>ERZ1292630.5007-Hain-H41-02um-R3-5007-length-11047-cov-5_pt1 | contig 11047 bp, 10 predicted proteins | sample MGYA00564408_ERZ1292630 | MGnify/ENA primary metagenome ERZ1292630 (study PRJEB36523, sample SAMEA6512641) | groundwater metagenome | collected 2019-01-08 | study: AquaDiva: Metagenomics assemblies of 32 groundwater samples
CGCACCCACCTCGACGATGCGGCCGTCGCGAATGAGCACCGTGCCGCGCTCGATCCTCGGGCCGCTGACCGGAAAGACCGTTCCGCCGGTGATGGCGATGACCTGCGAGGTTGGCCGTGCTGGAGCGCCGCCCGTCTGTGCCTGTGCCTCTGCGCCAAGGCACAGCACCAGCGCCGGCAACAAGAGTCGGTGTGTCATCAGCGGATCCTCCCGTCATTGGCCGGCACGTAGCCGAGTTCGAAGTCGGTGCGCCAGCGCTGCGTGGCGTCGGCTCGGTCAAAGTAGACGGCGCCGTCGATCCACACCTTCTCGGCGCGCGTGTACACCGAGAGTGGGTTCCCCGACCAGAGCACCACGTCGGCATTCTTGCCAGGTTCGATGGTGCCTATGCGATCGTCGAGTCCCAGCGCCCACGCCGGGTTCCGGGTGATCCAGGTGATGGCGTCCTCGTCGGAAATGCGCAGTCCCGCTTCCCGAGCGGCGGCGAGCGCCTTGGCGGCCTCCTGATTGAGGCGCTGCGACCCCGAAGGGTCGTCCGAGTGCACGATCGCGCGCGCGCCGGCCACATGTACCAGCCCGATGTTCGCGCGGACGCCATCGAGGGCCTCCATCTTGAAACCGCCCCAGTCGGCCCACAGCGAGCCCGAAATGCCTTCCTTCGCCAGCACGTCAGCCACCTTGTACGCTTCCACTCCGTGGTGAAAGGAGCGGATCTGGTAGCCGAACTCCCGGGCGATGTCGATCATCTGCATCATCTCGTCGGCCTGATAGCAGTGGTTGTGCACCAGGATGTTGCCGCGCAGCACCTCGGCCAGCGTTTCCATGCCCAGGTCGCGTGAGGGTGCTTCGCCCTGCTTGTCGACGAGCCACTTGTCCCATTTCCGGCGGTACTGCTCCGCCTGAATCCACGCCGCCCGATACCCTGCGACGTTGCCCATGCGGGTCGACGGGCCGCGCTGCGCGTACACGCGCTTGGGATTCTCGCCGCACGCCATCTTCAGGCCGTACTTCGCACCCGGGAACTTCATTCCCTGTACGGAGCGCGACGGCACCACCTTGAGCACCACGGAGCGGCCGCCGATGAGGTTGGCCGAGCCGGGGAGCACCTGCAGGGTCGTGACGCCACCCATGAGATCGCGCGGGAATTGCGGGTCCTGCGGCCACACCGAGTGTTCGGCCCAGACGTGCGCCGTCACCGGGGCCGTCGCTTCGTTGCCATCAGAGTGCGCGGCCGTTCCCGGGGCGGGGTACACACCGAGATGCGAATGCGTGTCGATGAGGCCCGGCGTCACATACTTGCCCGTGCCGTCGATCACCACCGCGCCTGCGGGGGCGTCGACCGTCGCGCCAACGGCCACGATCTTCCCGTCGCGCAACAGCACGGCGCCGTTGCGGATCATCGGACCCGCCGCGGTGAAGATGCTGACGTTGCGGATGACCGTGGCGCGAGTTGGACGCGCCGCGTAGGTGCTGGGAAACGGGTCGGCGTTCGGCACCGAGAGGGCACCGGCGCCCGGGGGCGCCACGGTTGCCTTCTTGGCCGTATCGGTGGCCGGCTTGGCGGCCGGGGCCTGGGCGAGCAGCGGCGAAACCGCCGCGCCGGCCTGGGTGCACAGCGCGAGCGCAGTGACCGCGAGGATCGCGGAGCGCATGAGGGGCGTTCTCCTGTCGGGGAAGGGGTGGAAAACTATCGTCCGAGCACGCGCCGCACCATTGCCACGTCGTCGGAGCAGAGCCCGTCGACGCCCCACGACGCAAGCCGCTCCACGACGTCGGGGTCGTTGGCGGTCCAGGCGATCACCCGACCGCCGCCGGCGTGCACCTCGCGCACCAGTGATTCGTCGATGTAGTCCACGAGCTGCCACAAGTCGCGGGCGCCGACGGCGCGCGGCGTGCTGGCCGCGTCCACGTGGCGGCTGACCTCGAGCACCCCGCGCGCGATCTCCGGGGCGTACGCTGCCGCCTCGGCGATCATGCGGTGATCGAAGGCGTGCACCGCGCTCGAGACCGCACTGCGGCGCAGCACGTCGATCGCCGCTCGCGCGGTGCCCGCACCCTTGAGTTCGCAATAGAGAGTCAGTCGGTTCGCCAGCAGCGCGGCAACTTCGGCAAGCGTCGGGATGGCGCTTCCGTCGCTCAACTGAAACGAGGCCACCTCCGCCGTCGTCATTTCCGCAATCGGCCGTCCGGCCAGGGCCGGCTTCGTGCTGGTTCCGTGGATGAGCGGGTCGTGGTGAACGACAACGGTGCCGTCCGCGGTGACGTGGACATCGAGTTCGACAGCGTCGGCGCCCAGGTCGATGGCGCGCTGGAAGGCCGGCAGGGTATTCTGGAGGCGCTCGCGGGAGGCTCCGCGGTGCGCGATGATCTGGATCATTCGATAGGGCGGTCGGGTGGGTAGGGGGACGCTGGTCAGGCGCCCCGTTCCCGTCAAGCCGGAGCCCCTCCTTAACACGCGGCCACGGCCGGCGTCCAAGATGGTGAGCACATGGGTGTACCGCATCGCGAAGCCGACGCGACCGTGGATCTGGCGCTGATAGCCCGCTGGCAGGGGGGCGATCAGCGGGCCGCGAGCGAAATCGTGGAACGGCACGCCCAGGCACTCGCCCGGTTCGCCGCCAGCCACGGAGTACGTGACGCCGTCGATGAACTGGTGCAGGACACGTTCGTGCGGGCGTTCGGTTCGCTGGAGAGCTTCCGGGCCGACTCGTCGCTGCGCACCTGGCTGTTCACCATCCTGAAGCGCCTGATGCTCGACCGGCAGCGTGCCGAGCGACGCGGGCGCAACGCGGTGGAGCTGGAAGAGGATCACGCGGTGCAGGAGTTCAACGCGCTGGACGGCATGGTGGCGGACGAGGCGTTGCTCCGCGTGCGGGAGGCGGTGGCCAGGTTGTCACCCTTGCAGCGTGAGGTCTTCACGCTGCGCGTCACCGAAGGGCTGCCGTACCTGGAGATCGCACGGATTGTCGAGAGTACCGAAGGTGCGTGCCGGGTGCACTATCACAACGCGATGCGCGCCATCAAGGAGTACCTGAGCGATGACTGATTGCCCCAACGGATTGATTCGCGACCAGCTTCCCGAGTACGTGCACGGCGTGCTCGCGGCGGATGCTGCGGCGCGCATCGACGCGCACCTCGATGGATGCGAGGATTGCCGCGCCGAAGTCGCGTTGCTCGGAAAGGCCCGTGCGGCGATGGCGTTGTTCACGCCGAAGATGGACGTGGCCTCCATCGCGGCCGCGCTGCCGGCACCCCGCGTTGCGGCACCCCGTGTTGCGGCACCCCGTGTTGCGGCACCCCGTGTTGCGGCACCCCGTGTCGCGGCACGTCGCGCGCCGCGCCGGTTCGCCGTGTCGGGCGTCTGGCAGTATGCGGCCGCGGCGGCGCTGGTGCTGGCGGTCGGCAGCAGCGCCTTGTGGCTGAGTGCTCCCGAGCGCTCGGCGCAGCGCGTCGCCGATTCGTCGAGCACGGCGACCGTGCCCGGCACGGCGGCCGCGTTGCCGATGAACGCCGCCGTGGTGGCGCAGTCGGAGAATGGAATGACGTTCGGTGGCGGCCTGTCGGACCTGTCGCTGAACGACCTGCAGTCCCTCTTGGGGCAGATGGATTCCGTCAGGACGCTGCCCAGTTCCGATCCCTCGTCGATGACTCCGGTTCTCACCGTGAATGAAGGAGGCAAGTCGCTATGAAGACCATGTACCGTATTGGCGCCGCGCTCAGCCTGGTTGCCGGCGTCGCCGTTGCACAGAATCCACCGGCCACCGGAGGCGCCCAGCCGCGCCCCAAACAGCCTGCGGCGGGCGCGCAGGGGCAGATGGGGCAGATGGGGCAGATGGGGCAGATGGCTCCTCAGCGCCGCATGCCCGACCGCGCCCAGCTCGAGCAGCAGATCCGCGATCGCATTGGCACGGCGTTGAAGAAGAACCTGAACCTCACCGATGACCAGTTTGCCAAGCTGCAGGCCACGAACAAGCGCTTTGAGGAGCGCCGGCACCTGCTCGTCGAGCAGGAGCGCGACGCGCGGATGGGCATGCGCGATCTCATGATCGCCGGCGATACCACGAATCAGGCCAAGGTTTCGGCGGCGCTCGACCGCATGCTGCAGGTGCAGCGTCAGCGCTTCGAGCTCGTGGAGCAGGAGCAGAAGGAGTTGGCCGGATACCTGGCGCCGATGCAGCGCGCCAAGTACCTCGGCATGCAGGAGCAGATGTTCCGTCGCGTGGAAGCGCTGCGTCAGCAGGGCATGAATCGCGGGCAGCAGCGCGGCGGACCCCAGGGCGCCGGCATGGGGCCGGGAATGGGCCAGGGTATGGGACCGGGCATGGGTCAGGGCATGGGACAGGGCATGGGCCCCGGCATGCAGCCGGGCATGGGGCAGGCGCCGATGGCCGGGCGCCTCCGCAATCCGCAGCGTCCGCTTCAGGGGCAGGTTCGCCCACCCAACGCGCCGCCGGCGGGTACCGTTCCACCTGACGGAGACATCATTCCGTAACGTCGCTTGACTGGTTCCAGTGTGCCGCCGCCGCTAGCTTCCTGCTCTCGGCGGCGGTACTCGTTCACGGGTGCCGGCCGTACGCCCGGATGGCGGAACTGGCAGACGCACGGGACTCAAAATCCCGCGAGGGCAACCTCATGTGGGTTCGATCCCCACTCTGGGCATGGCGACGAATCGGAATTCGGATGACGGAATGCGGCAATTCGATTCCGGAATTCGAAACGGAATGCGAAATGGGAACGACGAAGGCCGCCCGTTTGGGCGGCCTTCACATTCGTGGAATGTCCGTCGGCGAACGCTCCGCCGGACGGGGGATGCGCTCAGGCGGCCTTCGCGCCACCCATCGCCTTGTAGACGGAGCCCATGATCGCGCCGGACACTACGCTCAGTGCGACGAAGGTAATGGTCAGTATCCAGGCCGACCGATAGGGCCAGCTGAAATACACGACCATGTTGAGCCAGATCGGGAAGTTGGCGACCAGACCGGCATAGCAGCCGTACGTGGCACCGCCCGCCGCGTTCTCGCCGAAGATGCTGCGCGTACGCGCGTAGAGGCCGGTGAGTACGAGCGCGATGCACAGGTCGCCCACGGCTTCCCACAGCTTGGAGTAGCTGGCGTTGATTCCCGGGAGCGTCGAAATCGTGGAACCGATAATCATGCCACTCAGAAAGTTGTCCCACAGTAACAACCACACGAACACTGCCACGGACGCGGCGAGGTACTTCTTCATGATGGTGGTCCTCTGGTCAAGGGGAGGCAGCACGAACGACCAACTCCGCCAGTGGCCTGCCCGGCAGCCCACCGGGGACACGAGCTTCCAATGTGGGGATTCTGGCTCCGGCCGTCCATAGGCAGCGACCAAACGACCCGGGTAAGGGACTTGTCCGCCCAGCAGCGGCTCGAGGCTGCCTTCCACTACACGCGACAACGTACGAAAACAACGAAGGGTAACCTTGCGGTTACCCTTCGCTGCTTCAACATCTCCAGCTGTTCGCCGCAGTGCTCCTACGGCGTGAAGTTCGGGTTCGACTCCTTCTCTGCGCGCGACGTCGCGAAACAGACGTCGCGTCCCGCCATGTCGTCGGTCACGCCCGGCGTGCCGTTGGCCGTCCAGCGGCGGAAATCGGCAAGGCGGCGCCCTTCCAGCCACAACTCGATGCCACGTTCACGCTTGAGGGCCGTCCAGGCCTCCGTGGCGTTCGCGGCCGTCCACGGGGCGAGGTTGAGCTCCACGCGGTGTCCGTTCAGCAGGGTCATCGCGCCGGCCACATCGCCGCCGGCGAGCTTCGCCTCGGCCTCGATGAGGCGCATTTCCCAGCCGGTCGACAAGTTGATCGGCGAGTTCTTCGCCGCAAACTTGAGCTCGAAGTACCACGGCACCTTGCCCAGGTTGCCGACCGCGGCGTCACCCACCGGGTTCTTCGGGTCGGACCCCCACGCGACGCGCGGGTCGTTGGTGCTCGTGTAATACGTCTCGTAGTACGTGCCCCACACCGTGTGCGCGCGGTACGGCGTGTTGGCGATCGCCCAGTAAATGCGGTTGTACTGGTTGGCGTCGATGGCGTTGTACGGCATCTTGTACGCAAAGGTGTTCGCCAGGCCGGCGGCATCGGCCGCAGCGCCCGCGAGGTCCTTCTTCAGCAGCCGGATCGCGGCGCGCCCCCCCTTGGCTGCGTTCAGCAGGGTCGTGTTGTTCTGGCTCGTCGCGACGGTGATGGCCTCGGTGAAGGCCGCCTCCGCGCGCGTGATGTACACGGTGTAGTCCTGCTTGGCGCCGCCGTCGATCACGCCGTCGCAGAAGTTCTCGGCGAGCAGGCGATTGGAGTAGCCGACCCAGACGAGGCCCTGCAGGTACTGCGCGTTGCTCGCGTAGGCCGTGCCGAGCACGGTCTTCATCCGGGCCACCGACGACTCGGAGGTCCAGCGCGCGCGCTGGGCGAGCTGCCAGTGCGTGCCGGTCTCGTCATCGACGAGCAGGCCGCCCTGCTGGGCCGGCGTGATGCCGAAACTCCCGGTGGACCCTGCGGGATGGAGTTCGCGGGCCACCGCCGCGCCCGTGTAGGACACCCAGTTCAGCGCCTCGGCCAGGTCGCGGCCGGAGCCGTTGACGAGGGCGGGGAATGCCGCCTTGTCATCCAGGAACGTGGCGTTGACAGGCCCGGGGTTCGTCACCTCGAGATTGCACGCCGAAAGGAGGAGCACCGCGATGGGCCAGGTGATGGCACGCCGGCGCGGGCGCAGGGAAGTCGTCGTATGCATGGTCGTCTCCCCCTTAGAACGAGACGCGCACGGACGCTGAGAACGTCGCGGGCGCAGGTATGTGTTCGGAGATGTAGCGGACGGCGGCGTTGAAGCCGTTGTTGCCGGACTGCTCCGGGTCGAACATCGGCATGCCGAAGTTGCGGCGGTAGAAGTTCTGCGCCGTGAAGACGAACATGCTGCTGCTCGTGCGCGGGATCAGCTTGCCGAGCGGAACCGTCGCGGTGAAGTCGCGCAGCTTGAAGAAGTCGGCCGGGAAGATGAACATGTCCTGCTTCACGTTCTTCGGGACGCAGGTGGCTTGTTCCCAGGCCGTGATGGGCTGGCTGGCGGCCAGTGCGTCGTAGGCGCGGAAGCAGGTAGGCCACTTGACCGAGCGCTGGAGTGCCTGGAACGACGCGTCTTCGTCCATGAAGGCGCCGCCCTGGTACTCGCCGCGCAGCGACAGCGTGATGTTCCGCCACGTACGCACGCTCACCGAACCGTTGATGATGCGCGTGGGCTGGCTGGGGCCGAACAGGTGGTTCGGCACGGTATCGGGCGTCGCGCCCATCTCGTTGGCGTTCCGGATCAGCTTGCCGCGCATGATCGGCACCTGCTGTCCCTCGATGGCCCAGCCGAAGCTGCCCAGCGAGAAGGCCGGCGCGCCGCCGAGGCTCACCAGCTTGCTCTTGTTGGTGCTCAGCGCGAGCGACGTCTGGACCGTGGCATACTTGTGGTCGAGTGGCGTGCCCGAGATGGAAAGTTCGACGCCATGCTTGGCGAGCTTGCCGACGTTCTCGAGCTGCGAGCCGCCAAAGCCCTCCGACGGGATCTGACGCACGGGGAAGAGCGCGTCGTTGGTCTTGGCGTCGAAGTACGTGAACGTCACGCTGGCCCGACCGTCGAACAGGGTGAGGTCCGTGCCGAGTTCGATCTCCTTGGTGCGTTCCGGACCGAGGTTCGGGTTGCCGACGTTGTTGGGACGGAAGGCAGGGAGGCCGCCCCAGCCCACCGGGCTCCAGGTCTGCACGGCGTCGAATGCGCCTGGCGCACGTCCCGCTTCACCGTAGGCGGCGCGAAACTTGGCGGACGCCGACGGCCAGCGCCAGAACTTCTCGTCGCTTGCCACCCAGCTGCCGCTGACCTTGGGGTACTTCTGCAGGCCGAAGTCCTTGCCGAACGCGCTGTTGCCGTCGATCCGCAGGCCCGCCGTGACGAAGTACCGGTCCTTCCACCCGAGGAGCTCCTGCACGAACGCTCCGCCGGTGACGAGGGTCTGGCGCGTCTCGAACGCGTTCTTGGTGGCCGCGCTCGATACGGTCGGGACGCCGGGGCCGGGGAACGTCTCGCCGTAGGCCTCGCCGCTGCTCACGGCGGATGAGACGTACTGGGTACCGAACGACGTCGTGCTGCGCAACTCGTTGGGGAACTGATGCTCGTAGTTGTTGGCCCAGTCGACGCTCAACGTGAGGTTCTGCCACCGCTGGTCGCTGATGATGCCCTGCGGTGCGGCGATGAAACCGTACGGCCGCAGGTTGCGATTCTCGACCGCGGCGCGATCGAGCCCGATGGTGATGCGGCTCGACAGCGCCGGGATCGGCGTCCACCTGGCGGTGGTGCCGAGGATGAGGCGGTCGATCCAGGTGTTGAGCTTGTACTTGAGCACCTCGCTGATGACTTTTGTCGAGCTATCGCCGAAGTAGTTGCGGTCGCGCCGGAAGGCGTTCAGCGTCAGTCCCGACGCGTTGTTGCCCGCCGGCGTGTTCTGCAGGGCGTCGTTCGAGTAGGCGCTGTTCCAGCTGACCGTCACGTTCTTCATCGGCGTGAAGTCGATATTCGCGCGCAGGTTGTACTTCTTCTCGTTGTCGAGCGGCATCACGCCCTGCGTGTTGTCGCCCGAGAACGACAGGAAGTAGCGCGTGTTCCCCGCGGTGCCGCCCGCCACCTGCAGCGACGCCCCGTTGCGCTTGCCGTCACGAAGGAACGGGTCCATGAACAGGTACGGCGCGGCATCGGTGCCGAATTGCTGCAGGTGGTTGAAACCGGCGGTGGCCTGCACCTGCCACTTGGCGGCGCCGGCGCCGGCGGGGCCCGAGGCACCGCGCCGGGTGAAGATCTGGATGACGCCGGCGGCGGCGTCGGTGCCGTACAGGGTGGCGGCGGCCGCGCCCTTCACGACCTCGATGCGCTCGATGTCGTCGGGGTTGATGTCATTCAGCGGGCTGGCATTCACGTGGCCGCTGCGCAGTTCCTGCCCGGACTGCGAGGAGGCGTTCTTGGGGTACTCGTCGCTGCGCAGCCGGACGCCGTCGATGTAGATGAGCGGCTGGTTGGTGAGCGCGACGCTGGTCATGCCGCGCAGTCGAATGGCCGATCCGGCGCCGGCGTTGCCGGACCCGCCGGTGACGTTCACGCCGGCCATCTGGCCAGTGAGGATGGACGAGACGGAGGTCGGAATGGAGGGGACGTCGCTGACCTTCACCGAGCCGATGGAGTTGCCGACCTCGCGCATCCGCGCCGCGCCGGCGGTGCCGGTAATGACGACTTCATTGAGCGCGACGACCGCCGAGTGGAGGGCGAAGTCGGCGCGCGCTCCCTCGACGGTGACGTTGACGACGACGTCAACCGGCTGGTATCCAAGTGCCCGGGCGCGGACGGTCTGCTGGCCAAGGCGGACGCCGGTGATGGTGTAGTTGCCGCTGGCGTTGGTCATCGCGCCGGTCCTCGTGCCGACGATCACGACCTGCGCCGATGCCAAGGGCGTGCCGGACGCGGCGATCGTGACCTGGCCGCGGACGGTGCCGGTGGCGTCCTGCGCGGCGAGCGGCGGCAAGGTGAGGATGGCCGTCAACGCCAGTGTCCATGCTGCAATCGGCGTTGACCAACGATAGGTTCGCATCAATCGCTTCCTCCGGGGTGGGTGGGGTACTGCGGCTGGCGCTGGCGTCGTCCGTCACACCGAGCAGGCACGAAAGTACGCCAAGCCGGCCGATGGTCAAGGAGATTCCTCATGCGATGTAGGAATGACGCGGACTAAGGTACGGGTGGTTCACCCGTACGGCTAGGCAGGTTGCCGGAAACCCCGGTAGCTTCTCGCATCCTCTCATGCCCGATATCTACGAGTTCCTCGACGCCCACGGCATCGCCTACCAGCGCTGCGACCACCCCGCGGTGTTCACGGTGGCTGAGGTGAGGCGCCTGGTTCCGCCGCTCGATGGCACGCACACCAAGAACCTCTTCCTGCGCGACAAGAAGGGCCGGCGACACGTCCTCGTGGTGGTTGGCTCCGACAAGCAGGTGGACATCAAGGGACTGTCGCTCGTGCTGGGGTTCGACCACCTCAGCTTCGGTTCCCCCGAGCGGCTCAAGAAGTACCTGGGCATCGAACCCGGCGCGGTCTCGCTGCTGGCGCTGCTCAACGACGAGGCCCGCGAGGTGAGTGTGTTCGTCGACCGGGAACTCTGGAACGCCGACGCGCTGCAGTGCCATCCGCTGGTCAACACGACGACGCTCGTCATCGCGCGGGAGGGAATCGAGCGGTTCCTTCAAGCAACGGGCCACCCGTACCGGCTGGTCGACATGCCGGGCGCGACGCGCGAGGCCGAAGGGTAGGCGACGATCACCGCGTCCGAGAAATCCCGCGAACCCGGCCGTCCTATTCCGCATTCCGCTTCGAATTCCGGAATCGGATTCCAACTCCGTCATCCGAATTCCGGTTCATTTGTATGTCGGGTCGTCCTCCCCAAAATCCCCCGGCCGTGTCGGCTGGAAGTTCAGGTCGATAGCCAGGAAGACGAGTCGCGTGAACGGATACAGCGCCACCGGCATGGCGATCACGAGCACCGCCGCGCTCCATTGCATCAGCGCCCACGACGGGTCGGGCCACGCCGCGCCCAGCCACGCCGCCCAGAGCACCGCCGCCAGGAACTCTGCCACACCCAGGTTCACGACGTAGCCACCCAGGAAGTGATCCGGTTCTCCGCGATCGGGGCGCAACCCGCACCCCGGACAGGCGTCCGCCAGCCGCAACCACCCGTGCACCACCCCGCGCGAACCGCACGCCGGGCAACGCAGCTGCAATGCGCGAACGAGGCGTCGCAGTGGCGTGATTGCAGCTGGTGGTCTAGCGTCTCCCATGGAGCGGAAGATAAGGTTCGCACAGCCGAATTGTGCTGCCAACCGCTGCGTCGCCGACGTGGCGCCGTCCGCACCCTTGAATGACGGAGCCATGACGCCCGAGTCACCCATTGAGCAGTCGGATTTCGATGCGCTGCTCGAACTGCTGGACCGCGACACAATGCGCGAAGTGG
>ERZ1292630.5008-Hain-H41-02um-R3-5008-length-11046-cov-4_pt1 | contig 11046 bp, 11 predicted proteins | sample MGYA00564408_ERZ1292630 | MGnify/ENA primary metagenome ERZ1292630 (study PRJEB36523, sample SAMEA6512641) | groundwater metagenome | collected 2019-01-08 | study: AquaDiva: Metagenomics assemblies of 32 groundwater samples
CGACGTCGGTAGTGGAAGCTGTTAACAAAAGTTTTTGCACTGCCGGAAAATTTTTGGTCAACGCCCGATAGCGGTCGAGTTCTTCGTCGGTGATGCGTACTCCTTTGACCACCGGCTTGATTTGGGGCAAGGCGGCGTAGAGAAGCAAAGCTTTTTCCAAACTCTGGGCCGTGATTTGATAGATGATCACCTTAGCCTGATTGCGTTCGCCAAGCTGATAAGCCAGTTCGACGACCGCTGGGTCGGCGGGGTCAACCGCTCCGAGCCGAATTTCCGAGCCGAGGAACAAAAAAGCTACTGCCGAGAGCGTCCGGGCTTGATTTTCAGGAATCAGAGTCAAGGCTTCAGGACTGATCGCGAAGCTGGCCAGGTCAACGTAACCCAAATGAGCGGTTTCGGCTTGGCTTTTAGTCGAGTGCTCCTTTTCACTGATGTGAATGCTGGCCATTTTTTCATCAAAACGTTCGGTGGTCGAAGGAGTGCCGCTGGTGGCCGAAATAGGCGCCTTTTTGGCGTCGGCTTTTAGCAAGTCTTCGATTGACGGCATGTCGTTGGTCACAAGTGGTCTATAAAAAATGTTGAAAAACGCGTTCCAGTTTGGAGGTCACGCTAGCTCGGTTTCCGAGTTTTTCGTAGGCATGATACCACGCGGCATAGGTAAAGGCGGTCATCCAACCGAAGATCAGGAGGCCGATCAAGATGATGAAGACGGCGCCGAAGGCCATAGTTCCCAGCCAGAGAAATCCACTTCCGACCACGGTGGCCGTTTTGAGACTAACAAGGTACGGCACCGCGAAGAGGACTACCGCCACAATGGCGGTGAATGAAGCTAAAAGGTTAACAAAGAAGAGAAGGACGGTCAGTTCAGCGATTGGCAGCCAGTGTTTGGTGAGCACCCGCCAAGTGTTCTGCACGGCGTGGATGATGCCTTGGCCTTTGATGACTACTTCGATGGCCGCGAACACCGACAGATAACCGATGAGCAAAGAGATCGGTATGAAGATGAGCAGAAGGCCGAAGGTAATCAAGGCGTTGCCAGTTACGGTGTGACTGACGAGTTTGACTATGGCTAAGCCGGTGCCAAACGTCAGGAGTAGCATTGCCAGGCGCGCCAAGAAATCAAGGCCGAGAAGTTGTCCAAGGGTCGTTAACGAATGGTTGGTGAAGTGTCCGAGTTTGCGCCCGCGGTCAACGAGCGGGATAGCTTTGATGAGTCCGGCTTGAGCGCACAGAGCCAAGACAGCTAGGGCGATCAGCGCGATCAAAATGACAGCCACGGTTAGTCCCAAGCGGGTTTGAGAAACTAAGGCTAATTTTTGGACGTAGAGCAGAATAGTTGTCGCCCCTGGCATACTGCCCTCGAGATAAGAACGCCAGGTCAGCTCCGGCGACAGGCGGTGAAATGTGCGGAAGGTGATGTTGAGGACTCCGCCGGTGTTGACCAGTCCAGCCAAGATCCCCAGAAGCCAGAGACGTTTGTGCTTCCAAGTGGTTTGCCACGCTTGTCGTAAAATCGATCGATGAAATGAAAACATAGAGACGGGTCGATGACCCGTCTCTATATTCTACTAGTTTTTGAAGATGGCTTCAAATTGTTCACGCTCCAGAGTTTCTTTGGCGATCAAGGCTTTGACAATAGCATCGAGCTTGTCGCGTTTTCTGACGATGATCTCTTGGGCAGTGGCCATCGCCGTGTTAATCATCGTTGCGATTTCTCCATCAATCGCTTCGGCAAGTTTTTCCGAGTAGTCCCGATTTTCACGGATTTCTCGGCCGAGGAAAATCATCTCTTCATTCTTGCCAAAAGTCCGCGGGCCCAAAGTGGCGCTCATGCCGTATTTGGTGATGAGCTCCTTGGCGATTTTGGTGGCTCGTTGCAAGTCGTCTGATGCTCCGGTGGTCACGTCGCCGAAGATGGTTTTTTCTGAGGTGAAGCCGCCGAGGAGCACGGCCATTTCATCAATGAACTCAGCCCGCATGTGCAATTTTTTATCTTCCACCGGGAGCTTCATGGTATAGCCGGCCGCTCGACCGCGGGAAATGATGGAAATTTTGTGCACCGGATCGGCATGAGGCAACTCGTGAGCCACCAGAGCATGGCCGGCTTCGTGGTAGGCCGTGACTTCTCGTTCTTTGGTCGAGAGCATGTGGCTCTTGCGCTCGGGGCCAAGAATGACTTTATCGACCGACTCCAAGACTTCGGCCGGACCAATGGTTTTTTTGTCGCGGCGGGCGGCTAAGATGGCGGCTTCATTCAAGAGGTTGCCGAGGTCTGCTCCGGAGAAGCCCACCGTGCGCTCGGCGACTTGGCGCAGGCTGACTTCCGGTTCCAGAGGTTTGTTGTTGGCATGGATGGCCAGAATCGCTTCGCGGTCTTTGATGTCCGGCAAGTCGATGACCACTCGACGGTCAAAACGGCCTGGACGCAAGAGGGCTGGATCGAGAACGTCTGGGCGGTTAGTGGCGGCGATAACGATCACTCCGAGGTTGGGGTCAAAGCCGTCCATCTCCACCAGAATTTGGTTTAAGGTTTGTTCGCGTTCGTCGTGGCCGCCGCCCAGGCCCGCGCCGCGCTGGCGGCCGACGGCGTCGATTTCGTCGATGAAGATAATGCACGGCGTGCTTTTTTTAGCTTTGGCAAATAAGTCGCGGACCCTGGAAGCGCCAACCCCAACAAACATTTCCACGAATTCTGAACCGGAGATGTGAAAAAATGGCACATCAGCTTCTCCGGCCACTGCCCGAGCGAGTAAGGTTTTGCCAGTACCCGGTGAGCCCATCAGGAGCACGCCTTTGGGGATTTTGGCCCCAAGGTCCACGAATTTTTTAGGATCGCGCAAAAATTCGACGATCTCCATCAATTCCTCTTTGGCTTCTTTGACTCCGGCTACTTCTTTGAAGGTGATTTTGTTTTTGCTTTGATCAACTTCCCGCGCGCTCGACTGGCCAAAGCTCATGGCTTTGGAGTTACTGCCTTGCAGTTGGCGGATCATGAACCAGAAGATGACGATGAGAATAAACAGCGGCAAAATGGATGGCAGAATCGAGCGCAGGAAATAATCTTTGCCGCTTAAGTCTTTGACGTTGACTTGCAGTTTGGTCAGCTCTTCGGTGGTAACGCCCAGCGCCGACAGCAATTCCGAAAGTGGCTGGCCGGATTCTTTTTTGCTTTTTAATTTACCGCCGTCGTTCAGAGTGACGTTGACGGTGTCTTCTTCAACGTCAATGTGATCAACCGTGCCGGCGTGGATTTGTTCCACGATGGCGTTCATGTTGACCTCGCTGGGTTTGTCGCTTTTAACATTGACCGTGGAAAAAACGGCCCCAATGGCGATCAAGGAGACGATAAAGATGATGATGTTTTTACTGAGTGGCTTCATACTCCTCTTTTATTTCTTTGTTTGGCTTGAGTGACAGGCCAAGACGATGTTCATTGGGCTCGATGGAGACGACGCGGAATTTAAGCGTCTCGCCGATGGTGGCGATTTTGTTAGGGTCTTCGATCGGAGTGTCAGACAATTCGCTGACGTGGGCCAGGCCGTGAATTTCTTGATCCAATTCCACGAACAAGCCGAAAGGATTGATCTTGAGCACTTTGCCTTCGACCATGTCGCCGACTTTGTAGCGTTTCTCCACGTCTTTCCACGGGTCGGTAATCAACTTTTTCATGGAAAGAAAAATTTTTGATCCTTCGATGCCGATAATTTCGGCTTTGACGGTTTGTCCGACGCTGACCACGTCTTTGGGGTGGTCAATTCTTTGCCAAGCCAGTTCGCTGATGTGCACCAAACCTTCAAGGGAATCAAATTTTACAAAAGCTCCGAAGTCCGCCACCGCCGTCACCTCGCCTTCAATAGTGTCGCCGACTTTATGTTGAGCTATAACGTGGCGTTGTTTGTCTTCCCACAAAGCTTTTTCCGAAACAATTAATTTTTGATCGGCTTCGTTGGCGTCGATCAAGCGCACCTCCATCGATTCACCAACATAAGACTTCAACTTCTCCAAAATTTTGCCTTTGTCGCCGCCGGAGACGCGCGGGTAGTGCTCCGGAGCCAACTGCGAGACTGGCAAAAAGCCGGTGACGTTTTCTAGTTTGACGATCAGGCCGCCTTTGTTGGCGTCCAAAATTTTGACGCTGACTTGTTCACCGACGGTGAACATCCGGCGCAATTCCTCCCAAGCTTTTTTCTGACCGGCAAAGCGGAAAGACAATTCCATCTCTCCGTTTTCGTTTTCTAGCTCAACCACGGTGGCTTCCACCTGGTCGTCAGCTTTGAGCGCGCTGTACTCCTTGCTCTCGGCATACAATTCACGACCGCGGATAACTCCGGTCTTGATGCCGTCGATGTCGATGCGAACCTCGCGGCGGGATGTGGAAATGATCGCGCCTTTGACGACATCACCCACTTTAGGGAATTTTAAATAGCTCCCATCTTCGAGGAGCTCGGCCAGTTTCTTGTCAGACATATAACGTAGGCATGACTGAGCCGCAACCAATGGTTGGGGGGAGTCAAGTGCTAAGAATTAATAAGCATGGGGATTCTAAGGCAAAGGGGCGATTTTGGCAAGAGAAGGGTCTACCAGAAATCCCTCCCTCCATGTACTATCACTTTATATGACTCACCCTCACAAAGCCATGCTCGACGAATTCGCCTACGCTCTTGGCCACCTAGCCCCGACGGCTCCTAAAGAGATCGCTTCCCAAGGTCGCCAGAGGCACACTGCGCTTAGTACTAATCCGGAGTCGACCGTGGAGCAGATCCATGACGCCCTGGTGACGATCGGCAAACAAGAGTTTCCTTACCGCAAGGCTTATCAAGAGATGATTGATAAAACATCTGACGCGCGCCGGGTGGAGTTAGTGTTGGAACACTTGGAGCCGGAGGTCAAAAATAAAGTTCAGCATTTATTGGATAGCGCGGTGACGCTTGAAGCTCTGACCAAGAGCTCGATTTTTGAGACGGACTTCACCGCCGAGGAACGCTATCAAATCGAAGACGGTATTTTGCACGCCGACGAGCATATTAAAGAAGAACTCCCGGCAACGATTACCAAAAAACAAGCCGAGTACGATAAGCTGGTGAAATCGTGGAAAGACAAACAAAGCAAGATGCAAGAGAAAATCGAGGAGCTCCGCGTTTTGGCTAACAAAGACCCGAAATGGCAAGCGGAGATTTTAGACAAAGTCAAAACTTTGGAAGAAGGTTGGTCCGTGGTTGAGCGTGATCCGGAGCTCTTGGAGATTGAAAAAGAGATTGAGTATTGGACAGGGACGATTGCGGAGGATGTGTAAGAAGATCTTGACGCTGGAAGCAATCTGTTGTACAAATTGTACAAATTGAGATTTATGAAAGTCATCACCACAACCGAAGCGCGCAAGCATTTGGCTGAACTCGTCAATCGCGTCCACCGCTCACGCCGGCCGGTAGCTATTGGGCGCAGAGAAAAGGCCGAAGCCCTGTTGATTCATTTTCCAGATTTCATCAATCCGGAGCTTGATGAGATGACCAACATGAATCAATACGGCGGTGCTTTTGATTTTCTCGCCGAAGAGCCAAACCTTTACACCCTTGCTGATTTGAAAAAGCGGTATGTTTGAACGAGGTAAAATTGTTCTTGTTCCATTTCCTTTTACCGACCTTTCATCACAGAAAGTGCGTCCGGCGGTGATTGTCTCGATGACGGACCGTAACGACAAAGACGTCGTCGTGGTTTTTGTGACCACTCGGACAGCCAAAATTTCCAAAGATTGCCTGGTGATTTCGGAAGACCATCCAGCCTTCGGCCGTACCGGCTTCAAAACAGAATCCGTTATTCGTGCTGATAAAATCGCCACTTTAGATCGACGGATCGTGCTTGGCGAGCTTGGCGCCCTCCCCTCGCCGTTTATGCGGCTTTTGCATCAGAAACTTAAATCAGTTCTCGGTTTATAAAAGCTAAACTTAGCCAAATTTGGTAGCTCCCAGCTCTTTGTCCTCTTGACCCCTGGCTCTGCGGCTCCGTGTGAACACACACGGAGCCGCTTGCTGTTTGTGTTATACTTAGTCTCGGATACTAGGCGAATCAGCTGGCGGTTACGGCTTCCGGCGGTGATTGAAAAAGATAAAGCTGGGTACGAGAAGTTGCTGGAGTCCTGGAAGTCGAAGAACTTCGTATCCTAGCCAGTCAAGACCAAAAATGGCGAGCGGAGATTTTAGACAAAGTCAAAACTTTGGAGGAAGGTTGGTCCGTGGTTGAACGCGATCCTAATTTGCTGGAGATTAAAAAAGAGATTGAGTATTGGCAGGGGACGATGGAGGTGTTAGAATAGTCGGGCGAATATATGCAAATTTCTTGGCACGGATTGTCTTGTTTTTCCCTGACCGTTTCTTCGATCAACGGCGACGCGACGCTAGTCGTTGATCCTTATCAGGCCGAAGTTGGTCTCAAACTTTCTCGCACTTTGGCGGCCGACGTCGTGGCGATGACTCATGGTGGTGATGACGCCAACAACGCGGAAGCGGTCGGCCCCACCAGCCACGGCGCGCCGTTTGTGATTGACATGGCCGGTGAATATGAAGCCAAAGGGATTTTTGTTCATGCTATTGACGTTGGCGGTCACCAACGTATTTTATTGATTGAAGCCGAAGGCATGAGCGTGGCTCACCTTGGGGCCATCAATCGTGAGCTAACCAATGACGAGCTGGAAGCGTTGAGCAACGTCGATATTTTGTTGGTGCCAATTGGTGGCGGTCGTTTCCTAAGTCCCAAAATGGCCGTCGAGGTTATTGCCCAAATCGAACCGCGGATTGTCATTCCTTACGCCTATGCCGTGGATGGGCTCAAAGAGAAGCTGGAACCGCTCGACGCTTTTTGCAAAGCGCTCGGGGTCTGCAAACGCGAGAACGTCAGCAAATTGAAAATCAGTCGTAAGAATTTACCGGAAGAAGAGATGATGATTTACGTTTTAGAGCGCGCTTAACTATGAGCCACGAACATTTGCCAGAATTGATTGTCCACATCCCCAAGGTTGATCCGGCGCGTCGCCGTTGGTTTATTGTTTCAGTGGTGGCGACATCGGCTTTGGTCGTTGGCGGCTGGACTTACTTTTTATTGGGCCAAGTTTCCGCGCTGGCAACGTCAGTGCCAAAAACTTTTGCCTCTGATTTTTTTCCTCAAGTGGCGGAGGCGGTCAAGCAAGTGGGGGCGGAGACAGCGGCTGATTGGCAAACCACAGTTGCTCCATTGGCGACCGACGCTCTGACGGCGCTTCAAGCGCGTTTAGAGGCTCAAGCGACGATCGGCGCGGCTGTCAGCATCATGGCCGAGGAATTATCTACTGAAGTTTCAGCCACCACTCCTTAACTTATGGCTATCAAACGTCCCAAACAAGGCAGTCTACGCGCCGAAGACAAAGCGCTCTTTGACACCATTGGCAAAGTCGAAGTTCGGCCCATCACTTCGGAGATGGAGTCGGCTTACATGAGCTATGCCATGTCGGTGATTGTTTCGCGCGCTTTGCCTGATGTGCGCGATGGTTTGAAACCGGTGCATCGCCGCATTTTGTATTCCATGTGGCAAACCGGTTTGCGCGCCGGAGCTCGTTTCAAAAAATGCGCCACCGTGGTTGGAGACGTGCTCGGTAAATATCACCCTCACGGCGATTCGGCCGTTTATGATTCGTTGGTGCGCATGGCCCAAGATTTTTCTTTGCGTTATCCGTTGGTTAACGGTCAGGGAAATTTTGGTTCTCTGGACGGCGACGCTGCCGCGGCTTATCGCTACACCGAAGCTAAGTTGACCTCGATTGCCGAAGAGATGTTGCTGGACATTGAAAAGGAAACGGTGGACTTCATGTCCAACTTTGACGGTACCCACAAGGAACCTAAAGTTTTGCCTTCCAAACTTCCCAACTTGCTTTTGAACGGCACTCTCGGCATCGCCGTGGGTATGGCCACCAACATTCCGCCGCACAACCTGACGGAACTTTGCGAAGGAGTGGAGCATCTCTTAGACTATCCTGAATGCACCATTGAGGATTTGATGAAGTTCGTAAAGGCTCCCGATTTTCCCACTGGCGGAATTATTTACAACACCCAAGATATTCAACAAGCTTATGCCACAGGCAAAGGCTCGGTTGATTGTCGGGCTAAGACCGAGATCGTGGAAGGCAAGAACGGCTGGCAGATCATCGTTAATGAAATACCGTATCAAGTGAATAAATCAACTCTGCTGGAAAAGATTGCCGAGCTAGTCAATGATAAAAAAATTGAAGGGATTCGCGATTTGCGCGACGAGTCCACTCGGCTCGGGGTGCGCATCGTGGTTGATCTTAAAAAAGACGCTTATCCACAAAAAGTTTTGAACCGCCTTTTCCAGCTGACGCAATTGCAACAGCCGTTCCACTTCAATATGCTGGCGCTGGTGGACGGCATCCAGCCTCGAGTTTTGAATTTGAAGATGATTTTGGAAGAGTACGTCAAGCACCGTCAAGAAGTGATGCGTCGTCGTACTCAACATGATTTGGATCGGGCTAAAGATCGGGCACACATTTTGGAAGGTTTGCACATTGCTATTTTGAAAATCGACGAAGTCATCAAAACGATCAAGAAGTCTCAAGACAAAGATGAAGCACGAGTCAACTTGATCAAAGGCTTCAAGCTCTCCGAGCTTCAGGCCGTAGCCATTTTGGAGATGCGCTTACAACAACTGGCCAACCTTGAGCGGCTGAAAGTGGAGCAGGAGCTGGCGGAAAAGATGAAGTTGATTAAAGAACTGGAAGCGATTTTGAAATCCGCGGTTCGGATTCGCGGTCTTATAAAAGAGGAGGTCGCGGATATCAAAAAACGCTTTGGCGATCAACGCCGAACCGAGATCGTCAAACACGGGATCGGCGAATTTCGCATTGAAGACGTCATTCCCGATTCGGCCACGATTGTTCTCATCACTCGCGACGGTTACATCAAGCGTTTGCCGCCAGACACCTTTCATACCCAAGCCCGCGGCGGCAAAGGTGTGGCCGGAGTGACCACCAAAGAAGAAGACATTGTCGAACACACCTTCTCCACCACCACCCACAAAGATTTGATGTTCTTCACTTCGCGCGGCCGTGCCTTCCAGCTAAAAGCTTATGACGTGCCGGAAGCATCGCGCACGGCTAAGGGTCAAGCTTTAGTGAATTTCTTGGAGTTGGCGCCGGGAGAAAAATTGTCAGCGGTTTTGTCGCTTGACGACATGGCGGCGATGAAGTATTTGGTGATGGTTACCAACAAGGGCACGGTCAAAAAAACTTCACTGGAAGATTTTGCCAACGTCCGTCGCTCGGGACTGATCGCCATCAAACTGCGCGAAGGAGACAACTTGGAATGGGTTAAGCCGTCAACGGGTAAAGACGACGTCATTCTGGTGACCAGCAACGGTCAGTCGATCCGCATGAGCGAAGCAGATATGCGTCCGATGGGTCGGGTGGCCAGCGGCACCCGTGGCATTCGCATGAAGGGGGCCGACGAAGTGGTGGGCATGGATGTTCTGCCGAACAAAACCAAGGAAGGGGAATATCAACTGCTGGTGGTGATGCAAAATGGATTTGGCAAACGCACCGATGTCACAGAATACAAAACTCAAGGTCGCGGCGGCTCTGGTATCAAGACCGCGGCCGTGACTGCCAAAACCGGCAAAATCGTTTCCGCTTTCGTGGTTGGCGGCAAGGATGCTCGCGATTTATTCTGCGTCTCAGAAGGCGGGCAAGTCATCCGCACCTCGCTGTCATCCATCAGCGAAGTCGGTCGCGCCACTCAAGGCGTCCGCGTCATGCGTTTCAAAGAAGCAGATGACAAAGTCGCTAGCGTGGCGATTATTTAATTGAGTAGATTGAATCTTGTTTGGAGTTCGGTTGTGTGAAGCGGATTCGTTGTGCTACACTTAAAGTATATGAGCAAGACTATACACAAAAAAAGAGGAGACACACTCGTGCAAACTATAGAAAAAAAATATGGAGTTGATTTGGGCTATCGTTCTGATGCGCAGCTTCATACTGTATTGAAAAAAGAAGGAGTCCCCTCGTTGTCGAAGCTTTTAAAAATGACTCAGGAGAAAGGTCGTTAAAGATCTTGTTATGGACGCCCTTGATTTTATTAATGATGCCGAGCTCAGGAAGACGATTGAAGGGTCCATTGAATTTACTTACGCACTGCTTGAGGAATCAAAACGAAAGCGAAATAGTAGGTTGTATCAGCGAGAGACATATCGGGTTATCGTTTTATATGCCGTTTCGGTCATCGAAGCGGTTTTGCTCTATCTTTACAAGAAGTCTGGTGAGGAGATGACTTTTGCTGACTATAAATTTGTTCAGAAGCTTCCACCGGAATTTCGTCGAGTCGGAAGCGAGGCCTCAGCTGTTGTTGTGGCGGTTCAGAAGATTCAGAACAAGGCAGAACATCAGATTGGAATAAAGGAGCTTACGGAGTTTTTCAAAAAGAAGGGATGGATGGCCAAAGAAATGGATCGGTTGTTGCCAATTAACGATTTGCGCAACACGTTTCATCTTTTTAAGCCTAGAGGTGAGAGGACTTGCAGTATCAGGCAGGTTGAAGCCTCCCTCAAGTTGTTGGTAGATGTTATTGAGAGAGGGGCTAAGATTGGTAGTTAAACCCGTTCTTCTTGACCATTTTAAGGGTTTTAGCTATACTTCCCGCGTTCAAGAAATTATCATTTTATGGCTCTTCCGATTAAGCATCACAATAAACACTCCAAAGGCAACCGCCGCTCGCACCACGCCCTCAAAAAGGTCAATCTGACCAAATGCGGCAAGTGCGAAGCTCCGATCATGCCGCACTTCATGTGCAAGGCTTGTGGCAACTACAACGGCCGCACAGTGATCAACACCGGCGCCCGCGCTGAGAAGGCTTTGAAGAAAAAGGCCAATACCGTCAAGAAGTGATAGAATGTAGGGGCTAATCTTTGATCGGTCCCTACTTTGTTCTTTACCTTATGTCCAATCGCCATCTTTCCCGCACCATTGCCATGCAGTCCCTTTATGAGTGGGACTTTTTGGGTCAAGCGACGGAA
>ERZ1292630.5010-Hain-H41-02um-R3-5010-length-11043-cov-10_pt1 | contig 11043 bp, 7 predicted proteins | sample MGYA00564408_ERZ1292630 | MGnify/ENA primary metagenome ERZ1292630 (study PRJEB36523, sample SAMEA6512641) | groundwater metagenome | collected 2019-01-08 | study: AquaDiva: Metagenomics assemblies of 32 groundwater samples
GCCGTTTTGACTGAGCCTGATACTGAGCCACCCGCGTCTCATCTTCTTTCGTCAGTGCTAACAGCTCAAAATCTGAGAGCTCCTCGATTGTCCGGCGATAGAGAGAGGCATCCTTCGGTAGATCGACGGTGTGCACTTCCGGAAGCAGTTGTCGAACCAATTCGCGTTCATTCGGATTATCATCAATGAAAACGAGCGAATCCAGGCCGATGTTGAGCTCTTTGGCAATCTCCCGAATATTCTCCGCCTTGTTCTGCCAATTGATGCGCATCGCCGCAAAATGCTCCTCTCGCAGCACCATGTGTGGATGCTCGCGAATGACCTGAAGCGCATCGTCAGGATTGTTCTTCGAGCAAACAGCCAGCAGAATCCCCCGGCGCAAGAGTCCAAGCAGCGCCCGTTGAAATTCTACGTATTCAATACCTGGCGCCGCCGGTCCAAGCCCTACACCTTCAGCCCCCACCTCTCCCACGATACCGCCCCACAACGTACCATCAAGGTCGAGCACGACACACTTTCTCGTCAGCCCCTTCAATGGTTTGATATACCGCATGGAGAATTTGGCCAACTCGTGCAACGCCGTCTCACTAAGCCGCATACTCGCCATATATGACAATTTCGGATTGAGGCTGCGTTCTTTCCCCACCCAGGAAAGGACGGAATCCAGCGGTAATAGATACGCCCGTTCGTGTATTTTCAGTTTCTCCGCAAGAAGATGGTTCACCCCCACGATCCAGGGAGCAATCCCTCCAGCGAGTCTATTATCAAGAATACCGTAGCCGCTTCGATGCGCAGATGAAAACTCATGCACGACGATCATGGCATCGCATCGAGCTTCTAACTCGCGAATCACGGTCAGCACATGTTCGACGATCGTGGATCTGACCTGACTTAGCTCCTCCTCCTTTGGCCCTACCCCCAGTAGGGGGAACATATCTTCTAAGGCAAGCGCCAGAAATACGATATCCGGCCTCTCCGCATACAGTTGACTTCCAGAGTTCAAGACCTCCTGCATGTATTGGTTAAATGGAGCGAGATAAAACTTCGGAGACAAACCAACCCTTCGACACTCGTCATCCAGATAAGGAATCAGCCAATCCAGCACATATGAGCTGAGAATACTAATGGCCACATCACGTCCCTGCGCTGACGGCGGATATTTCTGCCGTTCCTTGAAGACATAGGCACGCATGCTGTAGGACGTGTCGAGTGTGACGAGTTTGCCAAGGTACCGTTCTGCTTGCTGGAGATCGCCGCTTCGTGCGGCGGAGTCACAGAGTCCTCTCACGACCGCGACATTCGCCGGATCCTGTTCCAGGGCCGCACATAGTACCTCTGTCGCATCACTGTGGTTGCCCTCTTGCATTAACACTCTCGCAAGACGAACGCCCACTCCCCCCTCGCCAAGCCACTTCAGCCTGAACGCCATTCGAACAAATTCCGTCGCTTCTTTGAGCAGCTTTTTCTCAACCAACCCACGGCCAAGAAGATCGGCCAATCGTCCCTTGCCATCCAGTCTCGATACCTGTTCATAGTGCTGCGACATCAACTCCTGAGCCTGTTGCGGCGAAGAGATAATCAAACGCTCCAGCGCTTGCTCCAAGAGCAAGGTTGACGGCAGCAAGCTCCCATCAGGATGACCTGATGATAGGGCGGTTAGGAATGTTCTCATTCCGCTATCGTCTGTAGAACGATCTTCCGTCATATAAGTCAATCCCACTTGGCTGCCCAGCCACAATATCCTTCCAGTCAAGCTGAAACCATTTTACCGAATAAGTAACGAGCCTCCAGCTTCAATGTCTGCCACAATCCCAGCATCTGCCCTCTACCCTGAGCATCCACTAAGTAGTCCAACAGTTCGGACGTTGGCACGTACCAGCCAGGCCGATTTCCCAACCGCTCAATGATGCGCGCGACCTGTGGGTCAAGCACACCATTCTTTGCAAATCCTTTTCCCAAATGAGTGGACACGATGCATATGCCGCCTGCCTGCTCCAATGCCTCAAGCCGCTCATCTGTCAGGAGCCGGACAAAGGCAGCCACATCTGGCGCGTCGGCTGTGGAAAACCACTGATTGACATAGGGTGTATTCGAATGACGATACGGCATCTCCGGATTTACATCCAGCATGTTGAGGCAAGAGAACGTAAAGTTCCGCACATAGCGAATATGAGCCTGGCAAAGATCTCCCCAAAAGAAATCCGAGTCCGGCACAGCGCCCGCGTAATGAGCACACCGTTCTTTCAAGAGCAATCCGACGAGGGCACGACAAATCCCCGTCTGAAATCGGCTGCGCCCCCAGTAGAGATTGTCTCTATTATACCCATGGTTGCAAAAAAGCCTGGGGTATTGCCCAAATTCAGCCTTGATCAGATCCAGCCCCTGGATGGTCCTGGCGCGCCTGCTGGATTCCATGGTTGCCCCATGAAAAGCGATCTCAAATCCAGCCCGAGCTAAATCATGGACAAAGCTGAGATACTCTTTCCGCTGCAATGTATCGGCAGCAAAAAATAGCCGGCTTCCTTCTGGACAGTCCATCGGCCACACTGTCTTGGTGGTGCGGAAGCCCGCCGCCTGTAAACACTCGTAGACAGGCTTCACGTTTTCCAACGTGGAATCATCCGTATCATCAAGAATCGTAAATGCAAATGTCTTGTCGTGTGGGAACTTCACGGTTCAGTGCCCAGCAATGGCATCGCAATAACATTCCTGATAGGCGTCGACCATACCCGCCAATGAGAATTTCTCTCGGACCCGCTCTCTTCCACGACGTCCAAATCGCCTTGCCTCTTCCTTATTTCGCAAGAGATCGATCACTCGCTCGGCCAGGAGCTGCGAATTCTCGGATGGAACAAGATATCCCGTCACTCCCTCTTCAACAAGCTCCACATTGCCACCCACGCGAGTCGCTACAACGGGGCATTCAGCCGCCATCGCCTCAAGAAGGGCCATCGACAGTCCCTCGGATAACGAAGGCAACACGAATACGTCCATGAGACTCAATAAAGCTGGAATGTCGCTACGGAATCCCAACAACTGAACATGCTCTTCGACTCGAATCCTGACAGCCTCCGCTTTCAACTCCTCAGCGAGATCGCCTCGACCAACGAGTACGAGTCCCGTCCGCGGATAGACTCGCAAGATGGCCGGCAAGGCTCGAATCAGGTAAATCTGTCCTTTCACAGGATAGAGCGATCCGACCGAACCGATCATATGATCCCATTTCGTCAGATTGAGATCTCTCTTCACAGATTGAATTCGCGGCCCATCGAAGTGCTCAGAGGGTTCAACCCCATTATAGATAACCTTGATCCGGTGGGAAGAAATGCCGACCCGCTCGACCATGAACTGTTTGAGATCTTCAGAAACCGCGACCATCCTCGCCGCTCGGCTGACGAAACGATAGGCCATCCTCCGCTTGCCTTGCTCCGAGTAATAATTCTTTCCATGAACCGTTGCAACGACCGGAATACCGGCCAGCCTGCCTAACAAGGTCCCATATGTGTTTGCCGTAAACTCATGAGCATGGATCAAGGCCACTCGCTCAGCCTGTAACAGGTGAAAAAACTTTCTAGCCCATCGCACATCAAAGGCTCCGTTGATCTCGATCACATGCGTCGGCAGGCTGGCCTGCTCACAGGCTTCCGATAGCCATCCCGTTCGAAACAAACAAACAACCGATCGAAATCGCTCTGGATCGAGCACGCCCGCAAGCCGTTTCACGATCATTTCCGCGCCACCAGGCCCGCTGGTACTAGAGAGATGTAGAATTGTCGCGGGAGTCATATCACATCCCTGCAGTGCAGCATTTAGCCATGACTCAGACGAGGCTCTTGCAATGGCACATGCCCCAATAGCAACCGGCCAAACGAATATTTTCCCAATACTCGGCTGATCCCCCAGGAAATAGCGGCCGTTGAAATAGAGGCAACCACAACCACGCCAAGATGGTTGGTAGGGACTAGACTCGAGAGCACCGCGACTACGATCCAGACAACATAAGGAGCGTGAAGCAAATACATACCCATCGTGTCGTATCCCATTGTGAACTTCCAGCTGGTTACAGCCGTGATTTTGAGCAATGCCCCGTATATGCCAACCAGATATACCAACTGCACAAGAAATGAGCTCGCTGGAGAGAGCACAGACCATCCGAGCGTGGCCAACCCCAACCCCGTGAGGCCGATCCAACCGGCCGTTGGCTTTATCCGTTCATGCCATTTCCTCAACACGACTCCAAGCAGATAAAACTGCATCCCCCACATAGCCAGCAGTACTGGATCAGCGCCAGGGGAGAACCAGCGCTTGGGATTACTGGACACATAGAGCGCAATGTATGAGAGTGTGAGTCCGAACCATACACCGCCCGAGTGTTTGAGCATAGGTTTCACAGCCACAGTGCCAAGGCGTACGAGAAAGAGAGAGAGAAGAAAATACATATGATGGGACAGTTCGGAATAATAGAACACTGTCGCAAGTCCGCTGAGGCTCTTCCCCAGAACAATCGTTTCCTGGACGAGTCCTTTTAGTTCGATCGCGAATCGCATGAGCAGATACAGCATGCTGAATGCGGCCCAGGGGAAAAGCAGTCTTCTCACGCTTTTCCTTATATAAGCCCCATATAGAAAATTCTCCTTTCCTGTCCACTGATGCGCAAACAGAAATCCATCCGAAACCAGAAACAATGGCACCGCGACGGCCCCCACGAGAAATAGAAGCCCCTCCTGCATAGCCGGAGCAAGCTGAACGCTCGACAGCACATGCACAGCAACCACCATCACAATTCCTGTTGCTTTGATGGCATCAAGAAACGTCATGCGTTCACCCGCAGATCGTCCGGACATCGAGGCACAGGAGGTGGACAGTTGATCGTCAGCTCTGAACGCCTCGTTCGACATAAATCTCTGCTCTTCCATCCTCAATAGACGCTCGAACCCAACAGGGTTCCATCTCCTACTTGAAAAGGAGGGCTGTCAATGCGCCAAATCCCCAGCTTCCTTGTTCGCAATAGCATGAGACACGTATTGCGCCACCTGCCACGCACCATCGTCACTAAAGTGCAGCATGTCCAGCATCCAGCCCGCTTCGGACCCCTTGATGGCTTGGCTTAAATCCAAGTATTGAATATGTTCCGTGCGGGCGAACTCTCTCGCCTCCTCTCCCATCCTCACACGTGCTTCGCGCCACCAAGATTCATCAATATAGGGCCAGCTCAAGTACATGCTGGAGAGATTCTCCCCGGTCATCCACATGGCTGGAGACAACAACACCAGGCGACTACCCGTCGCTTGCGTAACGTGATGGAGGTGATCAAGGTCCTGCGTAAAGACTTCCACTTCGAATGGCATTATATGTTGAAAGGATCTGAATCGCTCGCCGATATCTTTCTTTCGCACCTCCAGCTTCACCGCCTTTTCCCACTTGGCCAGCCACCTTTGCACAAGTGGCGACAGCATCGGAATAGCGACTTCCTTGAATTTTACCGGCGCCCGAAGTGACTTAATCTGCTCGATTATTCCTTGATGATCAGGCAAGACGGCTCGCGTGCTCCGCTGCGTGCGCAATCTTTCCGGAGTGAGTCCCGCATAACTCCCATATTCCAACATCATCACAACCACATCCGGGCGCAACTGCAGAAGCCGCTGTTGCAGGTGTATCGTGCGCTGGGACAAACTCATGCCAGCGATCGCCGCATTGATGACTTCCGCCTCAATTCCCTGGGCTTTCAATTTCTGCTCCAGCTGCCTAGGCCACTCATTGTCCTTGCCTTCATATAAACCAAACGTCTCAGAGGCACCAATACAGACGATCCTGAGAGTGCCATTTTGCTTCTCGATACTCATTTCAGGCCCACGAAACCCGAGTGAGTTCAATCGCCATTTCTCATAGCCTCCGTTAGGCTTTCCTTTAATGCCATATTCATCCGTGGTAAAGAGCGCCGTATCGTACGTGTACATGCCCAATACAGGCGCATCGTAGAGCACCCATTGTTCAATCCGGCAGGCGAGCTCAATGGTTCCGAGAAAACACGCCACAACCAACGACCATCTGACCAGCTTATTGAAGACCTGTGTCATATCAAAACTGAAAATAGATGAAGGAATTGGATGTGCCACCATGAAGCACAGTCAAGTAAAACAACAAGCCGTACGCCACACCCTTCAACGGCAGTGAAATCCCCTTCAGAACCAGTAAGTCCCGCCGCCATGCTTGTATCACTTGCGCGGCAAGAAGAATCGATACATAGCCAAGTAGCATTCCGAGGCGCGAGAGCGCGAGCGCGTCGGGTCTCACGCTATCCAACATTGTCATGAACAGGCCGCCCGCTTGCTGAAGCGACTCTGCACGAAACAGCAACCAGCCAAGACAGGTCGCATGAAACATCAAGACCACGTGCATCCAATGCAAATACCATGGGCTCGCCACCGGTTCCCGTCTAGGAGGGACTATTAAACGGTGCGCGATCAAGATACTTCCGTGGTACAGACCCCACACGATGAAGGTCCAAGCGGCACCATGCCATAGCCCAACCAGCACCATGGTCGCCATGAGATTCCGATTCGTGGCCCAGGCTCCATGACGATTCCCCCCAAGCGGAATGTACACATAGTCTCGCAGCCAGGTAGAAAGGGATATGTGCCATCGCCGCCAGAAGTCGGACGGATTGGTTGCAAAATATGGCAAATTAAAATTCACCATGACATCGAATCCAAGCAGTTTCGCAATGCCTCTGGCCACATCCGAATATCCTGAGAAATCACAATAGATCTGAAAAGCATAAGCATAGATGGCAATCAGCGCCTCTCCACCCGTCCCGTTCCATCCTTCGGCGAATACAGGATTGATGAGCCCTGCCAGATTGTCGGCGATAAACACCTTCTTGAAGAGGCCCCAGGCCACAAGCCAGATCCCTTCCTCCACATGCAAGGATGTAACCACTCGAGTCCGCATGAATTGCGGCAAGAGATTACCCGAGCGCTCAATCGGCCCCGACAAGAGAAGGGGAAAGAACGAAACAAACAAAGCGAAATCGAAAAATCCAACTCCTGGCAAACTCTTGCCGTGGTACGCATCGAGGGCAAATGTCATCCGCTGGAAGGTGTAAAACGAAATCCCAACCGGCAGGATAACCCCGGTGAACAGTGGTGAAGCCTCGACCCCCAAGTGATGCAGTGCACCCACCACATTTGCCTGAAAAAACTCAAAGTATTTCAGGATGAACAACACACCGAGATTGTTCAGAAGACTAATGCCAAGCCACGTGCTCCGCTGTCCCTGATGCTGCTGCATGCGACCGGTAGCTACATAATCCACCACGGTGGTCAGCGCCATCAGACAAGGAAATCGCCAGTCCCAGAACCCGTAAAATAGAAAACTGGCAACCAGCAGCAGCCGATTTTGCATGACATAGCGGGCCCCTAGCGCCCGGTATGCGCTGTAGAGGACGAGAAAGAAAAGCAAGAAAGCTGAGCTATTGAATACCACTGCGTACAATCCCCCGCTCGTACAATTTATCGGATGAGGCGCGTTCTGCAAGAAACTGGCGATTACTGTCTTTGGCTTGCCTTGAGCTGGCCGAGGAGACCGTCACACGCCTGGCCAATCAAGGTATAGCACTGATCAAACTGCTCCCTGGTCCCGCCATAGGGATCTCGAATCTGGGTAACCGGACGGGGGGAAAAATGGCCGAGGAGAAAGGTCTTTTCGCATGCCTCGGGAAACTTCCTGAACAACATTGTGTTATGCACAAGCTCCATAACCAGGATCAGATCGGAGCGTTCAACCAGTTCCGTTGAGATGACCGTCGTCCGATGCGTGCTTAAATCGAGGTCATATTGGGATGCCGTGACAATGGCCAATGGATAAGCCGGCTCGTGAGCAGTCGTATCCAGGCCGGCCGATAAGACTTGAAGTGGCAGACCCTGCGTATTGGCATGCCGTGCCAGATACCTTTCCGCAAATGGGCTTCGGCAGACATTTCCCTTGCATAGCACAAGCACCGTTTGAATCCTGCCAGACAGTCTCCGTTTCATTCTTCTGCGATGGAGTCCCAATCCAAGGCCGAACTTCCACACTGCATTTGCTGTGGCATACCGTATCGCCATCAATCGCCGAGCAAGAGCAGGGCCGATACTTGCCGACAACGATTGCAGATAAGCTTTTATTTCATAGAGCCCAGGCCCAAGATCCCCGAGCCTTAAGACCTCTGGTTTTGTCCTTAGGTCAAAAACATTAAGAAAGCTGACGATAGTTGCCAGGCGGGACGGACTTCCAGGCGGGAGGCTGAGTTCGCTTTCCGACTTCCGAAGACGGAGCAACAGATGATCCATGTCACCGAGCCACCAGCGAGACCGCACGCCAATTCGATAGGGATCCGGCTCAGGCACCCTTCCCGTGACGGCCAATTGATAGAGCAGCCACGGGAAATCGATGCTGGAATCGACGGCTAATTGCAACGAGCCCCAGAACCGTCCGTTCACCTCCATCAAATGGGGCACCCCTTGCCAATCAACTTTAAACTCCATCATCGCCACGCCATGCCAATGGACAGATTCAGCAATAGTCCGTGCGTACTTTGTCATCGGCTCGGGCAAGGCAATGCTCTCGCGCAATACACTCACACCGCCGGACGGCGGTTTTTCCCGGAGGCGCCGATGAGCGAATAGCGCCCGCGCCTGGCCCCGTTCGAAGAGACCGAAGACACCCTCTCCATGACCGACAACCCGCGACTGGATCAGCGACGGTTCCTGCAACTCCGCATGCTCTGCATAGAGCCTGCATAATTCGTCTGCATTTCTCGCATATAGAACGGACGTTTTCTTGACTGCGCCCTGAGCCCTAACCAGAGACCGCCCTGGCTTCACCACCACCGGCCAGCGATCAAGGGCTGGAAGAATGGAGCTCACATCGCCACCGACCACAAAGTGCGTCTCGGGAATCGGAATGCCATTGTTCTGCGCCCATTGCATCAACCGATACTTGTCCGAAAGTGCGTGGTATTGCTCCAATGAAGGGATCGGGATGGCAAAACCAGTATGTACTCGCACCTCAGGTGTTCCAAGCAGTTCGACGGCCAAATCCGTCATGGGAAACAGTGCGGCAGCATCGTGCAAGCGAGCCTGCTCAATGAGACAAGCCACATACCTGTCCGGCGACTGCCACGGAGAGGGGTAGACAAACGAACCCTGGCAATACCGTGACATTCCTGCCAGCGATCGTCCGTTTTCGGCACCAACATAGACTGGAACCCCGCGCCGCCCCAGTGAACGCGTAACGGCCAGCGCTGAGCGCTCATTGCCGTCAGTCACGATGACACCACGCTGCTCCGGAAGCGGCATTACCGAGCTCCCTGAAAACTGACGGCATTCACCAGCGCATTAGAGCCAATCATTGAACCCTGCCAGATGGAACGCCAACAATGATTCATTGTAGGCAATACCTTGGTGCATATTGATGCGCTTAAGCCCGAACCAAGACGCAGGCTTTCCCTTCTCATGTCCGAATTGCGTTGTCGTAGCGGCTCGATACCCTGCCTCCCGCACCTGATCGGCGACAAGCGGCGACCAGTTTCCATTCGGGTAACAAAACACCGGGATAGGATTGAGACCTCTCTCCCGAAGCATAGCCATGGATTCAGCGGCTTCCCACGCTACATCAGGTGGTGACAAGGTCGTCATGATACGATGGCTGACCGAATGCGACCCAAACTCCACGCCGCCGGAAGACATCTCACAGGCCTCTTTCCAATTCATCAGAATGCGCTGAGACGGGAATGCCATCTGCGATTCAGCCAGCCATTCCTCAAGGCACGCGTCAATTTGCTCCTGGAGCTGAACTTTCCAGCACTCGACAATCGCATCGGTATCGCCACGCTCAAACGCATCAGCCGCCGGCATGAGCCATGGAAAATTCTTCACAAGGCGGCGAAATCGATTCTGCCGGCTCGGCACGGCTTCACGGAAATGGCTCTGCATGATGAGCCCAAGACGATCCGGCCAGAACCATCTATCAGTTCCGATAAAGGCGGTTGGCAAAAACACCGTCGCAGGGATCCGATGCCGTCGAAGAGCAGGCCACGCATGCCGGTAGGTATCCAGCCACCCGTCATCGAATGTAATGACGCAGTAGCGGGCCATCGCATCCCAACGGCATGCCGTCCACAATGCCAACAATTCCGAGAAACTGATGAGTTGAAACTCTGCGGATAAGAACGCAAGGTGCCGTTCAAACATATCCGGTGTGACATACATCCCGGGTTGCACACATTGCATGCGCACATCCTCAAGGGGAAGCACCCGATGGTACGTAAGGATAGAGACTTTCCCCCTTAACTGGGAAAGGCAGCCTGGCATATGAGAATATAATCCAGCCGCACTTTCACGAACCCAAGATTTCAGTCTACTTATCGTTTGGATGGTTCCCATACCACCACCCGCTCCCCAGACCAATACCGCATCCACGCCTTGAGAATTGATGCATTCACGAGCAGGAAAAATGCCGGCAACCGGATGACGGACCATTGTTGAAGTGGATGAATGAGGAGCCCGCACAACGCCACGCCATAGAACAGCATGTGCAAGCAAAACATCCCCTGATAGAACGCGCTGGTTGAAGCTAAGATCGCATTGGCAACGAAGGCCGTCACCATCTCGAACGGTACCAGCCACCGGCATAGCTTATGGCTGACAAGCTGCCAGGCAAACGTCGCATGCGCAAAGGGGTTGACCAAACTCAAGCTTTTCATAAACACGGAAATCCCCCGCAAAACTGTCCGTACCTTCCGGTCAAATTCTTTCTGTTCATCGGCAATATTCCTGTAGTATCCGATGCTGTCCGGATCAGCCACTCCGCGCAGGCCCATGCGCATGCTGTTCAACACCGTATTGAAATCGCTTTGCAGATCTTCCGACCAAGCCTGTTTACACACCGCGCTTCTTGCGGCAAAGAACGATCCGCTGAGGCCCACAAGCGAATTGACTCGAGACTCGAGCGAGCGAAGAAACATTTCATACTTCACATACGCGCCTTCCCCGCTGGGACAGC
>ERZ1292630.5012-Hain-H41-02um-R3-5012-length-11042-cov-16_pt1 | contig 11042 bp, 7 predicted proteins | sample MGYA00564408_ERZ1292630 | MGnify/ENA primary metagenome ERZ1292630 (study PRJEB36523, sample SAMEA6512641) | groundwater metagenome | collected 2019-01-08 | study: AquaDiva: Metagenomics assemblies of 32 groundwater samples
TCTCCGTGCAGATTCGCCATAACCTCCGGCTGGATTTACGATAATCTCCCGGCAGATTCGCCATAACCTCCCGGCGGATTCGCCATAATCTCCGTGCGGATTTGCCATAACCTCCGTGCGGATTTACGATAATCTCCCGGCAGATTTGCCATAACCTCCCGGCAGATTTGCCATAATCTCCGTGCAGATTCGCCATAACCTCCGGCCAGATGCGCCATAATCTCCGTGCAGATTTGCCATAACCTCCCGGCGGATTTACGATAATCTCCCGTGGCTTGCGCGATATGGAGGGGGTCTTTAAGAAAAATCACAGCGGGATGGAGGTAATTAGTATGTGTCCCCGGATTATGTCGCCCCGAATTCCGTCTCCCGAATTACCCGGATTCTAATTCTTATACCGTGCCCTACCCCGACTCTACGGCTTTATTATTTTTATTAAACCAGGGATAAATCGCGGGTAAAACCAATAGGGTTAAGATAGTAGAGGTAATTAACCCGCCTACGCCGACAATGGCCAGCGGCCGCTGGATTTCCGAGCCCGGCCCGGTGGCGGTCAGCAAGGGGATAAATCCGATAATCATTGCGGTGGCGGTCATTAAAATCGGACGCAATCTTAATAATGCGCCCTGGACAATCGCATCCTGCAGAGAACTGCCGGCCTCAGCGAGTTCCTGAATATAAGAAACCAGCACAATTCCATCCAGCATGGCTACCCCAAACAGGGCGATAAAGCCGATGGAAGAAGAGACGCTTAAATATTGACCGGCGAAATAAAGGGCAAAGACGCCGCCCATCATAGCAAAGGGCACATTAAAAAGCACCAGCAGAGCGCATCTCAAAGAATCAAACGCGAGGAAAAGCAGGAAGAATATCAATAGAATTGAGAGCGGGACAATCCAAAGCAGGGTTTTCTGGGCCCGCTGTTGGTTCTCAAACTGACCGCCGTATTCAATAAAGTATCCGGCCGGCAGTGATTTTTCTATGGGCTTGATTTTGTCCTGGATTTCCCGGACAAAACTGCCGGTATCGCGGCCCCGGATATTGCATTCCACCACGATGCGTCTGAGATTATTCTCGTGGCTAATCTGGGCCGGGCCCTCTTCTTCTTTTATCTTAGCCAGATGTTCCAGTGGGACCTTGTAGCCCTCCGGGCTGGAAATAAGAATATTTCCCAGCGCCTGAATATCCTTTCGCTTTTCATAGGGGAAACGGATAACTATGGCAAATCGTTTGCGGCCTTCTACCAGCCGGGAGGCGACCTTGCCGCCCACCGCGGTTTCTATTATTTCGTTAATGTCGGCTACATTTATTTTATGCCGGGCGATTGATTCCCTGTCAATCTCCACATTAACCTGGGAGAAGCCCGAGACCTGTTCCATTTTTACATCAGCCGCCCCATTGGTTGAGGCCAGGATTTCAGAAATCTCTACGGCTTTCCCCTGCAATAGCGCCAAATCATCACCGAATATCTTTACCGCTAAATCAGATTTCACTCCGGAAATAAGTTCATTAACCCGCAGGGCAATCGGCTGGGTAATTGACGCCCTGATGCCGGGAATCTGTTGCAGTTCGTTATTAATATCGTTAATCAGGTCTTTTTTGGCGATACCCGGACGCCACCGGTTTTTATCATTAAGCATAATGAAAATATCGTTCTGCTCCGGCCCCATCGGGTCTTCGGAAATCTCGGCCCGCCCGGTCTTAGAGACAATGGTCTTGATTTCCGGATATTTAAGAAGCCGTTTTTCTATTTCAGTGGCTACCAAGACAGAGCCCTCCAATGAAGCCGATGGCAGCCGCATAATATTTACCGCAATAGAACCTTCATCCAGAGGCGGGATAAATTCAGAGCCCATTCCGGATAGCGCCGCTAAACTGGCCAGGAAAATAACCACCGTCCCGGCCAGAACGGTTATTCTGCGCCGCATAGCCCACAAAAGCATCGGGTGATATAGTTTCTTTATCGCCCTCATGACAAAGCTTTCGCCTTCTTTGTTTTCCTTGAGAAAGTAAAGGCAGATAACCGGAATAATTACCAGACCGGTAAATAAAGAAGCCAATAATACCAGGGTATTGGTGATAGCCAGAGGTTTGAACATCTTGCCCTCCACCTCCTGAAGAGCAAAGAGAGGGGAAAAAACAATAATGATGATTAACATTGCAAAGGTAATCGGTCCGAATACTTCTTTAAGAGCATTTTTTATCCTTTGCGCTTTAGTTAAACTGCTCTGGGTGGATAAATGCCTGATGATGTTTTCTGTAACGATAATGGCTGCGTCAGCCACCTTACCCAAGGCAATGGCTAAACCACCCAGAGTCATCAGGTTGGCTGATATCCCGAATGCTTTCATCAGGATAAAGGCAATCAGGATACTTATCGGTAAAGAAAGGGCGATAATCAAACCAGCCCGTAATTCCCACAAGAAGATAAAGAGAATAATTATTACCAGAATAATACCCTCCAGTAATGCCCGTTCCACAGTATTAGTACAGGATTGAATCAGTGAAGTCCGGTCGTAGAAGGTATCAATCCGGACGCCTTCTTTTGCCAGATTGGCCTGGATTTGGGGGATTTTCGCCTTGACCCGGTCAACCACATCCTTGGAATTAGCGCCTTTTAGCATGATGACCATACCGGCCACGGCCTCGCCTTTGCCATCGCGGCTGACCGCGCCCTGGCGGGTCTCAGGCCCCAACTTAATCTCGGCCACATCTTTCAGGTAAACCGGCGTGCCGTCTTCAGCGGCCAGGACAATATTTTCTATATCAGGAATAGTCCCGACCAGCCCGATGCTGCGGATATAACTCTGTTCCCAGCCCTTAACGATATAATTACCCGGGGCATTGGCATTGTTTTTCTGGACCGCCTCATAGATATCGCGCAGGGCCAGGCCGTATTTGGTGAGTTTTTCCGGCGCCACCTCAATATGATACTGCTTGACAAAACCGCCGAAACTGTTGACCTCGGTCACGCCGGGAATTATTCTTAATTGCGGGGCAATCAGCCAGTCCTGAATGGTCCGCAGTTCCATCAGGTCTTTGGTATTGCTTTTCAGTGTATATTGATAAATCTCGCCTAAACCAGTAGAGATAGGGCCTAATTCCGGGTCAATGCCCTCAGGTAAAAGTTCCCTGGCTAATTGAAGCCGTTCATTAACTATCTGACGGGCGAAATAAATGTCTACAGAGTCCTCAAAGATAACTATCACCTGAGAAAGTCCTGATTTGGAAAGTGAGCGGACATATTTGAGATAAGGCAGCCCGCCCATCTGGGATTCAATCGGATAGGTAATCTGCTGTTCCACATCCACCGCGGCCAGACCGGGCGCTTCGGTCAATATCATCACCTGGATATTGGTCACATCCGGAAAAGCGTCAATATCTAATTTCTGCCAGGCAAAGACACCGGCCACGATTAGCACGAGCGTCAGGAAAATTACCACCGGCCGATACTGAAAGATAAAATCAATAAATTTGTCTAACATATTCTTATCCTTTCTCAATCAAATGGGGTTAATCCGCGCAACCCGCGCCCATTTTTTCTCTCAAGATAGAAGATTTCAACATAAAGGCGCCGCGCGAGACCACCCGGTCATTTTCCTTTAAGCCCTCAAGGATTTCAATCCTATCGGCAAAGACCCCGCCTGTTTTAACCGGTTGCTTAAAGAACAGGCCAGCGCCCACCTGTTTCATCACGAATAGTTCGTCTTCATTCCGGAGCAGCGCTTCCTGTGGAATTAAGATGGCCGGTTTCTCAGCCGGAACGAATAATTTGCAATGGGCAAACATCCCTGTCTTTAAGAGTCCATCGGGATTATCCAGAATAATCCGGGCGGCCACGGTTCTGGAGTGTCGGTCCATCTGCTCGGCAATGTAATCCAGTTTGCCTGAAAAGGTCTTGTCTGCGTAACTTGCCACCGACACCTCGGCTTTTATCCCGCCATTGTGATTTTTCTTAATATAAGAATGTAATAAACCCAGGTCTTTTTCATAGAGATTAACCCAGACCCAGACCGTAGAAAGGTCGGCAATGGTTAAAAGAGATGAATTTGCCTCCACTAATTCACCCAGCGCCACTTCTCGCTCTATGACCGTGCCATCCAGCGGCGAGCGTAAGGGCAGATAACACTTATGGCTGGGTTCGCTATGCCTGAGAAGTTCCTGGACCTCATTATGGGTCAAACCCAGAATAATCAGTTTTCTGGTAATGGTATCCAGTTCAATCCTTGTCTTTTCCATCTCGGCTTGCGCCTCAAGTAATTCTTTTTCAGTGGTTAATTTCTGCTCCAGGAGCCGGTTTTCGCGCTGGTAATTCTTTTCGGCTAATTTAAGAATGGAACTGACTTTAAACAACTCTAAATGGAGTTCCTGATATTCCTTGCTGTCTATTTCCAGGATGGTCTCGCCGGTCTTGACGATATGGCCCAGGTCGGTTTTAAGAGAGGCAATTATCCCGTCTGTTTTCGCCCGCAGGCGGACGAACTTATTGGGGTCCGGTTTAATCTCGCCCACGGCTTCAAGCGTCCGTAATGGCTTTTCCAGACGCACCAGAGATGTCTCCAGCAAGCCCTCTTTATTATCAGATGACCTTAGTAAGGAACGGTCAACCCTGACCACCCCGACCTCGTACTGGCATTCCGAACACTCAATAATCAGTTTATCGTGTTCGCAAGACAGTTTGGCGATTTCCTCAAATGATTTTGGCTTTGCTATTATTTCTTCTTCGCACTTATCCTCCTTGATTTTTCCTATCTCTTTATCTTTTGGCGCCGTAAAAACCACCCCATATATCAAAAATGCAACCAAGACAATCACTCCGATAATAATCAACACCTTCTTAGTCATGATCTTTTCTCCTTTCTTATTTTATTTCTTTGTTTTTGACCGCACCTTCCTGAATGTATCTAAAACCGTGGTGCATAGAGAGGAATGCTTTCTCGAGTTCCTTGCCCAAATAAGCAGCGTGGCTTAATTGGGTCACCCATCCGTTTTCTATAATCGTCCAGTAGATACTCAAGGCATCTTTGCCCTCAATCACCCTTAATAACTTATTGTCGTAGGAATAATGTTCTACGGTAATAATTCCTTTGGCCGATTGAGGGATAATCACGAAATAACCGGCTTTGTCCAGCGATACTTTGGTAGGTTCTTTGGTCTGGATAATCGGGACAGCGGAAGTGTGAACTGCGGTGGCTTCACTTGAGGATTCTACCCAATTAGGATGGAATTCACTCTGGGAAGAGGAAAGTTTCTTAATCTCACCAATGATTTTCTCGGTATCTTCACAACCGATTAAATCAACCATCTGGACTTGTTTCCGAAAGGTTTCTACCTCCTGGCGGGTTACATTTCTTAAAACCGGTCGTTTAGATGGAGAACCAACCACCCGCATTTGTTCATCAACACCGTTTCTCCAGAGATGAAGCAAGGTCTGACCGCTATAATGTCCCTCGGAGTCCTTGCCAGCCAGAACCAGAAAACGAAGGGTCTGGTTGCTAATGGTATTCTTGATGATCTTGTCAATGCCAATGTTTTCTGTTTCGGTCTTACCTACAATACAGAGTCCTTTTGGTTTTAGCCGGCTAAGTTGTTCGGCAAGTTCTACGCTTGCCAGTGTGGAAACCGCGACCGGACACTCCGGACCGGTGCAGAAAGCAAAATAGTCACCAGCCACCGCAGGCCAGGTATGTTCTTTTACCTCAAGAGTGCAACTTGCTGGTGGTGTTGAGAATGCCTGTGGAACAATCTGAGTGAAAAGATTAGAAGCAACCGCGCCAAAGCAATGTTTACAGCCCAGACAGGTGTATTCGGTTGGCTGGAGATGGCTGAACCATAATCCTACCTTCTTGAACAAATCCGCAGGTTCTTTGGTCTGGATACCAGAAAAATGACTCCGTAGGGCATCCAGTGTTTCCTTCATACAGCCGCATTTACGGCATTTAGCCAAAGCCATTCCTTTCTCAAGTTCAGCCCGGATTTGCTCAATTGCCTCATCTGGTATAATATCTGTCTTCTGATATTCTTTATTTTCTTCGGAACACTCGGCGCAACAACTCATTGCAGTTTTATCTTTCTTTCTCATCCAGAGATAGCCGAGCGCTACGGAAATTAGGGTTAATATCAGGATAAGCGGTTTGACCAGTCCCAGAAAAGACGGACCAAACAGTCCCAGATAAACAATCAGCATTGGTGACCCGCAACAGCCCAGCAGGAAACAACCACCGAAGTAAAGAATACCCGTTATGGTAAGCCCGCCCAGCGCTCCGCTGACACCAACACGACGATGCTCCAATAATCTTAAAAAGGCATAAACCGTGAACGCGCCGGCCAGGGCATAGGAAAACCCTAAGAAATAATCCTGCCGGGCAAAGTATAGTGAAAAAGGACTGACCGGTTCCACTTGTATCCATTGAGTGGCAATTTTACCTGCTTCCCGGATTAAATAAACCAGATGCAAGGTAAAAATGACCCCAAAAGTAATTGCCGGATAGAGTATTTGTTTTCTCATTTGGTTTTAACCTCTGTTGCCTCAAAAAGGTATTTGTTACCTTCCTTTTTGACCTGACCATAAGCGATAATTTCAGCGCCTGATTCTGGCACCTGACCTTGATATCGCACGGGTATCTGAAGGCAAGCATCTTCACATCCCAGAGTAAAGATGCGATTAGTGATATCCACCTTTGTAATCTTGCCGGTTATGCCAATATAGCCCTTAAACTTTTCCGGATACTCCGCCAATTCGTCGGCCGTAATAATCCTGATTGAGTCAGCGGGCGGTTCAGTAATTGGGCCTGATCGTTCGGATGGTTTAATATAACCGAAGTAAATTAACAAGACGGCAATAATTAACGATACTATGGTGCCACCGCCGATAAGTATCTTTTTCATAACCTTATCCTCCTTATTTTAATTCGTCTATGGATTTCCCGGTTAAACGTTCTATGTCCACAACCGACCCGTTAAGGTCGTGTAATAACCGGAGATAGATTTCGCGGGTTTCGGTTAAAGTCCGCTGGGCATCCAATAACTCCAGGTAGGTGAATTTGCCGGCCTGATAGCCCTCGGAAATAAGGGCCAGTGTCTTCTCCGCCTGAGGGACAACTTTTTCTTTATAGGTCTGCACCTGATTTAAGAGGTTATCAAATAAGGCAAGCGTCTGAGCGGTTTCCAGGCGAACCTGATTCGTAATATTTTCGTATTCCTTTTCTGACTTGGCAATCAGCGCTTCAGATTCCTTGATGCGTCCCTGGTTTCTGTCAAAGACCGGCAGGGGAATTCCCACCGCCCATTCTATAATATTGCTGTCTTCATTACGTTCACGCACTTTACCGGAACTTAGGCCGATGGTTATATCCGGGTATCGCTCGGCATAAGACAGTTGTAATTGCGTCTTGGCCGCTTCTATGGATTTTCGGGCGCTCAGCAAGGCCGGATAAGAGTCCAGAATGATTCCTTCTATCTTATCGGGAGCCAGACCCGGCTCTGTATCCCTTATGACCCCGCGGTAATCTTTTATCTGAATATCAATATTGCCTAATAGCGTCTTTAACTGCCTTTGCGCCTGAGCCAATTCGGTCCGGGCGTTATTCAGGGTTATTTCAGCGCCGGACAGGGCAATCTCAGATTTCAGCTGCTCGGTTTCTGGTGCGGCTTGAGCGGCCACCCGGCTCTTGGTCGCCTCAAATAATTCACGGGCAATATTCAGGTTATCATCTCCGATTCTGACTAATTCCCGATCAATAAGTATATTGGTAAACGCCTTTTTGACCTCAGCCAGGACTTCTCTTAACTTCTGCTCATAGTTTAAAAGGATGATTTCATGCTCTTTCTCTGCCAGACCTGTCCGGGCGCTAATCTTGCCGCCTAATGGGATGGGCTGGGTTAAGCTGAAAATAGATTTATAGCCCTGACCAAAACCAAGTGATTTAGCCGGACCGTCCTCGGTTTCAAACCCTAATTCCGGGTTGGGCAGAAGTTTCGCCTGAATAATCCGGGCTGAAGCCGCATCAATATCTTTTCCTACAGATTTCAGTTCCGGGTTATATTGAATCGCTATGTTAACGGCTTCTTCTAATGACAAAGAATCAATCTCTATTTTGGATGATAAATTATCAGTCGGCGAGACAATCGCGTTTGCCTGAACCATATTTTTACCTGGTAAGCCGGTTGATTCAACAACCTTCGGTATATGTGTAGCACACCCACACGGCATTATCAAGAGTGGCAAGCAAATAGTAAAAAGCATTAAAGATTTCATTATAAACCTCCGGCTATAGTTCCAAGAAATTAATTGCAGGATAATTTTTAGAAGCAGGACTTACAGAAGAGATTTGGGCGGTTGGAAAATAGATTTACAGATAAGTTGAGATGGCAGGGTGCTGTTCCCGAATGGGATAGCATCGGAACTCTGCGTAAAAACAGAATGTATTGAAGGTGGAAGAATCATTGAGTGACACGAGAGACAACACAGCACACAACAATCGGTATTATTGTTGGCGATATTATCCTGGCAGGTACCGTCAACGTTACAAAATGATAGTGCACCGAACATACTTAACCAAAGGATAAACACCATCATCACCCATTTTTTATCTAACATATTCTCAGACCATACTTTTTTCCAATACCGATGTCAAGTAAACGAGAAATATTTTGTTTTCTGCCAATAGTCCCATATGACGTAATTAAAGCGACCCCCTAATTATAGATACTACTGTATCAGGTTCAAACCGGTGTCTTTATCCGGAGTGCGTAATATGGTGACCTTGAGGTCGGTTAGGGCAATCTCGCAGGTCGGGCCGACCACGGCCTCCTTGAGATGTCCGCCGTAACAGAGCATATCCTCGGCGCTGACTGAGATATGGCTGTGAATCACCACCTCATCATCCTTACGGGTGATATTGCCGGTCAAACTGACAATCTCCAGTGCGCCGGACATCTGCTTGTAACCGTACTGCTTCCTGGCCGGGTCAAAATGCGCCATCTCCACTTGGCTGACTGCGCCGATGCCATTGAAGAATCCGGATAGGATATTCTCGTTGCGGCAGACCTCGCTCAATTTCTCAATTATCTTATCGCCCTTGGCCAGCACTATCAACAAATGGTCGTAACTTTTATGGTATTTCATATTATTAATTTCCCAGGTTCTGTTGAAACCCCATTCTTCATGCTCCAAATAGTCATTCTGAGCGTAGCGAAGAATCTCGTTTCGGACATAAAGAGAGACCCTTCACTATCGCTCAGGGTGACAGAGCGGTGAAGGTTTTAACAGAACCACTTTTCTACTATATCCGGCTATTCTTACCCCTCACGGGATACGCTGTTGCTATCGTCGTCTAACCAAGTTTTGATGGTCCCGACCACGGATTTGACACAGCCGTCCTGGAACGGTGATACCAGATTGGCTACCTTGGTCAGTCCGACAAATGCCTGCCTGCCCCCGGTCTGGCATAACTTGACATAATCCGACCAGGCATTGGGACGGTCTTCCAGTGATTTCTTCCAAAACTGGAAGGCGCATATTTCGGCCAGGGTATAATCAATGTAATAAAACGGGCTCTTGAAGATGTGCAACTGCTGGTGCCAGAACCCGCCGTTGGCCAGATATTGGTTATCCTCGTAATCCCGGTGCGGCAGGTATTTCTTTTCTATCTCGCGCCATTGTTTCTTGCGCTCGGCCGGCGTGGCATTTGGATTCTCATAAACGAAATGCTGGAATTCATCGACCGTAACGCCATAGGGAATAAAAAGCATGGCATTGTTGAGATGTCCGAACCGGTATTTACGGGTGTCTTCCTTGAAGAACTTTTCCATCCACGGCCAGGTGAAGAATTCCATGCTCATGGAATGTATCTCGGCCGCCTCTGAGGTCGGGCTCTGGTATTCCGGCACGGTAAAGTCGCGGGTGGTGTAGGCCTGGAAGGCGTGGCCGGCTTCGTGGGTCAGAACGTCAATATCTCCTGATGTGCCGTTGAAGTTGGAGAATATGAACGGCGCCTTGTATTTGCCGATAAAGGTGCAGTAGCCGCCCCCGGCCTTGTTCTTTTTGCTGACCAAGTCCATGAGTTCGTTGTCCATCATAAAGTCGAAGAATTCTTTTGTTTCCGGTGAGAGTTCTGAATACATGGCCCGGCCGTGGTTGATAATCCAGTCCGGGTCGCCCTTGGGCTTGGCGTTGCCGTCCTGGAAATTCAGGCCCTCGTCAAAGTATTTGAGTTTGTCCAGTCCCAGCCGAACCCGCTGCCGCTCGCGCAGACCGGACGCGATAGGCACGATAAATTCCTTAACCTGCTTGCGGAAATTGGCCACCATCTTGGCGTCGTAATCCGAACGGCCCATCCGGTCATAACCCAGCTGGACGAAATTATTATAGCCCAATTTATGGGCAATGGCCACCCTAATCTTGACCAGATTGTCATAGAGTTCGTCCAGTTCGGCTTCATGAGAGGACAGGAATCCGTATTTGGCCTTGGCCGCTTTTTGGCGCATCTGGCGGTCCGGCGAAATCAGGAACGGGACCATCTGGGACAGGGTTCGTTCCTGGCCTTCAAACATTATCCGGGCTGAGGCCAGCAAGGCCGTGTATTCGGTAGAAAGTTTATTCTCGGCCTGCAGATCCGGAACTATTTCCGGCTTAAAAACCTTGAGGGCCAGTTCAGCCATGACAAAAAGATGACTGCCCACCTTGCTTTCCAGCCAGGGCCGGTGCTGGGATTTTATCAGGAGGGCGTAATACCGGGTTTCGTATTGGCCCAGTAGCGGGCCGGTCTGGTCAAAATATGCCTGCTCGTTCTTGTAGAACTCGTCGGTGGTATTGATGGTGTGGCGGATGGCCGCAATTGCGCCCATAGACCCGAACTCAATCCGGAGTTTATTGATGTCCGCCATCAGGGATTCCATTGCCTGCGGGGTCGGGGCTGATTCCAGTTTATCCAGCAGTGCCTGATAACGGGTCTGGACGTCCTTGATATCCGGGCGCTGGTATCCGAATTCGCTGAATTTCATCTCAAGACCTTTCTATTAAACACAGATTATCTGCCACG
>ERZ1292630.5013-Hain-H41-02um-R3-5013-length-11041-cov-6_pt1 | contig 11041 bp, 12 predicted proteins | sample MGYA00564408_ERZ1292630 | MGnify/ENA primary metagenome ERZ1292630 (study PRJEB36523, sample SAMEA6512641) | groundwater metagenome | collected 2019-01-08 | study: AquaDiva: Metagenomics assemblies of 32 groundwater samples
TGGCGTGAGATCGAGGATATGTTTGACCGTTACAACAGAGCGGTTGGTTGGCCTCGAAGCGGAGGTCAGGAAGTGTCGAGAACCGGCGATTGGTCGCCTCGTGTCGACATCGTGGAAAATGATAAAGAGTTTGTCATCAAGGCGGAGATACCGGAAGTAAAAAAGGAGGATGTCAAGGTTACTGCCGACAATGGAGTTCTGACTATACAGGGGGAGAGAAAGCAGGAAAAGGAGGAAAAGGGCAAGAAGTTCCATCGAGTTGAAAGGTGCTATGGCTCATTCACCCGCAGCTTCACCCTTCCGGAGAACGTAGACGAGGCCAAAATTAAAGCCAACTTCAAAGACGGCATGCTGAATCTCCAGGTACCAAAGTCTGAAAAATCTAAACCAAAGGCCATTGAAGTAAAGGTTGAATAAAAAGCCTTGCGGCCTTAACAACTCTATCCCGGCCGCTGGTAAGACTTGAGGCTCTTACTCATGCAGCCGGGTATGTTGTTGTCTTTATTTCGCTATTACCCCTTAATGCTGATTTCATTGCACGCCACGCTCAGCGTGGCACGTTGATAAAATCTTTTTGTATAATTTAACCATTCTACGTGCATTAAAACCAGGAGTCACCTATATATTTAGTACAAATAGCAATTACATATCTTATAAATGGAGGATAATTAAATGATTACAATACCGGGATTGCCATTTACTAAAGACGCATTGGAACCTTATATCAGTTCAAAAACGTTGGATTTTCATTATGGAAAACATCATAACGCATATGTTGTTAACACCAACAAATTGCTGGAAAATCACGCGTTAAAAGACAAAACTCTGGAAGAAATCATAGAGAGCACTGCAGGCGATTCTTCACAGGCGGGGCTATTCAACAATGCGGCACAGGTTTGGAACCATACTTTTTATTGGAACAGTATAAAGCCAAAAGGAGGCGGGCAACCCACAGGCAAAATAGCTGACAGGATAAATAAGGACTTGGGCGGATATGATAAATTTGTCGAGTCTTTTCAAACGGCTGGAGTGGGCCAGTTTGGAAGCGGTTGGGCCTGGCTGGTTGTGAATAAAAACGGGAAACTTGAGGTTACAAAGACAGCCAATGCTGATACGCCTTTGGCGCACGGATTGAAACCTGTTCTTACCATGGATGTATGGGAACATGCGTACTATCTGGATTATCAAAACCGGAGGCCTGATTATGTTAAAAGTTTTATGGAAAATCTATTAAATTGGGATTTTGCCAATTCAAATATATAAGCAGATAGATCCATAACCTAAAAGACCAGCTTTAAAGTTTTATCAACACGCGCTGAAGGCAGTCTGAATAACAAGTCGTGTCATTTTAAATAATTCATAGATTTAACTAAGAAATGATAACTATTTTAATTCTAATAGTGGGATTTATTGCCCTGATTTTTGGTGCGAATAAACTTGTTGATGCATCTTCAAGTTTGGCATCAAAAATGGGTATTCCCCATATAGTTATAGGTTTAACTATTGTAGCTTTCGGGACATCAGCGCCGGAATTAGTTGTTAACATTTTCGCTTCAATCAATAACAATACAGAAATTGCGCTCGGCAATATTATGGGAAGCAATATTTTCAATGCTTTGGGCATTTTAGGAATTACCTCAATAATATGTCCGCTATCAGTAAAAACAAATACTACGTGGTTGGAAATTCCACTGAGTTTACTTGCTGCTGTTTCTGTAATCATTATAGCAAATGATATTTACCTTGACAATTCATTTGCAAATCATATCTCAAGAACAGATGGGCTTATACTGCTTTTATTCTTTTCAATTTTTCTTGCTTACATTTTGAAAATTGCCCAAAGTAGTTCAAATGACGAAGAAATTGAAACTAAGAACTATACTTATCTAAAATCTATTATGTTTATAATCTTAGGATTATTAGCATTAATAATAGGTGGTAAATTAATTGTAACAGGCGCTGTAGATATTGCCCGATCACTTGGTTTATCAGAAAGGATTGTTGGGCTGACAATTGTGGCCATAGGAACTTCTTTACCCGAATTGGCGACATCAATTGTAGCAGTAAGAAAGAAAAATATGGATATAGCTATTGGAAATATAGTTGGTTCTAATATTTTCAATATATTTTTCATTTTAGGGATTTCAGCTATTGTGACTCCATTAAAAGTTAATCCAAATTCATTTTTTGATATTGCTGTAAATATTTTTTCCAGTTTATTATTATTTGTTATTATTTTTGCAGGTAAAAGAAGGAAATTGGAAAGATGGCACGGTATTTTATTTTTGATACTTTACCTGTCCTACCTTGTGATGTTAATCTCTCAAAGATAAAAATACGTCACACAACAAAGGCTAAAAACGGCAATGATTTGTATATTTAATCTTTAAGGGTTTTCGCCCTCATATTTTGAACCAGTACGTTGAAAGGTGATTTCAGCAGGAAATCGTTAAATTGACTTCGGTAATTGCTTACGAGACTAACCCCTTCAATGATAATATCATAAATCTGCAATTTCCCATTGTTGTTTATCAGGCTGAAGTCAACGGCGATTTCTTTTCCTGTTCTTGTAATAAAGTTGGTCTGGACTTTGTAGTATCCTTCGTCTTGCCTTTCTCTTAAAAACACTACCTTTTCGCCGGAATAAGTATCTGTTTTCTCTAAATAAGTATTTTTAATAAGCACGGTAAATAGTTCCACATACTCCTTTCTTTCTTCAGGGGTGCGCTCTTTCCAGTAACGGCCGAGAGCTCTTTTCGCCATCTCTTCCATATTAAAGATAAACCCGATCTCCTCCCATACTCTTTTCCTGCGTTCAGGTGCCTTATCCTTCCCCGCCAGCGCGGGGTCTTCAAGGACTCTTAAGCCATTATCAATGGTCTGCTTAACAAGATCTCCCGCTTCTCCCGCCCATAAACAGGTTGATGTGACGGACATCATGATGAATACAGCGACAGAAATGTCAAATATTTTTTTCTTGTGCTTCATGTCTTAAATTCCTTTCATTTAAATTGTCTACATAGACACAACTTTCTTAATACGCATAACAGTTCATCAGTCAGTTTCTATCAGAAAGCAGGCCGTAGTGATCTTCCTGATTATTCAACCTTGCCAAAGGCAAAATTTCCTATTAACTTCTTCAAATCAAGGGGGGGTTCTGTCTCGCGTATCATGCCTCCCGGCTGTATTATTACGTCTGATCCCCCAGGCGAGATTTCCACGTAAGCATCTCCCAGAAGACCCATGGTGTTTATGGAGGCGATACAGTCATCCTGTAACTTTATATCATTTCGAATTTTCATGGTGACTACGGCCTCATAATTATCTAATGTGATATTGGTAACCTTGCCTACACTGACGCCTGCTATTTTAATGTCGGTATCTTCTTTTAACCCTGTGACTGAACTGAAGACAGCCTTTGCCTGATAAGTATCATTACCTGTGCCAAAGAGATTAATCTTTCCAAGATAGATAGAAATATACGCAAGGCAAAACAGTCCTGCAATAATAAAAATTCCAACAATGCTTTCAACACCAAACTTTTTCATAATTTTTATCCTTCATATCTTTAATCACATTATTTAATTTATAGAGATAGGGCCTTCCAATTCTCCGTGGATAAACTGATGTATAACAGGGTCTTTTGAATTCTGTAGTTCCTCCGGCGTACCTTCCGCAAGAATGAATCCGTTATATAACATGGCAACCCGGTCTACCATAGAAAAGATGTCAGGTATTTCATGCGTTACCATGATTGCTGTAAATTTATAACTCTTCTGGCATGATCTTATCATATTATGAATCGCTTTGCCAATTAAGGGGTCAAGGCCTGTTGTCGGTTCATCAAACAGGATTATCTCAGGGTTCATAACCAGGCAACGGGCCAGCGCTACCCTTTTCTTCATGCCCCCGCTTATTTCGGCCGGATACTTGTTTTCCGCGCCTGATAACCCTACCTCAGCCAAATCCTCAAATACCGTTTTCCGGATTTGTGAAGCCTTCATCCTTGTTTTTTCTCTGAGCGGAAAGGCTACATTTTCAAAGACCGTAAGCGAATCAAAGAGGGCGCCACCCTGAAAGACCATACCAAATCGTTCTTTTAATCGTTTAAGTTTCCGGCCTCTGAGTTTACTGATATCCTCATTATCTATTAATATTTTACCGCTATCCGGTTTAAGCAAACCGATTATGTGTTTTAACAGTACTGATTTTCCCCTTCCGCTGCCTCCTATCAAAGCCAGGGCTTGCCCATCATTTACCTTCAGGTTAATGCCGCGAAGCACCTCCTGTCCGTTAAAACTCTTATGTAGATTTATCACTTCAATCATCTTAAGCAACAAGAATAGACGTTAGAAAATAATCCCATATCAATATGGTGACGGAAGACATGACAACCGCCTGTGTTGTTGACTTGCTTACGCCTTCTGCTCCGTATCCGGTAAAATATCCTTTGTAACAGCTTATCCATGTTATGAGTATTCCAAAACTTAAGGATTTATATAAACCCTCAAGTATATCCGCACTGTCAACAAAATCTCTGATACTTCCAAAATAGGTCCCGGAAGATAAGCCCATTAGCCCTACACCCACAGCATATCCACCCCAGACTCCTACAAAGACAAAAATAAAATTTAAGAGAGGGAGTGATATTATGCCCGCAATAAGGTTAGGGATTATGAGGTATTTATATGGATTGAGCGCCATGGTATCCAGGGCGTCAATTTGCTCGGTTATTCTCATTATGCCGATCTCAGCCGCCAGGGCAGAACCTGCGCGCCCGGTAACCATCAAAGCACAAATAACCGGTCCTAATTCCTTGATTAGTGACAAGGCGACTATTGGGCCCAGCCTGGATTCAGCGCCAAATTCGGATAAGGTGAAATATATCTGTAGAGCAAGAACCATCCCTGTAAATGTGCCGGTCAGCAGGATTACGAGTGTTGTTTTCACTCCGATAAAATTGATCTGCTTGATAACTCTTCCGAACAAATAAGGTGGGAATGGAATCAAGAAGACCGCTTCGGCAAGAAATATTCCCATCCTTCCTGTTTCCCCGATTACGAAGATAACAAAGGCTCCAATTATTTTAAATAGAGTAAGGATTAGACTCATTAATGTTTGAGATTTCTCCAGGTAAATTTCACGACTGAGTAATTAAACCGTCAAATATTAAAATTGTCAAGCCAGAAAAATGACTTATATATATTATGCCTGTTGAGATAAAGTTGATCGCCATCGCGCCCGGCAACAAGCCCATAATGCGTGTAGCTTCTGCCATTACACGGCCGGGTTTGCGAACTTCCACTGCATAGTCCTGAAGTCCGGCATTTTCAGATTTTTGAGTAACAACCCGCCGTTGGCATGAGGATTAGCGCCCATGCGCCTTTCACCCCTGGGAGCCAACTCTGCCAGTTCTGGTCTGAGTTGTCCATTTTCATCAAAGAGTTCTTCAGGTTTATAACCATAACCTAAAAATAAGTTCTCAAGCTCTTCCTTTCCGATCCTTGCAAGGATCGTTGGATTCGTTATCTTATAGCCGTTCAAGCGCAGGATGGGCAGCACATTCCAAATTATCACCCTATTCTTTTAAGCGGATTATTATTCCTCTCAATAAACGCCCCAGGATGTCCGCTCCGGTAATGACTCGTTTTTCATCGCTCCAGACGAGGATAACATCATGGTCAATAACATCGTCTTCGGCAGTTTCAGGCCTTACTCGCAATTTCAATATTACATTGCCCAATTCAATATGAGGGTCTTTTACAATAATAGGGCGGTGACAATAAGCGTATGGATGTCCGATCTTCTCGTTGAATAAGGCAGACCTGAGAAATCCGTCTGAATCAAGGACAAGATGAGGTTCGTCTGACTCATCAGTTATAATGACCCATTTTTTGCCAGATGACTGAATTTGTTGAAGAAAAGGGTCCGAGGGGCTTCTTTCAAACTCCGGGAAAACAGGCAACCCTCCGGAAAAAGCCAATTGAATAATACTTTTGGGATCGACAGTCTCCCCTTCATTGCTGACAAGAAGGTCGTCAATATCGAGAAAATTTAAAGCCCCCAGCCCTTCAAGACGGTTGATATCCAAATCGCTCGCCTCCACATGTTTTTTTATTAGTTCACGCAGGCCCCTTTCACGGAAATATTGTATACCCTCCTTTCCAAGCCACAGGTCAAGAAGCATCGCAGAAGGTTTCAAAACAGGGTAAAGAATTATCTGGTATATTTTAAAGATGGGCAGCAACGACGAGGCCATCTTAAGGGCGTTTCGCGAAAAATACGCCTGTGGCATGATTTCGCCAAAAATCGTGATGACAAAAGTAGAAAAAAAGAATGCCCAAACTCCAGTCAGTATGGAACCTGATAAGAGTGTCAGCAGGGTATTAACTCCCACATTTCCCCATAAGACAGTGGTTAATAAGGAGTGTGAATCTTTTCTCAGCGCAAGGACTTTTTTAGCGCTGTTGTTGCCTGTTGAAGCCTCAACCTCCAGGCTTAGTCTTGTAACGCTGAAAAAGGCAAGATTAAGCCCTGAAAACATGGCTGACTGAGAGATGCAGAAAGCTATGCCTATCCATGTTAAAGTTTGCATTATGAGAAGTTCCTCTTATTGGATTATCGTAAAATAGTCTTAATTGAACACCTGATATAAATCGTTCCATCAATCGTCAACCCGGAACGGAAAAAAGCTTCTTTCTTCCTTTAGTAGCTTTAAGCGCCTAAACCAGTGAACGGTTTACCTTTCGCCTTTCTGTCTCCTACTATTTGTGTATAGCACTGCTATTTCACCGTTAAAACCAAAGTCGCCGCCTATAGGCTGTCTTATCCTTAACCCTTCTGTCGCTGTTGATACTACATGGAATATAGTATCTTCGTTGTTATAACAAGGGGCCTTTCGATACAGTCTATATTTTTTTAAAGTTCTGTCAATTTTTTAAATATTTGTTATATTCATATTTTGCAATTCTTACGCCAGGTTACGCGTGAAATTATCTATGGAGAAAAACCCCTGCTTCTCTGGCTCAGTGAGTTTACGTACCTGCTCCATGGTGATCAGGGGATGTCTCTCTATAGCTGGTTGCGTATGTTTTTTGGCCGGGTGGGCAGGCGCTGCGCTTCACCCAACCTACTATTTAATTATAACCTCATAGATTGAGGAACTTATCATGACAATATCTAAACTGAGACAGGATGCCATTGATATTTTTAAAGCAGGCTTGAAAGCTGTAGACCCCAGGACAGCAGTAAAAAAGTACATGAAGAGGGACGGCCAAACCTTGATTGTAGACGAAAAAAAATATGACCTCAACCAATTTGATAGAATCTATGTTGTCGGAGGCGGCAAAGCCGGGGCTTCTATGGCTGCAGCAGTGGAAGATATGCTCGGCAATCTTGTAACAGACGGAATTGTTAATGTTAAATATGGTTATACGGCAAAATTAAACAAGATCAGGATAAACGAGGCCGACCATCCTGTACCTGACGAGGCTGGCAGCCGAGGCGCAGAGGAAATAGTTAAGCTCGTGGGAAATACACAGGAAAATGATTTACTAATCTGTCTTATTTCCGGTGGCGGTTCAGCGCTCCTTCCATTACCGGTACAGGGCATCTCTTTAAATGAAAAGCAAGAGGTTACTAAGAAACTATTAGCCTGTGGCGCTAACATAAACGAAATAAACGCAGTGCGAAAGCACATGTCCAGGATCAAGGGCGGACAACTAGCGCGTTTTTCTTACCCGGCCACGTTAATTACGCTCATACTTTCGGATGTCATAGGCAACTATCTGGATGTTATTGCATCAGGTCCTACTGTTCCGGATAGCTCAACGTTTGAAGATGTAAAAGAAATCATGGAACGCTATAAAATATGGAACACAATTCCAGATACAGTTAAAAATCACTTCGAAAAGGGAATAGGAAGAAATATACCGGAAACTCCGAAAGCGGGAGAAAACATTTTTTCAAAAACTCAAAATGTTATAGTGGGCAGCAATATACAAGCAGTTCTGGCTGCGGCAAAAGAAGCCAAAGGAATTGGTTACCAAACAATGGTACTTTCTTCTTTCATTGAAGGGGAGACGAAAGATGTGGCAAGGGTGCACGCTGCCATTGCAAAGGAAATTTTACAATCAGGAAATCCTGTTTCTGCGCCAGCTTGTGTCGTTTCAGGCGGAGAAACTACCGTAACTATTCGAGGAAAAGGAAAGGGCGGACGCAATCAGGAATTTTGCCTGGCTGCGGCCATAGACATTGCTGGAATGGATTCAGTCGTAATCCTGAGCGGCGGCACCGACGGCACTGACGGCCCAACGGATGCGGCAGGCGCAATTTGCGACGGACAAACTATTGAGCGTACTTTGGCAAAAAAAATTAAAGCCATGGACTACCTTATGGACAACAATGCCTATCCGTTTTTCAAGGAATTAGATGATTTATTAATGACCGGCCCCACTAATACCAATGTGATGGATTTAAGACTCGTTTTGGCGGGAGGGAAATAGGATGCGAAGGTAGAAATCTATTCTTCGGGGCATCTTCAACGTTGATTACCATTTTGCGCTATTGCTGTTTAGAGATTTGGTGAGCTTTTTTTATCAGGAAGTATCCCACAGAAAGAGATGCAATGACAGGTAATGTTTAGCTTTCTAAAGTGTAGGAGGTATACTCAATGCGGAAATTCAATAAAAAACGATCAAAAAAGGCCGGCCTTCCACCAGGCACACTCGTTCATATTGGCAAGAAGAGGGTAGAAAAATCAAGAATTACAATTATTGATTATGATCAAACGAATTTCCAGGAAAAGGAGGTAAAGTCGGTTGAAGAATGCTTCCCATTTAAAGATAAATCAACTGTCACCTGGATAAATATTGATGGCATTCACCAGATTGAAATTATAGAGAAAATAGGAAAACATTTTAACCTGCATCCGCTTATACTGGAAGACATCATGAATACTGAGCAACGTCCTAAATTGGATGATTTCGAAGATTACGTTTTTCTTGTCATGAAAATACCTTATTTTGAAGAAAAAAATAATACAATAAAGATAGAGCAGATTAGCCTGGTTCTTGGCACAAACTTCATTATATCATTTCAGGAAATGGAAGGTGATATTTTTAATCCCGTCAGGGAAAGGATTAAAAACGGAAGGGTCCGCATTAGAAACTCCGGGACTGATTATCTTCTCTATGCTTTAATAGATGCTATAGTTGATAACTATTTTACAATACTTGAAAAAATAGGAGAAAGGATAGAAAATGTAGAAGAAGAACTTGTAACTGAACCCGGAAAAGAAACCTTACATGATATTCATGATCTAAAAAGGGAGGTCTTGTTTTTTCGCAAATCCGTGTGGCCTTTAAGGGAAATCGTAAGTAATCTGGAAAGAGGTGAATTAACATTAATTAAGGAACCAACCAGGATATTCTTAAGAGATGTTTATGACCATACAATTCAGGTGATTGACACGATGGAGACATTTCGGGACATGCTTTCAGGTATGCTTGATCTTTACCTGTCAAGTATCGGCAATAAAACTAACGAAGTTATGAGGGTACTAACGATTATTGCCACAATATTCATACCTCTGACATTTATAGCTGGTCTATATGGGATGAATTTTGAATACATGCCTGAACTTAAATGGCGTTGGAGTTATCCATTAGTTTTGCTTTTAATAGGGGTCATAGGCATATTCATGCTATTTTATTTTAGAAGAAAAAAGTGGTTCTGATAGTCATGTCTCGACTATGAAAAATTCTCAGTTTTCATTCTTACTTTATATTTATTGATGTTAGACTGTAGTTAATATGTTACTATGAAGGCTCAAATTAAACATCATTTATCATAATTTACATGAGAAAACATATTCGTAAATATTTTATTGCCGGAGTATTAATCATTTTGCCTGTAGGAATTACCCTGTTTTTTCTACGATTTTTAATGAAAATCTCTGCGGGTAACATAGTGGGAATTATAACGAAATATTGGGATAATTCTCATCCAATTCTGGCATGGGGAATATCCCTTGTAATATTTATACTATTTATATACGGATTAGGGATCTTTGCCACCCACATAATAGGACGTCGTTTAATAGCATTTGGGGAAAAAATAATAATGTGGGTTCCATTCTTAAAAACAATCTACGGTGTATCAAAACAGGTCGTAAGCGCATTTATTGACCCTAATCGAGTGACATACAAATCCGTAGTGCTGGTAGATTTCCCTCAACTAGGGGTTAGAATGATCGGTTTTATTACCGGCAAAATAGAGGATACCCGGGGTCAGAACTGCTATAATGTGTTTGTGCCGACTACTCCTAACCCTACATCAGGATTCCTCTTTATTGTCCGGTCTGATGAAATTCAACATACTAATCTTTCTGTAGAAGACGGCATGAAAATGATTATTTCGGGAGGAATTGTAAGCCCTTCAACGCTATGTGAGGACAGATAAATGCAGATCAATAAACGCTCACGTGCATTTACATCGCTGACAAGGATCTGGATTCAAAATCAACTTTTTTACTTCTTAAGCAACTATTCAATTTGCAGTCCGGCCAAAGAAGATACATAGGCCCATCACTTACCTTGCCGGTAGGTGATTAAGTAAATATTACTACTTTTTAATGTAAGACACAGATAGCATCTGTCATTCTGGCTATTATTTTGTCTACAGGAAAACCGGTACAGGATTTGTACCCCAGATTTCTTGAGAATACTCTTTAATTGTTCGATCACTGGAAAATTTTCCCATATGGGCAACATTGAGGATGGATTTTCTTGACCATTCCTCCTTGTCCACGTACTCCCGGCTTACCTGCTCCTGGCACCGGAGGTATAATGGGAAATCGGCAAGGAGCATATACTGGTCGCCATGCAGAAGCGAATTAACTATGGGCTTAAAGAGCGATGGCTCTGATGGAGAGAAAAAGCCGTCTGCAATCATATCGATTGCCGTCTTGAGGTCTCTGTTGCGGTAATAGTAATCAACCGGATTATAACCGCTGTTTCTCTGCGCTTCAATCTCCGAAGCC
>ERZ1292630.5014-Hain-H41-02um-R3-5014-length-11041-cov-5_pt1 | contig 11041 bp, 9 predicted proteins | sample MGYA00564408_ERZ1292630 | MGnify/ENA primary metagenome ERZ1292630 (study PRJEB36523, sample SAMEA6512641) | groundwater metagenome | collected 2019-01-08 | study: AquaDiva: Metagenomics assemblies of 32 groundwater samples
AGGGAATGTCCGGTGAAGTAGTTTTCGTTGACGTTACCGCCGGAAAGGATGATTTGAGAGATTTCCATCTAAAAGTAATCAACGACTCAGAGGAAAGCATAGTAACTGCAAACAAAAACCCGCTCTCCATTTATTCAACTAAAGTATTCAGAGAACTTACCAGGTTCAGGGAAAGGTATGGGTTTCGTTGTACGGTCATGGCCGGAGCAAACACTGTTTCTAATTTACTCGACTATTATGATACTTCTGAGATAATAAAAAAGATAGAAGCGTGTTTTTCCGGGACCCTTGGGTATTTGTGTGATGAACTGGAAAAAGGTGAAAGAAGTTTCTCCCAAATACTGAATGATGCAAAAAGAATGGGTTACACCGAACCGCACCCGAAAGATGACCTGAACGGTCGGGACGTTGCCAGAAAGCTTATAATCTGTGCCAGAACATTCGGGCATAATATCTCAATGTCAGACATAGATTTGGAAGGATTCATTGATGAGTCTTTCTTGAATATAGAAGATGTAACCGAGTTTATGGAATCTATAAAAGACGCCGATCAGGAAGTAAAAAGGAAATTTGATTCCGCTAAAAGCAAAGGCAAAACGTTAAGATATGTTGCCAACTTTAATCTATGTGAAAATGGTGATTCAACTTTTAAAGTAGGATTAAGAGAAGTTTCTCCGGGCTCTCCTCTGGGCAACCTGAAAGGTTCTTCAAATAAAGTCATAGTCGAGACAGACATATTTAATGGCGATAAAAAATATATTATAGAATCACCAGGAGCCGGGCCGGATGTAACCGCCTGGGGTTTGAGAAGAGAACTCTTATCACGATTAAGAGGAAGAAAAGGAGGAGATTACAAGCTGACGTAGACAAGAAAACAGATAGGACACCCCCGCCAAAAGACTTAAAATGGAAATTCTATGCTATTCAATCATTATCTCTTTCTTCCGCCCAGATATTTATGTGCTTCTGTGTCAACATCTTCTCCCCTGCTTTTAGGCCTGAAATAAAACTTTAGTGGTATTTCGCTAAAGGGCAGATTATTTCGTAATTGATTTGACAAGTATCTTTCATAATCGGAATTGAAAAGCCTTTTGTCATTGACAAACAATACAAATGTTGGAGGACAGACCGATACCTGTGTACCATAATAAACCTTTGATATTTTAGATTTTCTCTTTGTTGGACGATGACATGTAAAAGCGTGTTCGAGGACTTTATTGAGTTCTGCTGTCGAAACCCGCGTATTCGCCTGCTTATATAATTCCTGTGCTAACTCAATAGTCTCAATTATATTTTCTCCACTGAATGAGCTTATGAATGACAAAGGGGCAAAACCCAGTCCGGGTAAACGGGTATGGACATATTTAATAAATTTTTCTGTTTCTACATCTTCTGCAAGGTCCCACTTACTTACAACCAATAAACAGGGCTTATATTGAGTTTGGATATAATCACCAATATTTTTATCCACCTGAGAGATATCGCTGGGTGCGTCAATCAACAGTATTACTACATCGGCACGGCGAATAGACCTCTCCGCCCTTGCCATACCATAAAATTCTATAGAACCCTGAATTTGCTTCTTCTTCCTTATCCCTGCGGTATCAATGGCAATAAACTCTTTACCATCTATTTCAAACTTCACGTCAACAGAATCTCTCGTCGTACCAGGTATTTCACTGACGATAACCCTTTCCTCCCGAGCAAGTGTATTTATCAATGTGGATTTACCCGCATTTCTCTTCCCTACAATAGCAATCTTCATTAACGAATCGGTCTTCACTGGCTTTGTATCTATTTCAGGGAAAGTGGAAACAATCCTGTCTAGTAGATCCACCCTGCCGTAACTTTGCAATGCGGAAACCGGCAAAGGCTCTCCCAGCCCCAGCTTGAAAAACTCTGCTGTCTGAAGATCAAATTTTACGTCGTCACACTTATTTACAACGAGAAGGAGTGGTTTCTTGATTTTTCGCAGTCTTTCTGCAACTTTAACATCTAATGGTGTGATCCCTTCACGAACATCAACAACGAAGAGAATCAGGTTTGCCTTTTGAAGCGCTATTTCTATTTGAACCTCTACCTCATGAGCAATATCTTCAATATCCGTTATCCCTATACCACCTGTGTCAATCAACTCAAACAGCTTGCCTTCGTGTTCAATCTCTACAGACACTCTGTCTCTGGTGACGCCACTCATTGAATCAACAATTGAAATGCGTTTTTTAGCTAAGCAGTTCAGGAGAGAAGACTTACCAACATTAGGCCTCCCTACAATAGTTACCGTGGGAAGAAACATTATAAGGGCCAAGACATTATTATGATAAATCCAATAGATTTGATAAACATCTTGTGAAATACATGAAACTTCTTGAAAAGTTTCAAAGCAACTTAAATATTCAGGTTATTAATTTTCTCACCCTTAACCCTATTATGATGCATTAAGGGTGTTTATCAAAAGAACAACTACATTACTTTAATTAACGCCCAAAGACTAAAATACGAGTAAGCTGTCTTATTCCGGCTTCTCTGACGATCATTCATCTGCAGTCTTTGGTTTTTCAGTTTCTTCTGACTGAGGTTTCGATTCTTCCGGTTCTGGTCCTCGTGACTTTGGTTTTTTTGCTTCTGATATTTTCCCTTTTTTTACACCAGGGGTCTCTGCCTCTTCTTCCTTTCTCTCTACCTCTGCCACTTCCTCTTTTTCTTCCATATAAACGTCATCAATTTCAGTACCGTCAACATCCTTCCTCAGGATTAAATAGGCAATTGTACTGGCAGAGCCTGCAAACGCAACTACTATACTCCCAACAACCACTTTAACCAGCACAATATGCAACATCAAAACTAAAGCGGCAAACTTCATTGATATAGATCCCAGTGGCGCCATTGCCGCCTTGCCCCCGCTTAAACCTGCGATAAAGGCCCTTATAGTGTCAAATTTATCTCCCATACCGATTCCAACAGTACAAAAAGTAGTCTTCATAACAAGACAGGCGCCAAAACTTGCGAGAAAGGTCAGAATCACTCCACATACTGTTATGCTAATCAATAATGATAAGAAATGTAATGGTCTTGAAAGCACGTAGCTATATGCACGGCTCATTGCATCAAATGTATCTGAACCCTCAGCACTTATAGTAGGGTACATCAGGAAGAAACCTATAATGCCAATAATGCCTATAAAGACAATTAAGAATCCCGAAAGAATCGCCAACGGAAACCCGATTGCAACAGCAATCTCGCCTGCAAATTTTATCTGGCCTAAAAATCCTCCAAGAACATTACAGGCAATAAAGAATAGCACTCCCATAACCGGCATAAGTGGAGTGCAGAAAAATGACCAAAACTTTTTCACTGCAAAAGCAAGAGAGTCTTTAACTCCTATTTTCTCACCTTTAGCAAATTCTACCGCTGCCAGGCGTGTAATGGTACCGGCAAAAACCGACCATATTATTAACAATCCCAAAACCAGGACAATAAGGACAGCATACTCTCCCCGGTCAACAGTTTGTACTGATGAGAAAAGTACGCTGATCAAACTGCATAAACCAAGTCTTGGTGAAATTAAAAAGCCACTGATTAACTCAAACGGGCTGATGGCGACCAACTTGAAAGCGGAAGCAAAGACAAGAATTACCAAAACCCAGATTATGCTGAGTACAATTCCAACAAAAGCGGAAATCAGTTTGTTGAAATCAAGCGTCATCTTAAAACCACGCAGAATGTCTTGTAAATCCTGTAAAATTGGCGGCATCTGGTCACCCCTTTCTTATTCTTTTAGTAAGAAATAAAAATAAACGACTTAATTATATAGTTTTATTTAATATATCAAGTAAAAAATCTATCAAAAATAATCCGTTGTGTTCAGATGAAAACATAAAAGAACTGAATTTGCAAATGGAAAATTAAATGTGAGCCACTATGTAATATAGATTATTGAGTTATTTTGCAAAAACTTTGCACTGCCGTTTGTTTTGTAACACTCTCGTAGATTTGTCTAATAATTCGCTAACGCTTTTCTTTATCGAGTCTTATGTGTCGGTATTTTCAAGCTGATCATTTGTAATGGGTTCCTCAATGCGTCTTTTTTCGTCAAACCATGATCCCAAGTCTATTAGTTTGCAGCGTTCACTGCAAAAAGGAAATGTCGGTATGTCACTTATGGAGTTGTAGAATAGTTCTTTATCACAATTACGGCACTTAATCTTTGACATTTTTCTTTTCCTCTTTTTTCTTATCTTTTTTCTTGTCTTTAGTTTCTGAAGTAGAAGAAGATTTTTCAGCGTTCTGGCGTGATTTATATTCTTCACTTCTGTAATCAGTCTGGTAGAAGCCAGACCCTTTAAAAATGATAGTACTTCCAGTTCCAATCAGTCGCTTTACCTTCAGCTTTCCGCACTCTGGGCATTTTCTGATGTGTTTTGCAGTTATCGACTGAAACAATTCGAATGTATGATTACAGGCATTACACTCATAATCGTAAGTAGGCATGTTTCTCCTTCCTCCTGACAAAATTTAAGACGTAAAACTTCAGCCATTAGCATTCTATACATCCTCTGTTTCCTCTTCTTCAACGGTTCTTTTTGATACTTTAACTTTCGAGGGCCTGATGACACGTTCCTTTAAAAGAAAACCTCTCTGTAATTCATCAGTAATAGTATGATGAGGCAGTTCATTATTCTCCTCCTCCATCACTGCTTCGTGAAGATTAGGATCAAACGCTTTCCCTACTGTTTCCATAGATTTTACACCATACTTCCCTAATACCTTAAATAATTGATCTTCTACCAACTTTATACCTTCTACAAACTTATCAATATCTTTTGAATTATCCGCCAGCTTCAAAGCTCTGTCAAAATTGTCAAGTTCCGGGAAAAGATCAAGTATAAGATTTTGAATAGCAAACTGAGCAGTTGATTCGTTTTCCTTATGCATTCTCTTTTGATAATTCATAAACTCTGCCTTGGCCCTCAACAACTGATCGAGGAAAGAATCACGCTCTTCTGCCTTCTTCCTTAAAGCAGCAAGCTCTTCTTTCGTTAAAGCCATTGGCTCCTCTACATCAGTTTTCTCCTCTTCTTGATCCGCCACTTCCTCACTCTCAGTTTTACTATTTACGTCTGTCTCAGTTTCTGCCCCGGAGCTTTCTATAGAACTTTCGAGATATTCTTGATCTTTAACACTATTTATGCCTTCACCGTGTTCCTTTTTAGCGTTTTTTTCATCCTGATTGTTTCGTACCTCAGACATAACAGCAAATGCCCTCCTATGATTCCACTAGAATGAACTATCTAAAAAAGCTTCTTAACATTCTGAAAAAAACTCTTGCGTTTAGGTGTTACATTCTTATGTTCTGATTCCGCAAATTCTCTTAACAATTCTTCCTGCCTTTGAGTCAATTTAGTAGGAGTCTCAACTATAATATGTACCAGCAAATTCCCTGCTCCATAACCGCGAACATGCGGAAAACCCTCACCTCTAACTGGAATGACTTCATCACTTTGTGTCCCGGCAGGTATTGTTACTTTCCTCAGTTTCCCCAAGATCGTAGGCACCTCAATTTCACATCCTAATGCCGCCTGAGTAAACGTAATTGGAAACTCACAAATTATATCAGAATCATGCCTTTTGAAGATCGGATGTGGTTTTACGTGTATGTCACAATATAAATCTCCAGGGGACGCTCCGTTTTCTCCAGACTCACCCTGTCCTGTAACACGTAACCTCGCACCGTCTTCTATACCGGCAGGCACCTGAACCTTAATATTTGACTTTTTTGGATACACGCCATGACCGCTACATTTCTTACAGGGGGTTTCTATAATCTTTCCACTACCCTGGCATTTAGGACATGTAGTCCTTAATGTAAAAAAGCCCTGTCTCTGATGGATTTCGCCCTGGCCCTTACAATAAGGACAGGAAACAGGAGATGTGCCCTTGCAAGCGCCTGTTCCACGGCATTCCTCACAAAAGTCTCTCTTGGTGATTTCTATTGTTTTCTCTATACCTGTGGCAACATCTCTGAACTCTATGGTTATGTCACACCTTAAACTTGCTCCCCGTCTCGCCGTCTGCCTTGTCCTGCCGCCAAAAAACTCCTCAAATATGCTCCCCCCTCCTCCAAAGATATCGCCAAATGCATCGAATATATCTTCATAACTGCCAAATCCCTTTGTATCGGCGCCTCTTAATCCTTCATGTCCAAATCGATCATACCTTTTTCTCTTCTCAGGGTCACTAAGGACTTCGTATGCCTCAGCCGCTTCTTTAAATCTTTCCTCTGCCTGCTTATTTCCGGGGTTCTTGTCAGGATGATACTTTAAAGCCATTTTTCTGTAAGAACGTTTTATCTCATCCTGAACAGCGCTATTTCCAACTCCCAGGACTTTATAATAATCTTCTTTTTTCATATTTAAGCCAGGCATATTTCACAATCCATCCACAAATACAGGATTCTATTCAATCCTTTTGTAAACGTATAAGCCTAAAATATATAATGACTTAACACTTACAAATAATTTGCCACATAATATGATACAAGTGATATATTAAATGTCAAGCAGGTTCTACAGCCAACAGAACCTCAGAAATATTAAAACAAAAAGGCCACATAAATGCGGCCTTTTCTCAAAACAGTTTTATCAATTTTTTTGGTCATTGAACTAAAATACACTGCCCTCAACAGGAGATCCGCCCTCTTCATCTTCCTTTAGTTCGGTTACCATTACCTCGGTAGTTAACATCAGTCCAGCTATGCTGGCGGCATTTTGCAACGCAGTACGCGCAACCTTTGTCGGATCAATAATTCCTCTTTCAAACATATCCACAAATTCTAATGTGTTGGCATCAAATCCGGTATTGGTACTCTTTTCCTTTACTTCTTCAACAACTACCGAACCTTCACCACCGGTATTGGACACAATCTGCCTCAAAGGAGCTTCAATGGCCTTCGCTATTATGCCAGCTCCTATTTTCTCATCACCCTTTAACTTCTTGCGCAATTCCTCAACCTTTGGAATTGTCCTGATAAAGGCAACTCCGCCTCCAGGAATAATGCCTTCTTCTACTGCAGCCCTTGTAGCATTCAGTGCATCCTCTACACGCGCCTTTTTCTCGTTTACTTCAGCCTCAGTAGCACCACCTACATTTATGACTGCAATACCACCGGTAAGTTTAGCAAGTCTTTCCTGAAGTTTTTCCTTGTCATAATCAGATGTAGTCTGTTCAATCTGATTTCGAATCTGAGAAATCCTGCCCTGTATATCTGATTTCTTCCCGGCGCCCTCTATTATCGTGGTATTGTCTTTACCAATCGTTATCCGCTTTGCAGTCCCAAGATCACTAAGCTCAAGAGTCTCTAACTTTATCCCAAGGTCTTCTGATATCAGACGTCCGTTTGTAAGAATTGCGATATCCTCCAGCGTGGCCTTCCTTCTATCACCAAAACCAGGCGCTTTAACTGCTGCACAGTTTAAGACCCCCCGTAATTTATTAACAACTAACGTTGCCAGGGCCTCGCCTTCAACATCCTCAGAGATGATTAAAAGCGGTTTACCAGCGCTCGCCAGCTTCTCCAAAAGTGGTAACAGCTCCCTCATATTAGAAATCTTCTTCTCATGGATTAATATATACGGATCATCAAAGATAACTTCCATAGTCTGAGCCTTTGTTACAAAATAAGGAGAAATATACCCCTTATCAAACTGCATTCCCTCAACAACATCTAAAGTGGTTTCTATACTTTTGGCTTCCTCTACCGTAATAACACCGTCCTTGCCCACCTTATCCATGGCATCTGCCAATAAATTCCCAATTGATGAATCATTATTAGCCGATATCGTACCAACCTGTGCAATCTGTGCCCTATCCTTGACTTTTCTGCATAAATTATTCAATTCCTCAACTACCACACGTACGGCCTTGTCAATGCCCCTTTTCAGCGCCATTGTATTTGCGCCTGCAGTGACATACTTCATGCCCTCATTAAAGATTGCCTCTGCCAGAATAGTTGCGGTTGTCGTGCCATCTCCTGCTACGTCACTGGTCTTAGAAGCTACTTCACAGACCATCTTTGCACCCATATTCTCAAAGGGTTGATTCAATTCCACTTCTTTTGCCACAGTAACTCCATCCTTTGTAACAGTGGGCGAACCATAGCTTTTTTCCAAAATCACATTTCTGCCGGTTGGACCCATAGTTACTCTTACAGCGTCTGCCAGCTTCTTTATACCATTTCTTATATTGCGTCTTGCCTCTTCATCAAACAAAAGCTGTTTTGCAGCCATAATATACCTCCTGAACTTGATTATTCAATTTTAGCCAAGATATCGTTTTCTTTTAAAATAAGATAGTCCTTACCACCAACTGTTATTTCTGTTCCCGCATACTTACCATAAAGAACCTGATCACCTTTTTTTACTAAAGGTTCGGCCCTTTTGCCGTTATCAAGCAGTTTTCCATCTCCAACAGCTATAACCTTTCCTTTTGTTGGTTTCTCTTTTGCTGAGTCCGGTAAAACAATTCCACCTTGTGTTTTCTTTTCTGCTTCAAGTGGTTCCACTACAACTCTATCATCTAAAGGTCTGATTGCCATAACAAATACCTCCTTTTATTTTCATAATCACATTAAACTGAAATAATTTACATACGTTAGAGAAAAACTCCCTGACTGGTCTGCTGGTTTTTGGTAAACTATCACATCATTCCAGGCATACCACCGCCCATTCCTCCCATTCCGCCAGGAGGCATCATAGCGTCCTCTTTCTTTGGAATATCTGTAATGAGACAATCGCTTGTAAGAAGTATACTTGCAATGCTTAAGGCATTCTGTAATGCGCTTCTTGTAACTTTCGTAGGATCTATCACGCCGGATTCAATAAGATTACCGTATTCTTCTTTTTCTGCATCATAACCAAATGCCTTGTCCTTTGATGCCAAAACCTTCCTCACTACAACAGCGCCTTCCAATCCTGCATTTCTGGCTATCTGTTTTATAGGTTCACTGAGCGAATTCTTTATGATATCAACACCAAAATGTTCATCACCCTTTAATACGAGATCATTCAATGCCTCAGAGGCCCTTAATAAGGCAACACCGCCGCCCGGCAAGATACCTTCGTCAATTGCGGCACGGGTGGCATGCAACGCATCTTCTACACGTGCTTTCTTCTCCTTCATCTCTGTTTCTGTTGATGCGCCTACGTTTATCTGCGCCACACCACCAGCTAATTTTGCCAGCCTTTCCTGCAGTTTTTCGCGGTCATAGTCAGAAGTTGTTTCTTCTATTTCCCTTCTTATCTGATTTATACGCGCACTAATGTCCTTTGGACTGCCTCCGCCCTTTACAATAGTCGTATTTTCAGAATCTATATTGATCTTCTTTGCAGTACCCAACTCATTCAACTCAACGTTTTCCAACTGAGTTCCTAAATCCTTAACTACCGCCTTGCCGCCCGTAAGTATAGCGATATCTTCCATCATGGCTTTCCTTCTGTCTCCATATCCAGGCGCTTTAACTGCAGCACATGCAATCGTACCACGGATGTTATTTATAACCAGAGTCGCTAACGCTTCGCCTTCAATATCTTCTGCAATTATCAAAAGAGGTCTTTTAGTCTTTGCAACTTTTTCAAGTAAAGGAACTATGCCTTTAATGCTTGATATTTTCTCTTCGTGTATTAACACATAGGCCTCATTCAGTACCACCTTCATGTTTTCTTTATCAGTGGCAAAATGAGGCGATAAATATCCACGGTCAAATTGCATACCCTCAACTATCTCTACATCTGAATCAATACCCTTCCCCTCTTCAACGGTGATAACACCATCCTTGCCTACTTTCTCCATTGCATTTGCTATCATCTTACCTACTTCACTATCATTATTGGATGCAATTGTTCCTATGTTAGCAATCTCTGTCTGATCTTTAATCTTTTTACTCATACTCAGAAGCTTTTCTATTACAGTATCAACCGCTATCTTCATTCCGCGATTAAGCGCAACAGGATCTAAACCTGCGGAAACACACTTCAATCCGTTACTGAAAATAGCTTCAGCCAATATTGTTGCAGTGGTGGTCCCGTCTCCCGCAACATCGCTTGTCTTAGATGCCACTTCTTTTACCAGTTTTGCACCCATATTCTCGTATGGGTCTTTCAATTCAATTTCCTCTGCGACAGTTACACCATCCTTCGTTATAGTGGGACTTCCCCACCCTTTATCAAGAACAGCATTTCTCCCTCTCGGACCAAGTGTACTTTTAACAGCGTTAGCCAGTTTCGTAACCCCTCTTTTAATTGCCATCCTTGCATCTTCTCCGAATACCAACTGCTTTGCAGCCATTATTTTCCTCCTTTCAAAATTACGAGTCCTACTTTGTTTAGTTAGTGGTTGTATAGAGCAAAACAGATACCAATATATTTTACCAATCTTTATCTTCATGCTATGTAATATGTTATGCGTTTTAGGGCAAGTTACTTTTTTATAGAACTGTTAATACTGATATATGTAATGTCAATATGGCAGTCACCTATTTCTATATTTAGACGCTTATGTCAATATGGCATAAGGATAAATCTATTGATATTTGAGAAAATTTAATTATCCTTGATGAAAAATATACACATTGAAACCAACCTATACTAATGTTTAGTTAAGAAAATAAATATTATTACCAATTTTATTCCGGAGAGAACAAAACCTGAAAGGATATTAAGATGGCCGAAGAAAACGTAACTAATTTGACAACCGATGTAGAAATTAAGGGCGATGTCGGTGCGATGGCAACGGAGTCAAAAGTCCTCCTGCCATATAATGTCTAAACAAAGCCTGTGCGATAAAGGAAACCGCAATTAAAAGCGGTAATAACGGGCGAGGAACTAAAAAGGTTTTTAACAATCTTTTAAGTTCTATTATCGCTGAAGATTTCCCCTGATTCTTTCTCAGGGATTCAAAAGAATCAGGCTTAAGTAAAGAAACTAATTCATCAACATGGTTATCCGCTTGACTGCCGTAACCACTATATATAGTATATTGGGTAATG
>ERZ1292630.5016-Hain-H41-02um-R3-5016-length-11039-cov-6_pt1 | contig 11039 bp, 8 predicted proteins | sample MGYA00564408_ERZ1292630 | MGnify/ENA primary metagenome ERZ1292630 (study PRJEB36523, sample SAMEA6512641) | groundwater metagenome | collected 2019-01-08 | study: AquaDiva: Metagenomics assemblies of 32 groundwater samples
GGGGATTGAGTGGAGGTGGAGGTTGGGAAGGGGTGGTGCACTCCCCACCGCTCACTCTCCACTCCACTCCACTCCACTCGCGCCCCCTCACCAGAACCCGCCACCCCGAACTCATCCCTGTCAGTTCGCCCCTCACTAGAACCCGCCACCCCGAACTCACTCCCGTCCGGGTTGCCCCGCACCGGACTCACCCCTGCCGCTCTGCGATGAGCTTCATGATCTCGCCGGGAAGCGCGTGCCGCCCGAGCTTCGACTTCTCGAAGATGGGCACGCCATCGAGCGAGACCTCGAAGCGCCCGCCGCCACTGGGCGCGAGGGCGACCTTGGCTCTCGGGTACTGCTCACGAATCGCGGCCGCCAGACTGGTGGCCCGTGGTTCGTAGTGTCAGATGACGCAGAATTCGATGGTGAGCTTCATGCCCGGAAGGATACACGGCTGGGTGCCGGGGGCACAGGCAGAGGGCTCTCTGTACCCTTCCCGTGCACTTCACTCTGCCTCTGCTCCCTGCACCTGGTGCGTCCACGGTTGCCCCGGTCGCTCGCGTCGATCAGTTTTCCATTCATGCGAATTGCCATTTCCACCGGCGGCGGCGACGCCCCGGGCCTGAACGCCGTCATTCGCGCCGCCGTGCTCTCGGCCATCGACCGCGGCTGGCACGTGCTGGGCATCAAGCGCGGCTACATGGGACTGCTGGGCGAGGACGAGGTAATTCCCATGACGCGCGACAGCGTGCGCGGCATCGCCCACCTGGGCGGCACGATCCTGCGCACGACCAACCGCGGCAATCCGTTCTCCTATCCGGTGCTCCAGGACGACGGGAGCTACCTCAAGGTCGACCGCTCGGACGAGTTGCTCAGCAACGCGCGCAATCTGGGCATCGAGGCGCTCATCACCATCGGTGGCGACGGGTCGCTGGCCATCGCGCAGCAGCTGTTCGAGAAGGGCATGCGCATCGTCGGCGTGCCCAAGACGATCGACAACGACGTCAGCGGCACGGTCACGACCTTCGGCTTCGACACGGCGGTCACCACGGCCATGGAAGCCATCGACAAGCTGCACACCACGGCCCAGAGCCATGATCGCGTGATGATACTGGAGGTGATGGGGCGCGACACGGGGTTCATTGCGCTGCACTCGGGTCTCTCGGGCGGCGCGCACGTGATCCTGATTCCCGAGATTGCGTGGTCGATGGACAAGGTGTGCGAGCACATCATGACACGCGACGCGCAGGGCAAGAAGAACGCCGTCGTCGTCGTCGCCGAAGGCGTGAAGTTCGGCGGAGAAGTGGGTGTCATGGGCGCGTCGCTGCCCGGCCAGGCCACGCGGGTGGGCGGCATCGCCGAACGGCTGGCCCAGGCCATCCAGGAGTGCACGGGCAAGGAGTGCCGATCGCTGGTGTTGGGCCACCTGCAGCGCGGCGGCATGCCCACCGGTTACGACCGCGTGCTGGCCACGCGATTCGGCGGGGCGGCCGTGGAGGCCGTGGCGAACGGCAAATGGGGGCACATGGTGGCCCTGCAGACCCCGCATATCGTGCCGATTCCCATCGCGGACGTGCTCAACAAGCCCAAGCGCGTGGATCCCACGCACGACATCGTGCGGACGGCGCGCCGGGTGGGGATCAGTTTCGGAGACTGACGACCGGGCACGCTGTGCGTCGAGGCGCTTCGGCTTCACTCGCCCGGCGTCTTGCGTGCCGCTCTGGCCGTGAATCGCCACACCAGGTACGCGGGCACGCCAAGGGCCATGAGGCCCAGCCCCACGGCGGCGCGACGCGGCTCGGCCACCACGGTGTTCCCGACGATCGCCGCGGCTGAGAGGACGAAGAGGATCGGGGTCAGCGGATAGCCGGGGGTGCGGAACGGGCGTACCGCATCGGGCACCCGGCGCCGATAGACGAAGATTGCCAGGGCGCCCAGGGCGTAGAAGATCCACCCGACGAACACCACGTAGGTGAGGAGCTGCTCGAACGTCCCGCTGGCGGCAAGAACCATGGCCCACGAGCAGCTTGCCATGATGGCGAACGCCGGCGTCCCGTAGCGCGGGTGAATACGCGCCATCCTGGAGAAGAACAGGCCGTCGCGCGCCATGGCGTAGTACATGCGCGGCGCCGTGAGGGCGAGTCCATTGGCCGCGCTGAACATCGACACGAGGATGATCGCGGCGATGATGTTGGCGGCCGCCGGGCCCACGGTGATGCCGACCGCCTGGGCGGCGATGCGGTCACTGGCGGCGGCGCCCTTCGTGCCGAGTGCCGCGACGTACGCCACGTTGACGAGCACGTAGATGCCGATGAGCAGCGCCGTCCCGATCACGATGCCGCGGGGGAAGGTCCGCTGCGGATCGATGGTCTCACCGGCGCTGAAGGTCGCGTACTGCCATCCTTCGTACGCCCAGAGCACCGAGACCATGGCGAGGCCGATGCCGCGGAAGAGCGACGCGTCCGCGTGCGCGGGCCAAACCGCGGTCACGTGGGACCATCCGCGCCCCGCGACGAGCAGCACGACGCTCATGGCCACGATGGCGGTGACCTTGAGGATCGTGCTGACGTTCTGCACGTCGGCCCCCTGCCGGGCGCCGCGCACGTTTACCAGCATGACGACAGCGATCATGGCCAGGGCGACCAGCTTGCCGGCGAGCGGCGACAGGTCGACGAACTGCCCGAGATACGAATTGAATGCCACGGCGAGCGTGGCAATGGAGCCGCTGCCGATCACGAGGAACGCGGTCCATCCGTAGAGAAAGGCCGGGAGCGGGCCGAAGGCGTCGCGGATGTACACGTAGAGCCCACCCGCATCGGGTTTCATGGCCCCGAGCTCGCCGTATGTGAGCGCACCAAGCAGGGAGAGCACGCCGGCCGCGGTCCACACCAGGAGCGCCACGCCTACTGATCCGCCACTCGCCCGCAGCACCGGGCCGGGCACGAGGAAGATACCCGATCCGATGACCGTTCCGACCACGATGAACACGAGGTCTCGGAGGCGAAGCATCCGGGCGAGCGAGGCCATGCACGTTTCCGTTCGATAGGGAAGAGCAAAGATGCGCTGCTTCGCCGCCCGCGGCCACGAGTTCTTCAAAGCGGAAGCCGGCAGACAGCGCCCACCGGACACCTTCAGGCCGCACATGTCGGCCTGTTGACTGTCAGTCCCCGGTGGCATCTTTGCGGCTTCAGACCTTCAGCTTTCAGAGAGCATGGCCGCGAAGAAGAAGAGCGCCTCCAAGGGCAAGCCAACCAAGAGCGATCCCCAAGAACAAGGCTCCGACGACCTGGCGGTACGACTCGTCGCTGGCGTCTGAGCTGACGTGCGATGCCGCGCAGGCGCTGCGGTGTATGCAGGAGCCCTTTCTCAACTGGGCGGGGAAGGCGGAGCGGCTGTCGTTCGACCTGGCCACGCTGCCGCTGTTCGTGCACGAACGGCTGAGCACCGAGGCGATTCTCGACACCCTGACGGCGCACAAGAAGGACCAGCAGGTCGATTTGTTCGATCTGTTCGCCGACCCCGCGCCGACCGGTGGCCGACCAAGTGCTGCGTGCCTACGAGCACCGCGACCGGTGGACCAACCGGATGATTATGGGCGACTCATTGGTGGTGATGAACCCGTCCAGCACCATCGGCGCGGTGATGTCGTTATAGCGCAGGCCGGCGATAAAGGTGGTGGTCTTCCAGTGCCCCTGCGGTACCGTGGCGAGACAGCGTTCTCCTTGGGGGGCTCGTCCACGAGCGTGCGTCATGTTGGTACTCGCGCCCGTCTCATCCAAGAAGACCAGCGTGGTGATGTCCAGCGTCGGCTGCGTGTCAATCCAGGCGCGCCGCGCCGCCTGCACGTCGTCGCGCTCTTGCTCGCTGGCGTGCAGAGTTTTTCTTGTAGGTGAGCTTCCACTGATCCAGCTGATGCCACAGGGCGGACGGTTGAATCGTCACTCCTTGGTGCGCCAGCCGCTCGCAGAGTTGCACCAGCGTCAGATCCGCCTCGGCCTTGATCCACGCCCGAAGTTGCGGTTCCAGGCCCGCCACCCGTGACCGCCGATATCCGCCGACCAGCCGGCTCTCCCGTTCGCCGTGCACCCGATGCCGGCGTTTCACCTCATCCACCCAGCGCACGCTGACTTCAAAGCGCCGCGCCGTGGCCGTCACCCCGTCCCCGCGCGCCAACGCCCGCAGCACCCGATCACGCAAGTCCTGCGAATACGCCGCCATATACCCCCCGAAGTTCGAGTACAGGGAGTATACATAGAACGCACGATTAAATCAAAACTGCTCTAGCTGCAGTACGAGGGGATGGGTGGGCAGGTGCAGATGATCTACATCGATCCACCCTACGGCGTGAAGTTCCATAGCAACTTCCAGCCCTTCGTTCGCAAACACGACGTGAAGCCAAGTGGCGACGATCTGACGCGCGAGCCCGAGATGGTGCAGGCGTATCGCGACACGTGGGAGCTCGGACTGCACTCGTACCTGACGTATCTCCGTGACCGGCTGCCGCTGGCGAAGGACCTGCTGACGCCGAGTGGCAGCGTGTTCGTACAGATCTCGGACGAGAATCTGCATCATGTGCGGGAGGTGATGGATGAGGTGTTTGGGGCGGACAACTGAGTGGCGCAAATTGAATATCGGACGTCACAAGCGATGTCGTCAGCCCAACTGGGTGAGGTATTCGACCATCTCGTGTGGTATGCACGGGACAGGAGTCAGTGCCCGTACTTGACAGAGGGAACGAGGCGGCGGACGTTATGGCCATTCGGGCACCCCCACTTTGCTCAAGGAGACGGCATGAAAGGTCGAGCTCTCAGCTGTGTTATGGCCGTTGCACTGTTGCTCGCCGGGTTGGGAACACCGGCGTTCCCGCAGGTATCCGGTGGTCGCATTGTCGGCGCGGTGCGCGACGCGGGTGGCGGGGCCGTGCAGAGGGCGACCGTCACCGCCACCAACACGGCGACGGGTGCGGTCAAGCGGATGTCCACCGGGGCCGACGGCCGCTACGCCATCGCCGACCTTGCCTCGGGCACATACACCGTGGCGGCGACCATGGTCGGGTACCGCCGGGAATCTCGCTCGGACGTGAGAGTCGCGGGTACGACGACGGTGGACTTCACGCTGCAAGTGCTGCCGCTCCAGGCGGTCACCGTCACGGCGACCCTCCGCGAGCAGTCGCTGGCCGACATCCCGTTCTCCGTGGCCGCGCCCTCGGCGCGGGCGCTCCGCGAGCGCGGGGCGGACAACCTCGAGAACATCTCCATCAACGTGGCGGGGTTCAGCGTACAGAACCTCGGCCCCGGCCAGAACCAGGTCGCGCTCCGTGGCGCGTCCTCCGGGCAGATTGCCCGTGACCAGCCTGGCGTGAAGGAGCAGGTTGGCGCCTATCTCGACGACGTGCCGATCTCCCTGTCGTTGTTCACGCCCGACCTGGACCTCTTCGACGTCAGCCGCGTGGAAGTGCTGCGCGGCCCGCAGGGAACGCTCTTCGGTTCGGGGTCGCTGTCCGGCACGGTCCGCTACATCAGCGGCCAGCCGGAGTTGGGCGTGCACAGCACCTTTGGCGAGATCGGATCGAGCGCGATCGGCGGCGGCAGCATGGGGAGCAGCGTCAAGCTCGGCGTCAATACGCCGCTCACCGACAAGCTGGCGGCTCGCATCGTGGGCTACTACAACCACACGGGCGGCTACATGGACGCCGTGCAGCCGAACCTGAGCGTGAAGAGCGACCTCAATGACGGGTCGAAGGCGGGCGTACGGGCCTCCGTGCAGTTCGCGCCGAATGACCGGTTCTCCATCACGCCACGCATCGTCTTCCAGCGGGTGAAGACGAACGGGTGGAACCGCTTCGACGCCTTCAACATCCTGGCCAATCCCTATACCACGACCCGGCCCAAGGTCACGCTGGGCGACCGCCAGCAGTTCACGCAGATCGCGGAGCCCTTCACGGACGACTTCTTCCTCGGCGACGTGAACATGAAGTGGGACTTCGGGACGACGAACCTCAGCTCGGTTTCCTCGTACAGCACCCGCGACGTCCTGGTCGTGCGCGATGCCGGTGCGCTGACGTCGAGCATCACCGGCGGCAGCATCGGCCTGCCGCAAAACGTATACACGCTCGACGCGCCGCTCGACGACCAGACGAATGTCAAGTCGTTCACGCAGGAACTCCGCCTGGCCGGCAGCGGCCAGCACACCCGGTGGGTCGCGGGAGCGTTCTACAGCAGCAGCCGGCGTGACTATGCGCAGAGCCTCATGGTGCGCGGGTTCCAGGCGCTCTCGGGCATCCCGACGAAGGGGCTCGCGGCCCAGACCGACGAGCTGTTCTACTCCGACCTGGGCTATGACCTGTCGCAGATCGCCGTCTTCGGCGAAGGGACGTTGACGGTTCGCGACGGGCTGGACCTCACCGCCGGGCTCCGGTGGTACAAGTTCGACGAAACCCGGAGCCAAATCTTCGACGGCCTCTTCGGCAACGATGACAACGGGACGAAGCTGGTGTCCGTCCCGGGCTCCACGAATGCCAACGGGTTTGCGCCGCGCCTCATGGCCAGCTACAAGGCCACGGCGACGACGACGTTCAATGCCCAGGTGTCGCGCGGCTTCCGACTGGGCGGGATCAACGATCCGCTCAACAAGCCGCTCTGCACGGCGCAGGACCTGGCGACGTTCAGCGGCCGCGATTCGTGGACGGATGAAACGGCATGGAACTACGAGGTCGGCGCCAAGTCCGAGATGGCCGGCGGGAAGGCCACGCTCAACGTGTCCGCCTTCAACATGGACATCAGCGACCTCCAGTTGACCGTGACCGCCGGCTCTTGCTCCTCGCGCCTGGTGTTCAATGTGCCCAAGGCGCGGAGCCAGGGTCTGGAAATCGAGTTCAACGCGCATCCCGACGAGCACTGGGACTTCTCGGTGTCCTCGAGTCTGAACAACTCGCAGCTGCGCTCCACCCTGACCTCAACGTCCTCCTCGGGCGCCGTCAGCGTGGTGTCGGGGATCAAGAAAGGAAATCGCCTCCCCAGCGTGCCGCAGATACAGAACTCGGCGGCCGCGAGCTATCGGTGGCACCCGCGGTCCGGGTGGAACGCGTCGGTGACCGGCACGTTCAACCATGTGGGCTCGCGCTACACGCAGATCGACGACCTGTCCGCGGGCTTCGGGGCGGTGGACCTGAATTCATTCGGGAAGAACACCATCGGTGGGCCGTTGACGCAAAGCACGTTCCGGTTCGACCCGGAGCTGCCGGCGTACCGGTTGTTGAACCTGCGGTTCGGCCTCAACCGCGGCCGGTGGGAGGCGTCGTTCTTTGCGAACAACATCACCGACGAGTTGGCGTTCCTTGCGCTCGACCGTGAACGCGGGACCCGCGCTCGCGTGGGCTATCTGACCAACCAGCCGAGGACGATCGGGGCGAACCTGCGCTTCGAGTACTGATGGCGGGCAGGGAGTAATGCACCGGGGCGGCCCTGTACGGGACGCCCCGGTGTTCTCATTCCGGCATGGCCTCGGCGACGGCTCCGGCATCGAGGCGAGCTCGCGCGTCGATGCCGAGCCAGAGGAGCGCTCCGAGTACGGCGAGCACGCTGCCGCTGCCCAGCGCCACAACCCAACCGAACCTGTGCACGAGGATCGGCACGAGGGCGGTGGATGCCACCCCGCCAAGGTTCCCCATCATGTTCAGGATCCCGGTCGCCGCGCCCGCGTGCGGTCCGGCCACGTTGATCGTCGCTGCCCAGAAGGAGCCCTCGGTGAACTCCTCGAAGCCGACGGCAAGCGACAACCCGGCGATGGCCAGGTAGGGGTTGGCGGCCATCGCACCGTACAGGAGAAAGAGACCGGACAGCGCCAGTCCGGTCATCGCCACGACGCGTCGACCCGTGCTCTCCCCCCATCGGCTGACCAGGTGATCGCTCAAGATGCCGCCGACCGGCGTCAGCACCGCGGCCACGATCCACGGCATGCTGCTGAAGACGCCACTGCGAAGGACACTGAAGTGTCGAACGTCCACCAGATAGGTATACAGCCAGAACACGAAGATGTAGAGGATGTAACCGCCGACGAAGTAGCTCAGCGACAGGAGCACGATGTTGCGGTTGCCGAACAGCCGCCACCAGGAGACGGTGCTCTCCCCCGCACCGGGCGCCGGTTCGCGAGCGACAGGACCGGAGGCCGTCGGGGCCCGGTCGCGGGCGACGACCCACCAGATCAAGGCGAAGGCGAACGCCAGGCTGGAGGCGACGTAGAACGACGCGCGCCAACCGAGCCTGACCATGACGAGGGCGGTGAGGGGTGGCGTGATCGTCGACCCGAGCGACACACCCGCGATGACGTAGGCATTGGCGCGTCCCCGTTCGGTTGGCCTCATCCAGTTGGCGATTGCGCGCGCCGCGACGGGGAACGTGGCTGCTTCGCCCACGCCCAGCAGGAACCGGAGAACGAGAAACGTCCAGAGGATGCCGAGCGTGCCCGAGACGAAGATTCCGGGCAACAGGCCCGTGAGCAGCGTCATCAGCCCCCAGGAAAGTGCCGCCAGCGCCAACACGAGCCGCGGGCCGAAGCGGTCTCCCATCCGACCCGCGGGAATCTGAAACAGCGAGTAGCCGATCAGAAAACTCGAAAACACCCGGCCCATCTGGATGTCGGTGAGGCCAAACTCCGGCTTGATGTAGTTTGCCGCCACCGCGATGTTGGAGCGCTCCACGTAGCTCACGAGTGCCAGGCCCGCGAGCAGGCCGATCGTGGTCCAGCGGGACGCGGTAGCGAGATTCGCCTCAATCTTCGGCGGCTTCATGTCTTCTCGGGGGTCTTGGGGGCGGGTGACCGACGGCCACGAAGTCTACGTGCCGCCGCGAAAACGTGGGAGTATCCCGGACGCGTCGTGTCTTGCTCGACCCTGATGCCAGGCGCATATTCGCCGTCGTGCGCCAGGAGCGGCCGTGTCGCGAACGGTGGCCCGGTTGATGGTTGTCCGACCTCACCATGAATCGACGGCACTCAGCACAACTCAACGAGGATGTGATGTCGACCGATCGACGGACGTTTGTGCGGCACGCCGGCACGGCGGGAGGTGACTAGCAGTGGCACTCCGGATCGACTGCCCGAACTGCGGAAGCCGTCCCTTTACGGAGTTCTGGTTTGGCGGCGTGCTCGCCGGCGAACCACCCACTCCCGAAAGCACCATCGACCCCGCCGCCGAGTTTGCGCGCGTCTGGTACAGGAGCAATGTCGCCGGCATGCAAACGGAACGGTGGTTCCATTTTGCGGGCTGTCGGCGGTGGCTGACCGCTTGCCGAGACACGCTCACGCACGCGGTTCATGACGTGCATTGAGTTCGAGGGGCGAACGCTGCCCGTCCGTGACGGAGACACCGTGGCGTCGGTGCTCCAGCGCGAGGGCGTGACGATCCTGTCACGGTCGTTCAAGTACCACCGTCCGCGCTGGCTGTATTGCGTCAGCGGCGACTGCCCGAACTGCATGGTGACAGTCGACGGCGAGCCGGCAGTCCGGTCGTGCATTACGCCTGCTGCCGATGGCCAACGGGTTGCGCGGGCCAACGGGTGGCCGTCGGTGGAGCACGACGTGCTCTCGATGACGTGGTTCATGCGATGGGCGCTGCCGGTCGGTTTCTACTACAAGATGTTCACCAGACCGCGATGGCTCTGGCCGTTTGCGCAGAAGATCATCAGCCGCGTTGCGGGGATCGGTCCGGTCGACCTCACGAGCAAGCCGGAGAAGCTCGAACGTCGGAACCATCACCCGGACCTCGCGGTGCTCGGCGGCGGCGTCGCCGGCCTGTCGGCCGCACTCTCGGCGGCCAGGGACGGCGAATCGGTCGTGCTTCTGGACGAAGGGATGATCGGCGAGAAGGTCGCGCCGGGACCGGTGCGGTCGGCCATCGACGATCTCCTCCAGGCGGTCCGCGCGCAGTCGCGTGTGACGATCGTCGAGCGCTCGCCGGTCACCGGCGTGTACGAAGGCCCGCTGGTGACTGCCGCCGCTGCGAAGGTTCTGCACATGGTTCATCCCGGGCGGATCGTCGTCGCGACGGGCGCCGCCGAACGGCATGCGGTCTTTCCGGGGAGCGATCTTCCGGGCGTATGGCTGGGGCGTGGCGCGGCGCGCATGGCCGGAGTGCACGGTGTTCGGCCCGGCAAGCAGGCGGTGGTCGTGCTGGGCACGGAGGAGTCGCTTGCCCACCTCGAGACGCTGCGGAAGGCAGGCGTCGGCATCAAGCTCGCGGTGGCTCCGGCCGCTCTGGCGGCGCGGTTACCCACGGACATTCCGTCACTCGTCGACGGCCAGGTCGTGCAGGCGAACGGTCGCCGGCATGTCAAGTCGGTGGTCATACTGCAGCCGTCGGGCGACCGTCGGGTGGTGCCGTGCGACACCCTTGTGCTCTCGCTGGGATTCACGCCCCGCGATGGGTTGCTCCGGCAGGCGCGGCAGGGCACCGTGAACGGTGCCGGGCAAGTCGTCTCTCCCGGCTGCTCCGTGGACGAGGCCAGGGCGAGCGGGACGCAAGCGGCGCAGCAGCGCTCGAGCGTTCCGGTCGAGCAGTCGGTGGCAAACCTTCCGCCGGTCCCCGAGGCGGGGATCGTCTGCATCTGCGAGGACGTGAGCGTCGGTGATCTGGCGTGCGCGTGGCGCGAAGGGTACACGTCGACTGAAATCCTCAAGCGCTACACCACGATGACGATGGGGCCCTGCCAGGGGCAGATGTGCCATGCGCATCTCCGTGCCTTCGTGCGGCAGCAGGAGCCGAACGTCCAGTGGACGTCGGCAGCCACCACGGCGCGGCCGCCGGCGAGGGGACTCACCCTGGCGCAGGCCTCAGCCGGTTTCGACCACCATCTCGAGCTCCGGACGGCGCTCCACGACCGGCATCTCGAGGCGGGCGCCCGCATGGGATGGGCGGGCGCCTGGCATCGCGCCGAGAACTATGGAGACGTCCTCAAGGAATACTGGGCAGTCCGCCGCCAGGTGAGCCTCATGGACGTCGGCACGCGCGGGAAGTTCCGGATCTGCGGTCCTGACGCGACCGAGTTCCTCGATCGGCTGTA
>ERZ1292630.5019-Hain-H41-02um-R3-5019-length-11034-cov-5_pt1 | contig 11034 bp, 12 predicted proteins | sample MGYA00564408_ERZ1292630 | MGnify/ENA primary metagenome ERZ1292630 (study PRJEB36523, sample SAMEA6512641) | groundwater metagenome | collected 2019-01-08 | study: AquaDiva: Metagenomics assemblies of 32 groundwater samples
CAGATGGAGAATCTCTTGTTGAAAAACTAATCTCTATCCGTCGCGTAACCAAAGTGGTTAAGGGTGGTAAAAACATGCGTTTTTCCGCTCTTGTGATTGTTGGTGATGGCAAAGGTAAAGTTGGTTATGCCAATTCGAAAGCACGCGAAGTTCCTGATGCGATTAAGAAAGCAGTAGGTAAAGCGAAGAAGCGTTTTATTAAGGTGCCAATGAAATTTGGGAAGACAGTTCACCACGATGTGAATTATTATAAAGGGTCATCGCGCGTGATCATTCGTACAGCCAAGGCTGGTACTGGTGTGATTGCAGGTGGTTCAATGCGTTCTATGTTTGAAGCTGTGGGTATTCACGATGTGGTTGCCAAGGCTATTGGGACAAACAATTCCTATAACGTGGTACGTGCAACTTTTAATGCGCTGAAAATGACAGAATCTCCTCGTGATGTGGCGAAACGTCGTGGACTTGCGATTCAAGATCTCAATCATCGCAGAAAAGTGTTATCATCAAAAAGGTGGATTGATGAGGTTCCTGCATGAAAAAATTGTTGATTAAGCAAGTGGGTAGTACAGCGCGTTGCCATCAAAAGCAGGTTCTGTATATGAAATCCTTAGGCTTGCGCCGTATTGGCGATATTGTTGAACGGGTTGATAATCAAATCAACCGTAAATTGATTGAGAAACTTCACCATCTGGTTAAAGTGGTTGGAGAAAAACAAGTGATCGTAGGAAAAGAGGGCAAATAAGATGACAACACTAAGTACGTTAAAAGATAACAAAGGTGCCCGCACTGTTCCTAAATTATTGGGACGTGGTATTGGTTCTGGTTTGGGTAAAACTTGCGGCAAAGGTCATAAGGGACAAAAGGCGCGTTCTGGTGGACAGGCATTGAATGGCTTTGAAGGTGGTCAAAACCCTATTTATCGTCGTTTGCCAAAGCGTGGATTTAATTCCCATGCACCACGTTGTTATGTGCTGAACTTCCAACGTTTGGACAGTATGATGAAAAATGGTTTGGATGTGTCTAGTGGCGAAATCAGTTTGTCGCTTTTGAAGGCGCAAGGCTTTGTACAGTTCTATTACGAACGTATCCGTCTTGTTGATTCAGAAGGTAATGTTCCCGCAGTGACTTTCAAGGTTACTGGTGCTTCTAAAACAGCGACAGACAAAGTAACAAAAGCAAAAGGCAAGATTGAGATCTTGGTTTCTAAAGCGGCACCGAAAGAAAAGGTTGCGACGGCTTAACGTCATGATTAAAGATCAAATTATTAACATCATTACCTCTTACTGTGATGCGGCATTTAATCAAGATGCCGTGATGCTTGTGCCACCGCCTAACAGCGCGCATGGTGATTTGGCGTGCAATGCACTTTTGATAGCAGCGAAGGCTCTTGGCGGTAAACGTGCAGAGGCGATGCAGGCTGTGACTGCGCAACTTGCAAAAGAAGAAGATATTATCAAGGTGGATATTGTTGGACCTGGTTTTATCAATATCTTTTTCCGTCCCACTTATTGGCAAAAACAATTAAAAGCCGCGCTGAATTTGGGAGAGCAATTTGGTCACGCATTGGTTAAAAAAAATCATAAAGTTAATATTGAATTTGTGTCTACAAATCCAACAGGGCCATTGCATGTAGGGCATGGCAGGTCGGCAGTGCTTGGTGATGCTTTGGCGCGATTACTTGAAGCCACAGGGCATATTGTGACTAAAGAATATTACATCAATGATGCAGGTAATCAGGTGAATCATTTGGCACGTTCTGTTTATTTGCGGTATTTAGAAGCACTTGGTGAAATCATTCCTTCCGATCAATTTACGGCAGATATGTACGGCGGTGATTACCTAATTCCACTTGGCCAGCATATTGCCAAGGTTGATGGGGATAAGTGGTGTAGAGAGGATGACAGTGGCGATGCAAGTCTGACCTATTTTAGAAAGTTGTCTGTTGATTTTCTGATGGATGATATTAAAACTGATCTAAAATTATTGAGTATTGATTTCGACGTCTTCACATCTGAACGGCAATTAATCCAAGAAAACCGAGTTCAGCAAGCCATAGATCATCTAGATGCACTGGGTCATTTATATACTGGCATTCTTGAAAAACCAGAAGGACATGAGGATGACACCTATGAAGCGCGCCAGCAATTGTTATTTAAAGCCACAGATTTTGGGGATGACAAGGATCGTGCACTGATCAAATCGGACGGAACGTGGACTTATTTCGCCTCTGACATTGCTTATCACTTTGACAAATACAAACGGGGATTTGATACGTGCATCAATGTTTGGGGTGCTGACCACATTGGATACGTCAAGCGTTTGAAATCCGCGACGAAAGCTGTAGCTAATAAAAACTTAGAAATCATCATTGCCCAAATGGTTAATTTCATGGAAGATGGTAAACCGTACCGTATGTCCAAAAGGGCAGGAACATTTGTCACATTAAGGGACGTTGTGGAAGATATCGGTGCGGATGCCTTTCGGTTTATGTTGCTTTCACGGCAACAAGATTCTAAATATGACTTTGATTTTCATGTTGTACGGGAACATTCGAAAGATAATTTAGTTTTTTATGTACAGTACGCCTACGCCCGTGTTTGCTCGGTCAAGCGTCGCTTTGAAGAGGTGTTTCCAGATAAAAATATTACAACAGAACACTTAGAATACTTGACCTGGGACACTGAATTTTCCATCATAAAACTAATGGATGATTTCCCGCGTCATGTTTTGCTTGCCGCAGAGCATCGTGAACCCCACCGATTGGTCAATTACTTGTACGATTTGGCGTGTGCTTTTCATACCTTGTGGTCTGAAGGGCGGGCGAAAGAGTATCGGTTTATCGAGCCAGACCAATTCGAGCTAACCAGTGCACGTTTGTGTTTGCTTGATGCTATTGGGGTTACGATTCGAAACGGCATGACGATGCTTGGCGTATCGGTGAAAGAGCAAATGTAGGAGTGCCTCATGCGTCCCCAGCTTAGAATTGAAAAACTACCTTTGCATGATGATTGCAATGATGAGGGCGTGCTGCAAGAAACAGAGTTGTCACAGCTTTCTTTCTGGAGCGAACCCCAACAAAATTTTCTTCCAGAATGGAATCAGTTCCAAAATCGTATAGGTCATTTTAAAGTAATCGGTATTGGGTTGGGATTAGTTCTATCTTTTCTATGCGGGTATTTCATTTTTCGTTGTTTCAGTGGACCATCAATTGCGACGCCTGAATTAGGGATGCAGCCTAAAATCAAGATTATACCGGCGCCAGTATTACCACACAAAATAAAAGTGACACACGAAAAAGAGGATCAAGATCATGCCATCTATCATCGCCATGAAGCAGCGCCCGAAGAAACAAAGATTTTAGATGATGACGATGAAGCCGAGCTTACTACAATGCATGATGAAGATTTACCGTACACAACATCAGCGACAACTCCAGCTAAGCCTAAAAAGCACAGCACGTCGGCCTTGGCACCTGCTGCTGTGCAACCCGCATGTACGACAGATGGCAGCTATTATATCGAAATTGGGTTGTTTGATAGCCATCAATTAGCCTTGGATACGTGGTGCACCATCAAAAAAGACCCGGCAAAGACCCGTTCGTTACATGAGGTCGAGCCTTTGATTGAAATTGTAGGCACTACGCAAGGCGAACAGTACCGGTTGCTTGCGGGTCCTGTCACCTATAAAGAAGGTCGCCTGAAAACACAGATCTTAAATTCGAAGGGATACCATATGAAATTGGTGGGTCGAAATAGTTAGATTTTTTTCTTTTGATCAAATTTTGATATTATGAAGTGGTTGGCAAACTATTGTGATCAAAAATGATACAGTTATTGTTTACTCAGACTTACGCAGCCAGTCCTTCTGGTTGTTGTGAAGCATTCTGGGCGGGTGTTTTGTGTAGAGGATTGCTAAGCGATGTAGCATCACGAGATGATCCTCAACCGCCTGCAACAAATGCAGCTACAGCTATACCCAGACAACAGACACCTATTCCTCAAGTTAGCAATCCTGCAAGTGATAGGAGAGGCTTTGATGAGATGACGCTTGAAGATGTAGCAGGGAATCCTCTCAGAGTTCCCACTTCTGCATTTTCTAGTGCACATGCCGCTGTTGATCAATTACTACCAAACACTCCAGCTCCGCAAGGACCAACGCCTGAGGACGCAGCAATGTTCGCAGGGTTTGACATTGACTTGACCTCTAGTCCTAGGAGTGGCCGCCGAGACGTTTGATTTCCCATTCCAATTCGATACCTGTTTGTTCTTTGACCCGCGTTTGGGCTAGATTGCCTAGAGCTTCAATGTCAGTCGCGGTTCCATCCGTATTCATAATAAAATTACAATGTTTTTCTGAAAAGGCTGCGCCGCCTATGCGGTGCCCTCTCAGACCGACCCGATCAATTAATGCCCATGCTTTATATCCATCTGGATTTTTAAAGGTCGACCCCCCTGTTTTTCCACCAGTGGGTTGCGCTTCATCGCGGTGTTTTAGGTATGTATTAATGTTCTGACGGATAACCACTGAATCTGCCGGCATTAAAGCAAATGTCGCACTAATAACTACGGCACCCTCTGGCAAAGTGGCATGACGATAGGTCATGCCTAAATCTTGCATATCTAATGTTTGTAAAGATCCGCCCGGCAAACAAACCTGAATTGACTGCAACGTATCCTTTGTCTCAGTCCCACATGCGCCGGCGTTCATCGCCACAGCGCCGCCGATACTGCCAGGAATGCCAATCAAAAATTCCAATCCTGACAATCCCCATGCAGCGGTTTGTTCAACAACAGTTCGATTCAGACAGGCTGCGCCGATAGTAACCGTGTTGATGGTGCTGGCTTCCCGGACCTTACGAAACACTTGGCAGCTATGCTGCTCTAGTGTTTCTTGGGAGCCGGGATCCAGAACTTTTTCCTGGATCCCGGTACTAACAGACTCTAGCGCTGTGCGCGTAGAGTCTGTAACGCCCGGGAAATCAGCCCCACTATCTTGCGTCATGGCGCGGAAGCCTCGTCCCAACTTCAAAACAGGTTCAGTCACCCCTCCATCACGGATCAAGGTGTTCGAACCATTCCCAAGGATATGAAATGCGCTAACATCACGCATAAATTCTTGCAATTCTTCAAGTGAATCAGCTTTGATAAAAGTATCTGCAGATCCACCAGTCCTAAACCAGCTTAACGGCGCAAGGGGATAATTATGATAAATGGGCAATTTTAAGCATTTTTCTTTACATCAGTTTTTTTGATAATTGGTGCTGATTCAGAAACAACCTGCGCCAATACATCTGCTTTCTTCACGTGATAGCTAGAAAAAATAGTCATAATGATGCAGTTGCAAAAAAACAAAGCAGCGATGATACCTGTTATTTTCGTCAGAAAATTGGCAGAGCCACGTGCGGTAAACATGCTGCCTTGACTGCTTGGCATAAGACCACCCGATTCGCCTTTTTGAAGTAAGATTGTGCCAATCAACAATAAGGTAATCAGGATATGCAGTCCAATCAGTATGTTCATGCCGGTTTTCCTTTTAATGGAGATACGTTAACGATAATCTGTTTTAAATCAGGTTTTCTGTGCACATCGCAGGTGGCCAGATTTTTCAGATCTTCCACAAGCGTATTAATGACTTTGCCCCCTTCATCCATGTGCTGAATTTCACGACCACGGAAACGCATAACAATTTTCACCTTCGATTCATCTTGTAAAAAACGTAGGATAGCCCTTTTCTTGACGTCTAAATCGCCAGCGCCAATATTAGGACGAATTTGAACCTCTTTGACCTGTTGATGCTTTTGCTTCTTGTTTGCTTCTGATTCTTTCTTGTGCAATTCAAAACGGAATTTACTGTAGTCCAAAATCTTGCACAAGGGAGGTTCTGCTTGTGGAGAGATTTCAACCAAATCAAGACCTGCTTCTTGTGCCATACGCAAAGCCTGGATAGTGGGAACAACACCAAGCATGGTGCCTTCAGCATCTACAAGTCTGACTTGCGGAATATTAATCTCACGATTGCATCGATGTTCCGAAGACGGTTTTTGAAAGCGTGGTGGGGATATCGGAGTGCTCGTCATTGTTACAGAACCTACGCAATTGTATCATGGGTCTTGTGTATCAGGAAACATTCATGCGCAAAACTTGTTGACTTTGACGCTGTGTCTGACGTCTGGCTATGGAAAGAATAATACCTTGCGAAAAAAACAAAGAAACTAACGCCGTTCGTCCATAGGATACAAAGGGCAACGGTATGCCTACTACAGGTGCCAGACCTGAAACCATGGCAATATTTATGAAGACATACAGAAAAATTGATGTGGCAATGCCAAAACAAAGCATTTGTTCGAACCGATCTTTCGTGTTCAATCCAATGTGATAATTGTGTCCAATGATACTGCCGTACAACAAGATCACAATCAATGCTGCCGCAAATCCCCATTCTTCACAAAACATGGTGAATATAAAATCTGTATGTTTTTCGGGTAAAAAATTAAGATGGTTTTGAGGTCCTTGCAAATAGCCTGTGCCCCATAGACCTCCAGAGCCAATCGCAATTTTAGATTGAATAACATGGTATCCTGCATGCCGTGGATCCATGCCAGGGTTAAAAAACACAAGAATGCGCTTTTTTTGGTATTCGTATAAAAAATGCCATATTACAGGTAGGCTGACAAGTACCGCGCTGCCCCCAATAACAAATTTCCAAATATGGATGCCGGCCAAAAAAGCCATACTTAAACTAATACCCAGAACCAACAAGCCAGAGGCAAGGTCTGGCTGCCGTATTAATATAGTTGTAGGAAAGGCGACAAGGGCTAGCATAATCAAAATAGTTGCTGGCTTATTCATATCCTCCGCTGATGCCAGATGATTTCGATCTGCAAAAAATTTTGCCAACGTAATGATAATAGCAATGCGAAATAAATCTGTAGGTTGAAATCGCAGAAATGGTAGTTCTAACCAACGCCTAGCCCCCATACCTACTTGGCCAAATAAAGTGACCCCAATCAGCAAGGCAACGGTTAGGGCATAAAAAGGATAGGCCGTGGCATAAAATGTGTAAGGCGGTACATACGACACGCTAAACATGATGACAAAGCCAATCACGATCCAAATTGCTTGGTTGATGGCGTAAGGTTCAAAACTGGATGTGGCAGAATATAAAGTGGCTAGGCTGATAACACACAAAGCCAATATAAAACGGGGTAAAGCAGAGGAAAGAAACACGTGATAAAATAGCCATCAATTTTCCTGAGCGTAGCGCGAAAAGGGATGTAAGAGCAACATGGTTCTAAAATCCGCCTGCAATAAAGACTGATAGCGTCTCAAAAAGCAGCGTAGCAAAAAACCGACTGTAATGGTTGGATTATAGTGTTGCATATATGTTGTTTCATAGTCTTGAATCACAGGTGAAGAAGCCACGTTAATGCCGACTCCCACGCTATACAAGTCATCCCATTTTTCAATCAAAATCCCGCAGATTTTTTTGCCATCGATTAGAACGTCATTAGGGTGTTTTAGGGTGACAATTCCAGTTGTATTATTCTGATGTGCATCAGGTTGATGACTGGAGATTAATCGCATTAATACCTCTGCCACTGCCATACCTACAATAATAGGAATTTGATCGATGGAATGTTTGGCTGGCTGGACAAGTGTTAGATATAAATTTCCTTTGGGGGCAAACCAAATACGGCCGAAGCGGCCCTTGCCCTGAGATTGTTCGCCTGCAACAATCAGGCGCGGACAAGATTGTTTAGATAAGATACATCTTTTGGCTTCCAGCATGGTGCTGTCTAATTTTGCAAAATAATGTATTTTATCGGTCAATTTCAGCGTCATGGGTTGTTATAATGAACCAACGCCTGATTCAGTATATACTATGATTCGTGTTCGTTTTGCGCCGTCACCTACCGGCTATCTGCATCTTGGTGGCGCCCGGACTGCCTTGTTTAATTGGCTTTACGCCAGGCATCACAAAGGTAAATTTTTGTTGCGCATTGAAGATACAGATCTAGAACGATCAACACAAGAAAACACTGATTTAATTTTTAAGGCTTTAGCATGGCTTGGTATAGATTTTGATGAAGAACCAACGATCCAATCCCAACGCGCCCAAAGACATGCCGAAATAGCCCATGAATTATTGGCGCAAGGTCATGCTTACCGGTGCTTTTGCACGCAAGAAGAACTGGAAGAAATGCGCACGTCCGCTTTAGCGCGGGGTTGCCAACCTCGATATAATAATTACTGGCGGGATCACGACCCCAAGGAAGCGCCGGCGGATATGCCATTTGTCATCCGCTTTAAAATTCCCAAGTCAGGTAACGTGGTCATCAATGACTTGGTTCAAGGTCAAGTAACCGTAGATTCAGAAGTCCTTGAAGATTTTGTGATTTTGCGCCAAGACGGAACGCCAACGTATATGTTAGCGGTTGTCGTTGATGATCACGACATGGGAATTACCCATATTATTCGGGGCGATGACCATCTGACAAACGCTTTCAAACAAAAACTGGTCTACGAAGCAATGGGTTGGACGATACCTGCTTTCGCGCATATTCCACTGATTCATGGATCTGACGGCGCCAAATTATCAAAGCGTCATGGGGCCGTTGGTGTGGATGCTTATGAAGAAATGGGAATTTTACCGCAAGCGATGTGTAATTATTTACTACGTTTAGGGTGGAGCCACGGCAATGCTGAAATCATCACACAAAGTGAAGCTATAGAATGGTTTGATGTCGATCATATTGGTCGTTCTCCCGCTCGCTTTGACAAAGAAAAACTGTTGTTTTTAAATGCCCATTATCTAAGGGAAGCTGACAATACGTGGTTGACTGATCATATTTGTAAACCGGATGATTCATCTGTTATTCGGACGCGTTTTATCGAAGGGATGAACAGCTTAAAACAACGCGCAAAAACACTGGTTGAACTATGCGATAGCGCAGCATTTTACCGCGCGCGACCTGCCGGATTATCGGAAACAGCCAAAACAATTATTATTGATCATACGTTGGTGGCCGATTTTAAAGAAGTTTTAGAAAGGCAGTCTGAGTGGACAGAGCAAGCGTTACATACAGTAGCCAAAACTTTTGCCATAGAAAGAAATATTAAACTTGTTGATCTAGCCCAGCCCCTGCGGGTGTTGTTAACGGGGCATACCGTCTCGCCCAGTGTGTTTGAAATCATGGCTGTACTTGGGAAAGAAGAAACATTCGTAAGACTGTAACTGTCATCCTGACGCATGTCAGGATCCAGAAAAGAACTGATACGCTGTGTTGAAAACCAAGATAGAGTCTACTGGATCCTGACATGCGTCAGGATGACAGATCGAAACTCTGTTTAAATAAGGAGAACTAACATGTTAGTATGCAATTGGAAAATGTTTGGAAACAAGGCCCTGGTGGATGCCTATAAAAATGTCCTGCCTACTTCGCCAGACATTATTGTTTGTCCGCCATTCCCTTTGCTGGTATCTTTGTCAGAAAAATTTGTTATAGGTGCACAAAATTGTCACCACGAAAAAGAAGGGGCTTTTACGGGCGAAGTTAGCGCATATTTACTGGCCGAAATTGGATGTCGCTACGTATTATTGGGACATAGTGAACGCCGCCAATACGCGGCCGAAACAAATGCGCTTGTGATACACAAATCCAATGTTGCCATTGATTGCGGACTTATCCCCATCGTATGCGTGGGATCGCAAGATGAGGATGTGGCAATGGTCAAGAAAGCATTGCTTTCTCAATTACCCTCAAGCAAATCAGCGATCATAGCCTATGAACCGTTATGGTCGATTGGCACAAATCGCGTGCCATCCTTAGCGCACATTCAAACTATAACGGCGTTTATTCAAGATCAGGGATTTAAGACAGTAGTATACGGCGGTTCGGTCAATGAAACCAACGCCAAAGAAATCAGCAAAGTCTGCAATGGCTTGCTGATCGGCCGTGCCAGCCTGGATCCACGGATAGTACATAGCATTTTCGCTCAATGCTAACCTATAACAAAATCACCTGCGCTTCCGGAAACACCGCCACATGCGGCAAGGTGATGAATGTTTGTACAGTAGGCATGGCTTTCAGTTCTTGCAACAACAATTCCTGATGCGTTATATCTAGATGCGAAAATATTTCATCGATAAGAAAAATGACAGGTTGGGTTTGGCTATGCTGCTTCACAAGTCCCAGTAACACTGAAAACAAGCCGATGCACTGTTGTCCATTCGAACACAGCTGCAAAGGCATATCATACCGATACCCGACCAAATCACTTTTGTGCGGCCCTGCTTTGCATCCCCCCCGCATTTGATCATAATTACGGTTACTGCGTATTTGAGCGGCAAGGTCGTCGAACAATTCATCTTTCATCTCAAAACGATGGTAATGAAAATGATTCAGCTGTTTAATCCAACCATTTAACGTGTTGATAAAATCATTACGAATCGTATAAATTTGCGCCGCTAAGTCTGAAATATTAGCTTCAAGCCGGTCAAGCCAGGCTGCATCCGGATGGGGCATCCGCAAAATCTGACTGCGTTCTTGAATACAATGCATGTATTGGCTATGCAGCGTTTCAAATTCTGGATTTGAAATTTCAATCAGTTGATGTATAAAATTCCGTCTTTCGGCAGGTGTGCCTGCAAACAAACGATCATTTTCAGGTGCTACCCAAAATATGCGGACGTATTCACGCAGGTGCTTTTGAAATGCAGGTTTCTGGTGCAGCCTAATTTTCTTTTTGCCAGCTGCGCTTTCAATAGATGCAGCGCTTCCTGCCAAATCATAAAAAATTGTCCAATCTTGATGAAGCTGATTATCGTGATCATATAGTCCCAAATCTTTCACATCCACAGACCGAAGCCCTTTTGGTACGTTCAATAATGAGATCGCTTCTAATATATTCGTTTTACCGGTTCCATTGTCACCGCACAAAAAAACCAAAGATTGATCGAAAATCCATTGCGAATACGGATAATTTCTGTAATTTTGAAGGATGAGGCGTGTCAACATATGAATTGTGCGCTTTC
>ERZ1292630.5021-Hain-H41-02um-R3-5021-length-11032-cov-9_pt1 | contig 11032 bp, 3 predicted proteins | sample MGYA00564408_ERZ1292630 | MGnify/ENA primary metagenome ERZ1292630 (study PRJEB36523, sample SAMEA6512641) | groundwater metagenome | collected 2019-01-08 | study: AquaDiva: Metagenomics assemblies of 32 groundwater samples
GGCTTTTGGGAAAATATGATAATTAATACTCACGATAATATTTACTCGGACGGTATAGCGCCGACTTTTTTTTCCGACTTGCGGCTACTGGACGCAGGTTCAGACTCGACTCGCGACATGCCGCTCGCCTGGGCTGCACTCAGATCCATATTCATACAAATTGGTGAAAAAAGCTTGAAATGAGCGATGGGTCGAAAAGTCGAACGTAGGAGTGGTTACGGTGGTGGCACGTGTTGGCGGAGATAGGAACGAGTGAGAGATGCAAAAATATTTGAGCAAGAAGGGACGCGATAAACGGCGGGCTACGACACACAAGCAGCGTCGAAACACAATACATCGTTAAATTTCACCCCGTCCGCCGAGGCATGTACATGTCTTTGAACTTTTGAAACATCTGCCCTTCGAGCACGTCGCCGCTCTAAGACGGCCGCAGCATTTCACCCGCCGCGGTGCCCGCGGCGGTGCCTTGAGACTTCCACTGGAATTGCGTCGCGAGTGGGGACAATGCCGACAACGAGGTCAAACTAAATCCACTGGTGACGTCATCCGTTGAAATCCTTCTTGCTACGTCATCTGGAATTCGAACGAATTTAACGACAAACGCCTTACCCACAGGAGTGTCACTCAGCAGCGTAACGACATCGTCGACGCGGACGGTGCCGCTGACGAAAACGAGATACGGCAGCACGTCGGCTCCAAAACAGGGGGAGGCTTGCAAACGCGTCGTTCCCGAGAAACGCGGCAGCGACCCGGGATCGGCCACTTGAGATGGTTCTAGTCGGTAGGTAATCTGCGTGGGCGACTGATGATTGGCTGCGCCGATGACAGGCGCTGCGACAAGGCACCTGGCAAGGGAGCCAGAGGCCGAGAATGTCAACGTCGAAGGAGAAGCGACGAAAATCGCCAACGCCAGTGGACTGATTGGAATCAACGTTTCCAAAGTGGAGGGAATGAGTTTCACGCGATAGTCGAATTGCCTTCGTTGCATTGCGCACAAAGTGGCACCTGCAAAATAGCGAAGCACATCGTCCATCGATATCCAAAATGCGCCTTCTGACTCGGAGGCGCTGCCGATACCACAAACGTTCGCGACGTTTGGGTGGGCCTTCCAGCTTGCGTCGTTCACGCTCCACGCCCCCTTCCACGGCGCGGCCGCCGCGCCGAAGGGATGCCGTAATTTACAGAGCTTCACCCCAGCCGTCTCGACAACGCGAACGAGCGAGAAGGAACGGCCAAACGCGAAGCCAGCCGTTTCAAAACCTTGTTCCGTTTTCACTTGGCAAGTCGGGGACATTTCAAGCAGATTGCTCGGGGTGCGGAGAACGACAAGATGGCCACGCAAATCCCAGTCTTGAAATGCCTGGAATAGTTCACATGCTGCATTCTGATTGATGGTTGCGTTCCGGAAATCGGCGTCTAATATTCGAGCCGGGAACCCTGTTAACGTTTGTAGCGCTTCTGCGGAATTAATCGTTTCAAGTGCCCCGTACGAACCCTTAAGTTTGGCGAACGCCTTTTCGACAATAGAGACCCACAATTCTCCAGGTTCTTGGCGGTTCTTTGCGTAGTATGGTTCGAGACCAGCGGGAAGGAATTCATCCACGATGACGTTGCGCCACCACCCAGCAACGCACAAGTTGACGCGATACACACCAAGGTTACGCTCCTTCGTGACGAGGGTATCCACTGCTTCGAGGCTCATGGGTTGGCGCGTGTGGAACGTCGCCGTTTGCGGGTGCGCGAAGAGCCGCCGGATAACTGACGGAAATTCGGTCAAAGCGATGAGGCCTGACATAAGCTCGTCATCATCCAGTTCTCCAAGGTCCACATCCGCGCCTTCAATGAACTTGAAGAACAACCGAGGCGAAGCAGTGGGACCGATGTACCAACTCGGTCTCGCGAATGGAGACGGGTCTTCCTTGGACTCGGCAAAAATGGATTTTGAACTTGGCGGGAAACTGGAATCGACGAAAGGTACGCCCGCCGCGACGCAGCGTTGCACACATGTTTCGTCGGACGACTGTGTCGTGCCCACCATCAGGCGATTCACCGCATCCATTTCAGAGTCGATCATCGGGACGCGAGACGCTGCCAGTTGCTTGCGGAATTCCATGGAGACGGGCCTGACCACAACGGTGACTTGCGGCACAGCTGATGCAGTGCTTTTGGAACCAGGCGCTGCCGCAGGTTGGATTGGGACGACGACTTCGGCGAGGAAAACCACCTGGCCGGGGGGCACAACATCCGTGACGTCCACCGTGGAACTTACATCGGTCTTTGTGCCAAGAGAAGATGCGGCGCCAGCAGAACGCAACGCAGTTTGGGATCGACGTTTTGAGGAAGACTTCGTGGAGCCAACCGTTTTGGTCGCAGGCAACGGTGCTGGGGCAGCCTGCGACGTCGTCGGACCCTTCGCCATGACTTCTGTGCCCTTTGGGAAAGAAATGGTGACCACCAGTTCTCGCCACGTGTCTCCGTTTTCGATCGTCCACCGTTCTCGCCTCGTCTTGGGATCCTTGGCCACGATGCGGTAGAAAGGGTCCGAATCGCCCTCTGCGAACAACCGTGTGCGAAGTCCATGGAGGGACGTCGTTCCTCCGCTCGACGCGCTCGAGGACAGCACAGCCGAAGCGGAAGGCGCGGAAGTGACTTCCTGCGTTCCCTCACGGGGATCGTCTTGCAATGCGAACAGATGCTCGTCGTCAATTACTAGTGGCGTAAAATCTCCCAGTAGCGCTGCATATGCCGAGGCTGCTTGTGCTTGCGCGACACGACGGACTTCTTCCAGCTTTGCCTTTCGAGCAGCGACATTGGCCGCCACCCTGCTCGATTGGGCTCGTTGCTCGGCCGCATCCGCTTCGATTTGCGCAGCGTCGATTTTAGCTGCTTCCTGCATTAGCGCTTCGACTCGCTTCTTCTCGCGGACTGACAATTGCACCACGGCATTTTCAGCATCTTGCATCTGTTTTTGAGTTTCAGCCGCAATCGCAGCCTCCAGTAACTGCGCATTCTTGGCCGCAAGCTCCGCGGCTTGTTTGAGGCGAGCCTCGTCCTCCGCGTCGGCTCTTGCCTCGGCCTCTTGCTTGGCCTTCGCTTTCGCTGCGCGCCGACGCTCATTCGCTTCTGCGCGCCTGCGAGCTTCGTCTTCTGACCGGCGTTGCTCCACCAGTCGTGCCTCTTCCAATCGTTTCGCTTCCTCCTCTAACCGCCGGTTGTCGAGTGCCTTGGCACGTTTGGTATTGAGTGCGTTGGCAAGAAGGTTTGACTGTTTTTCCTGCTCAACGCCAACAGACGATGCTACCACCGCCTGAATCGACGCGGCCTCGTTGAAAAGTTCGGCGATGCGGGTTTTCTCTCGCTGGGACAATAGGGCAAACCGTTCAGCCTGCCAGCTAGCCCGTTGTGTCTCTGATGCGATCAGGGCGTCCAACAGCTGACCATTCGCCGCTGCTGCCTCAGCTTCCACTCGTAAACGCTCAGCATCGTCCGCGGCTGCTTTTGATTCGAATTCGTTCCGCGCCTTCAGCTTTTGAGCCCGGCGTTCCTCTAACCGCAGTTTAGCGGTTTCTTCGAGTCTGGCCGCGTCTTCTCTCCGCTTTCGCAAATCAGCGATCAGCGCTTGTTGATCTGATGCCGCTTTTTGTTCGACATCTTCGCGACGCTGCCACTGCAATCGACGTTCAGCCTCCTCGGCGGCAGCAAGGGCTTGCCGTTCCTGCAAGGCTTGTTGGCTTTGCTTCTTGGCCGCCACGGCTGCTGCAATTGCCGAAGTTTGAGACCGACGTTCGGCATCGAGCGCGGCGTGTAGCTGCTCATCACCGTGGTCAACTTCGGCGATGAGATCGGCGATTCGCTGGCGATCTCGTTGAGAGAGAAACTGTTCATGATTGGCCGCTTCTCGGCGGCGGCGGCTCTCCTCCTCCAGGGCTACCTCGAGCAACTTCCGGTTTTCTTCTGCCTCCGCCAACGCCTCGCGCAAGCGGGCCTCTTGACGCTCTACCTGGAGGGCCTCGAGCCCGGTCTTTGCCTTTTCCTTTGCCGCTTGCCGATCAGCAATCGCCTGCAGAAGTTGGCTTCGTGCGTCGTTCTCGGCTCGCGCGGCCTCATCGAAGCGCTGCTGCAAGTCTGACATGTAGGCAAGGTGTTCCGCGTTACGACGCGCGTCGCCGACTTCACGCTTCTTGAGCGTCTCTTCCAGATCTTGACGTTCTTTGTTGACAGTCTCGCGGCCTTGCCGCAACGCTGTGACGCGTTGCTGATGGGCTTCGTAGGCCGCTTTTATTCGAGCGTCTTGATCTGCTGCGTTTTCGGCCAAGACTTGATCAATGGTTTCGCGCTGCGCTGCAGCTTCGAGAATAAGGCGATTTGCCACTTGTTTGCGTTGGGCATCTTGAAGAATTTTTTCGTTGGCAGCCGCTTCCAAGCTGACGCGGCGTTGCCGTTCATTCTCCGCATCTTGGTTGCGCCGAATCGCCTCCGTTTTCGCCTTGTCTTTGGCGGCTTGTCGTCGGCGTAGCATCTCGGCACGGCGCAACGCTTCTTCCTCTTGCTTACGCTGCTCTGCTCGTTGAACTTCAAGAAGCCTCAGTTTTTCTTGCTGCTCGTCTTCGCGTCGCTTGTCCTCGGCTTCCTGCGCCCTTCGCAGCGCATCTTGTCGAATGCGTTCCACTTCGGCGGCGCGCTGCCGTTCCGCTTCTGCGGCTGCGTGTCGGCGCTGCTCGATTTGCTTCATCAGAGTTTGGAGCGACGCGTCCGCCTGCCCAAAGGCCTCCAACAATTCCAGTTCAAGACGCTTGCAAAGATCGTCCCGGGCGACGGCCTCTTTGGATTCAACTTGTGCGCGAGCCTGCACGAAGAACAAGATCAGTTCCTCTAGTTTACGTTGATCTGCGATGATACGTTGTTTTTCATGGTGAAGTGCTTCTGCCTCTAAACGACTGTCCATAGTTTCGTCACGCGCGGAGGCTTCATCTTTCTCAGCGGCAAGGCGGTCGATGCTTTCAGCGTCTTGCAAGAAGACCAATTCGGATTGCAACTTCTGCCGGCGTACGTCGGCTTCCACTCGGAGGCGCTCCGCCGCGGCCGCGGCGTTTGCCGCGTCAATGCGTGCTTGTTCCCGTTTGCGAGCTTCTTCTTGGCGTTTTGCCTCCTCGGCTTCCCTGGCGGCTTTCTCCTCTTGCTCGATTCTCACGCGTTCCATTTCGACCTCTTTTGACCTCCGGCTTTCTTCGCATTGTCGAGCAGCAAGAAGGCTGGTGGCGAATTGAGATTCCAGTTCATCGTGGGTGGCATCTTCGAGGTCGACAATTGCCAGTCTTTTTTCGGATTCTTCGCTTTGCAACGCCGCTTGCGCGTTGGCACGAAGCAATAGTCTGTGCTCCTCTTCGAGCCGTCGCCGCGTTGCATCGTCGATCTTTTGTTGAACCGCCATGTCTGCTGCCTGCTGACCGCCACTGCCGGTGCTTTCCCCCGCTGCTGGAAGCTCCACCGTAGGCGAGACTTCTATCGGCGCCGGAAGGTCTTCCGTTGGGGCGCCTTCAAAAGGCTGCACGGGAGTTAACTCTGTTTGATCCTCGGCATTCAGCGACTGGAGGAATGCGCAAAAACCCACAAGGAGAACGGCAGCGATGACAAGAAGAAAACAGCCAACGACGAGCAGCGGTAGAGGCCACTTGGGTGCGGACGCATCCTGATCGTCGCTCAAAACGAAACCGTCACAAAGCCTGCTCAACGGGTCGCCACGTGCTTCTTTCTCCGCGAACAATCCAGGATCACTGCGAAGCATCACGCGAATGACAAAGAATTGCGGCGAGGAGTTGGGACCGACCGAGTTGTTGATGGATGCGAAAGCAAACGGCTCGATGAAGGGATAGGCAACACAGCCTCGGTAAGGATCTTCTACACGGTTCCATTTCACTGGAGCGTCAGCATCGCTTGCGTTGCCTCGGTCGATCGTTATACACATGTGCGAGACGATACTTCCAGCGCTCACTGACGGCCACGGAACGGAGACTTGACTGCGAGACTGTGAAAGGCCAGCGACAAGAGGATTCGTGTCGATGAAAAACGTGATGGGCTCTCCCGTGCGAGCGACTCCTGGGCCTGGGACGGGCAGCGTCGCCACCCACATCGCCGACGAGACGTTTCGCACGATGGGGCGTTGCGATTGGGTTGCATTGCACGCCGTGAACCGTTTGGTAACATTGGCAAGGGGAAGACCGCCAGTTACGAGAGCAGTCGATGTGCCCGGAAGGCGGACGGAGACGATCGTCCTTCCCATGACGGCAGCCTCCTCCGACATGAAGCGAAGTTCGAGCTCTCGCAAGCGCTGAAACACGGTCGTCGGGCGCGATGTGAGGAACGTTGAGCCGCGCAGCATAACACCTCCGGCAATAACGAGCACGACACCAAGCAGCAGCAGCAGGGATAAAATCGCCACGGTTGCACCCCGCTTTTCGTAGAGAGCGAATTTCCACCGGGCGGGTGGGGCAGAAGTTGTTTCAGCCATACTGAATTTTTGTTAAATGAATGATTGTTTTCAGTCTACGAGGAAGTTTTGCGTTTTGTTGAAGTTTGAACGTTGCGGTTCGAACGAAGGAAGGGGAGAGAAAAGTCGAAGGTATGCGTAGGATCTGTCGTGATGCGCGTCGAACAGCAGTCAAACTCATTGTTCACACGACCACAATCAAGGAGCAATGACATGCACGTTCAACATGAATCTACAATCACTCGCTTGCGGTGACTTACCGAAAGGCTCTGCGAGCACTAGGTGTCGTCGTGTTGGGCCGGCGGATCGTCGGTCTCGCAGGCACATACGGTCTAGGTGACGCCGTTGCCGCGTCGTTTGTCGAAGGCATGATTCGAGGTGAAGGTGGTCCGCGCGACGGGGATGTGGTCTCTGCCCTCCGTTGGGAAGGGGATCGATGACGATGCCCGTCCAGGAACTCCTCGAACTCGAGTTCCTTTGCCCGCTGCCACAGCCCAGCCAAGGTACCGAACCCCTTCGCCGCAGTGGCTTCGGAGGTGTCGTGGTTGGCTACCTCCGGGTCGTCACCGGCGCCGTCGTGAGCCCCCCCAATGGGCGAACTTGTTCGCCGAGAGACTGCTGACTTCGCGCCACGGCCTCCTCCTTCCAAGCCACGGTGTTTCCACTGACCGCGCCACGGATGCCGAAAGAAAATGCACTCCGCCTCCTTGCAAAGGGGACACCGAAGAGTGGCGTCGGCGACGAGGGACACCGTTTTGTTCGCTAACATCGTCTTGATCTGCGTGTTGAAGCGGGAAAAAAGACGTGCAAGATTTTCAAAAGCAGCTCGCTCGTGCAGCAACACGTCGTCGCGGGCAAGCTCTTCCATTCGAGACACAAGGGTACGCTGCTGAAAGACGACGTTGTCACTCGAGCGACGTGATTCGGCAAAACGGACATCGTCAACGGACCGTTCCACTGCTGCCCACAAGTTGTCCAACTTCAACTCAAAATTTTCGGCAAACACTTTCCCTCTCGCAACTTCCTCGTCGGCTTCCAGAAGACTGCGCTCCCACGCCCAATATTCCTCCATCATGGCGGCGATTTCGCCGAGCACCGTATCTAAATCCTGGTGGGAACAGTGAACCAGGTAACACCTTGCGCGTTCTTCCTCGGTGACAATCAACTTGATGAATGTTCCTTGTAGTGCGTCGTCCAACTCTGACTGCGCCGCGGCATCAAACGGCGGGGGCCGCACGATTTCCTTCACGGAAAGGGAGGGAAATGGAATTGCGACGGACGCGACTCGGCGTATGGCATGCGGCCCCCATTTCATTAGCTGCAGGTCCGCGGTGTACCTTCCTACGTTAGGTACGAGCCGCTCGTGATGTCGCGTGCCATGCTCCAGCTGAAGTGATTCGATGCCGCCAAATGGCACCCACACCGGCACCCATTCATACTGTCCGTCGCCAGCCTGGATGCGTTGATCCAGCCGATGCTGCCATTGACCCTCGGACATCGTCGTGTCGAGACGCTCTTCACAGACGGGACAGAATTTGGCGGTATGCGATTGAAAGCCAGCAGCGATGCGGCTGACGGGTGTGACTTTGGTCGGTGAAATTCGAGACGATGCGACTCGCGGGATCATTGGTGGAGCTGGGCCGAAGCTCCGTGCGAATGCAGCGTGAAGCGCCGGTTTCCAACGACTTTTTTGCGACGGGTCGCTTCGGGGGCTGCCCTGTGACGATGCCGGAGCTATCCTGATCGGAGACCGAGATGCTCGCGGATGTTCTGGAGCGTCGGGTAACTTCACGGTGTACGCCGTGCTACTGCCGCGAAATGGCACCGCCGTGGACAATGCCAGAGACCGTGCCATTGCAGAGCCGCTTCGGGGCCACGCCCTATCCACACGGTGGTGTGCGATGAACAAGGTGGCTTGTCTGCACCACTCGTTTGCAGTGGGCGCCGTCGCAGTAAACTGCCTAGCAGGTGACGCGTCGGTCGATGATGCCGCCTCGACACTCGTCGCGTCCGCCCCTCCTCGGTCCTCGTCCTCTCTTTGACGTTGCGCCAGTCCTAGGAGCACTTGAACGTCTCGCTTGTTGGTGATGCGCATTTTTTTCAAATCACTTTCCGTTAGTTTCCCAACGTTGCCGAGGTGATACTGGTTTCGAAGGAGGGCGTCAGCATACTGCGATACCTGGGCTGATTCCAGCAAGCTGATGAAGGCAGTCACGACGTCAGACATGGTCTCGCGCGGATTTGCTTCGCTTACACGCCCTTTCGGTTGTCCTCCCTTTTTAAAAAAAAATATTTGCCCCCTTGAAACACAAAAAAACATACACGTTAGGGAGCGTGCATTCACGGGAGTTAATCAGTGACAGTGCGATTGTGGCGTGGCATTCTGTAGAAGTGTGTGATAGGAGGAGGAGGAGAGATCGCGCCATTTCAACGTGCCTTTAAATCGTTTGCTGGTCTCATCACATCAATGGAAGGGTCACGAATGATGTGAGTGGGCCAAAAAAAAATGCATTCACCGACGCCGAGTGGAGAGGGCGAGGTGAAAACTTGAAAAGGTTCCAGCGCGGTCCCTTCTGCTTTTCAAAAAGGGATGGGAGGCTTCTTTGCATCATCCCCGCCGGTAGCCTATGCAAATGCGTAGCCGCCTGCCCCGGGAGGCGAGGGCCCTCCAGGTGCAGCACCTCCCGAACCGAAAGCGAAACCAGATTGCTGTGCCGTGAGATTAGGCTGCAATTGGGTCGCAGCTGCAGCCGCCCCGCCCGGCACTACCTCAAGGTCAAAGAACTGCTCGAGCAACGTCATGACTTGACCGTAGACTTCGTTGTTTCCGTGAAGCTGCAGCTGTTCGATCTTGTCCAATCCACCTTGGTCAATCAAGTACTGGACCACTGGATTTTGCGAAAGGTTGCCCTCCTTCTTGTCATCCTCGCCGACTAGGAGAATATTTTCGATGGCCTCAAGCGCCACCGAGACCAGTTTGGAGTCGAAAACCTGAAGCATGTCGCAAAGCGCATCCATGGCCTTGGCTTCGACGAGGTAGTGAATTTGTTCTTTCGTACCACCCGACGTGGCGTTGGCAACCGTCCAAACTGCTTCCTTCTTCACCTCAAACTCCGTTGCGTGCATGCACTTCATGATGACGGGAAACAACTTGTGGTTAATGACGGCCTGAATTTGATCGACGCTACCCGCGGTGATATTCGAGAGAGTCCAACACGTCTCCTTTCGGATGGTCCGCTTGGGGTGCATCAACAGAAAGTGAAATGGGGGCAGGGCGCCGCAGTTGATGATAATCTGGGTCTGCACGTCGGTTCCGGCCGCCACGTTGCCGACGATTCGGATCGCCGGTGTGATCATCGACGTCGACGGCGCTGTGAGAAGTTGAACGACGCGGGGCATGATCGCTTGATTGAGGACCGCTTGCACCCGCTCCGGCGGACCGTCGGAGGCGTACGAGAGCGCCCAGCAGGCGTCCACAACCACCTCCGGATCTGTGTGGTTCAGCAGCTCAGCTAGAATGGGAAGGGCAGGGGCTAGGACAGGCATGTCAGGGAGGGGCTTGGCTCGGCACATGTTAGAAAGAGCCCAAACTGCGTTTCGCAGCACGCTCAACTTGGAGGATGGCGTCATGATGCACTGCAGTAGCGGAGCCATGACACCGGACTTGATGATGAAATCGCGGCAGTCGGGACCTTCACCTGCGAGGTTGCCGATGGCCCACGTGGATTGCTCGCGCACGTCTTCGGACGGGGAGTTGAGGATGCGAAGAATCGCGGGTACCGCGCCTTGGTGTATGACGTAGTGGGTGTTGGTGTTGGTCCCGCTTGCCACGTTGGTGAGTGCCCAGGACGCTTCGAATTGCAACTGTGGGGAGTCGTCGCGACTCAAGAATTGCACTAGTGTCGGCACAATGTCAGACTGAATGATCTGTTCGATGGGAGGATTTTCATCGACGGAGAGCAATTTCCGCACCATCAACGTGCCGTGAAGCTTGTATTCCAACCCGGCATTCGGGTCCAGGATCATCTGCACGAATTGGGGTAGCAACGCGACGGGCACCCGATGCGGGTCGCACGTGGCGTCGTACGCCATGGGGTCCATGGGTCCCATCGTGATGGGGTTGCCCCCCTCGTCGGCAACGTCCACGGCTGACTCGGGTCCACCGCCATCTGCCGCGACGGTACCTTGTCGCCGTTTTTGTGCGAGCTGCCCATCTCGGTTCTTAGCCCGCAGCGACACTCGCTCCTTCTCGCGGCGCCGCGTGGCTCCGTTGACGTCAATCGTGCTTTTGACGGATGCGGCCTTTTGTTCCTTCGTCTTCGCCGAGAAACCGGCCGACATTTTCTCAGAAAGGACAACGTGAGACAATGGGTGGTGATAATACTTTTTGCCGTCGGGTCACATAAAACGAAGAGAAATTGTCCATAACATCAGTAAAGTTTTACTCGGAAAGTAAAAAAAACTCCCCGATTTTTAGCCGGTTCGAATCCGGCACAACCTACGCCTAGTCCGCGTAGACGTGTCTATCGAGATTTTCCGGGTCAC
>ERZ1292630.5023-Hain-H41-02um-R3-5023-length-11029-cov-5_pt1 | contig 11029 bp, 9 predicted proteins | sample MGYA00564408_ERZ1292630 | MGnify/ENA primary metagenome ERZ1292630 (study PRJEB36523, sample SAMEA6512641) | groundwater metagenome | collected 2019-01-08 | study: AquaDiva: Metagenomics assemblies of 32 groundwater samples
GCTTACCCGTCGATGTCCCAAAATTTTTCACTAGCAAGGAATTATCGATATTGGATAGTACGATGTCGTTTTTCTTATTGATGATTAAGGACGCGCCGTAAACTCAATTTGCGGATCTAATGCTGTAGAGTCGCAACCATTGTTACCATTTGATTTTACAGTGAAATCAATTTTGTCACCAGCTAAGACTCCAACAGTTAAATTAAAATACCCACTTATTTCATTATGAATAACCTTTTGCCATAATATGGTCCCATTTTTTTTCACGTAAACACTGACACCATTAGCGCCACATCCTGGTGCAACGTCAAGAGCGCTTGCACTTACCAGTGCAGTACCAGATTTGACGGCCTTCCAGCGTCGCGTGACCTCAGTATTTACCCCGGGATGGAATCCACTATTCCAAATAAGACTGTAGAGTTCTGATCCTTGCCAACGGTAATTTATGGGGTCGAAGATCATTGGTATACTGTTAGCGCCATTGACATAAGACCACTGGCGTCGTCCTTGCTCTCCAGAGAAGTCAAGTGACGCTTTGAATGAGCATTTTAGAGCAGACTTTGGCAGGGTGAGTGTCCCGGAAGGAGCGAATGGAGTATTTCCTAAAAGCTTGATGCGTAGATTTCGAATCTGCGTATAGATAGGATTTGGAGTTTGGTAGGGAGCACTGGCAGTTACAGCCCCGCAAGAATCCAAGAAGGAATAAAAATTATATCCTGGAAGAGGAAGGATAAACCCTAGAATACCCTTAACATTATTTCTTGGACCTCCAGAGAGCCAGAGTTGTGGGTAAATACCAAGGCTAGAATTCGACGACTGAACAAAACGATCTGCTGTAGCCTGAGAACTAATAGAAAAATATGTTCCGACCTCAGTTAAATAAACTGGGAAGTCTAAAGGCATTCCCGCTTGTTCCATTTCGCCTTTATAAGCCACTAAAGCTGGATCCGTTGTCATCGACGGACAATTAGGTTTTTGACAAAGCCCAAAATCCTCACTGGGATAGGGGTGGGAGTTCCAAGCGTCGATGAGATTAAATAAATCTGGTCGCTCAATTTTCATCTCTCGAACGAAATCGCGAGAAGAAAGATTTATTTTATCACCGCGTCCGCAACTGCCATCACTGTTAGTAATAGGATTGCTGTCACTGTAGGGAGATAAGGGAGTGAAGAGGATTTTGATCTGAGTTTTATTTAGGTTTCTAATGGCTTGTGCTAACTGAGCTGAGGCTTGCGCGACCTCTTTGGCGCGCGTGACCCAATTGCAGGTTCGACTGAACCACATATCTGTATAGTTCGGCTCATTGAATAGTTCTACAAGTAAATTGCGGTCAGTACGCAACGGAAGTTCATTTACAAATCCCGCAAGCTGGTTAGACATGTTTTTATAAACAACATGGGGGGAAGTGGAGTCATCAGCATATTGATTGAATTGTATTTTAACGATAGGAATTAAATTAAGATCATAGGCCCGGTTGATGGAGGCAGAGCAGGCAGCTCTACTTTCTGCAGTTGAAGGATGACACCAAAGGCGCACATGGCCTTTAGGACCAGCTAGGTACAATGTTTGGCGTAATTGCAGTTCGCGTAAATTTGCATCTATAGGTAAATTCCACTCCCCGAAAGCCGCGCCCATCCCAAAAGGATTGTCGGCAGCGGAGGCCTGTGAAAATGAAGCTATCCATCCAATATATAATAATGAAATCAGAACTATGATCTTATTGTTCTTCATATTAAAATCCTTTTTTATTTAGAGTATTCTATCAAAGGCCAACGAAAATAGCTTCTGAAATTTGATGACACATTTTGAGATTGTCGAATTTTTTAATATACATATGTATAATTTCCTCACAAACTAAAGAATCTTCCTGATGTATATTGGCAAACTGGGGTTTCGAATGTGTCTGAGCACAAGAGTTCTTTCTGTCTTTTTTTATATTGCTATTCCACTTACATCAGTGGCTGCAAATTTTTATGTTAGCGCCAATGGTAATGATGGAAATTCTGGTACTTCAACTTCATCAGCCTGGAAAACAATAAACAAAGTGAATAGCAGATTATATAATGCTGGTGATCGGATCCTATTTGAGGGCGGCGTAACCTTTTCTGGAAAAATCTATATAACAAAAGGTGGAGCATCGGCGAATCCCTTGACGATCACCTCTTATGGCAACGGAAAAGCCGTAATTAATGGTGGAGGAGCAGAAGCTTTTTTCGCTTATAATACTGGGGGAATTGATTTAAAAAATATTATTTTTAAAGGAAATGGTATTGGCGTTAACGGTATTAAAGGCGGTGGTGTTGGTTTTTATAATGACTTAGGTGGCAATATAAAATTATCTCGTGTTTATATAGATAATGTCGAAATCTATGGTTTCGGTGCAATAAATACGGGCGCTGTTGACGGGCGCGGTTATCCACGCCGAAGCGGTGGTGAAGGTATTAGCATTGGCGGTTGGAATGGTGCCAGCGGTTTCCAAGATGTTCAAATAACTAATTCAAATGTTCACGACAATGAAGGCAATGGCATTACTGTTTACGGACTAGCAAACTATTCAAACCAAAATATTAAAATTATCAATGTGACAGCCTATAATAACACGGGCCGAACCTCCAGCCCTGATAGCTCACAATATTCGGGTAGTGGAATCGTCATTTATAGTGCAAGACAAGCCTTGATAGAAAGATGTACCGCTTATAACAACGGAACCCGTGGCAACGGAACTGCTGGGATAATGATCTTAGAAACCGAAGGCGCAGTCATTCAACATAATACGGCTTATAATAACCGCACAGCCGGAGATGCTGATGGCGACGGCTTTGATTTAGATGGTGGTACAAAAAATTCAGTACTCCAATACAACTTTGCTTATGGCAATGATGGCGCGGGTATTCTTATTGCTGAATATCCTGGATCTAGTGTGCATAGTAACAACATTGTTCGTTATAACATCAGCGCTGCTGACGGCGGAAAACGAAATTATGGTTCATTTCATCTATGGAATGGAAGTGGCGCAGGTATGGTGCGTGATTTACATGTATATAATAATACGTTTTTTTCTGATTTGGCAGTTGGTGGCACGAAACTTCTAATTCAATTCGCAGGCAATACAGTACAAAATGTGAACTTCAGAAATAATATTTTTGCCGGTGCAAGCGCAGGAGTGTACATGATGTATATTCCCGCGATGAGCCCAGGACTTGTCTTCCATAACAATAATTATTGGGCGGGCGGAACGACGCCAATATTTTACGTTGGTAATAAAACCTACAATGGACTTTCCGAATGGCAATTGCGCGCGGGTCAAGACACTGTTTCTGGAATCAGTGAGAATCCCCGCTTTGCGAACCCTCGCGACGGTGCCAACGGCTTTAAAATTTTAACGGGTTCACCAATGATAGACCGAGGAATCGCAATTCAAGGAACTTCAAAACGTGACTATTTCGGTTCTCCAACTCCCTTTGGCAAAGGTTATGATATTGGTGCTCACGAATATTCAACGGGGACACCATAACTGGCCTCACCTTCATTTTAATGTTCGCTTTAAACACATTATTCGATACTATTTATCGTATTTTCAAAAGTATCTGTACAAAGATAGAATATTGGTTAAATGGATGATGGGTCTGAAAGTGGGCTTTAGACAATGACGAATTTTATATCGCACGTTTCAGTTGCACCAACATGGTTATGGATAGCGTTTTGCGCAGGTATCTTTCTACTGCTTTTGATCGACTTAAGTCTTTTTGGAAAAAGTGTTCACAAAGTTTCTCGTAAAACTTCTTTGATAGAGAGTGGAATTTGGATAAGCATCGCCCTCGTCTTCAATCTTTGGTTCGGCTTTGCTTTCGGCAAAGAACTCGGGCTGGAATTCCTAACAGGGTATTTGGTCGAAAAAAGTTTGAGTGTAGACAACCTATTTGTCATTCTGCTTATTTTTAGCTCCTTTCGAATACCCGACAAATATCAACACAGAGTTCTTTTCTACGGTGTGTTGGGTGCTATTGTATTAAGAGCTTTTTTTATCATCATTGGGGCACAGCTTCTGCATCTGTTTCATTGGATACTCTATGTATTTGGTGCGATATTGGTCATCACAGCCATTAAGTTTTTGCGCGAAACGGATGAAAAAATTGATGTTCAAGAAAATTGGTCGATTCGGCTCATTAGGCGATTAATACCGACGACAACATCATTTAACGGGAATCACTTTTTTCTGATAGAGAATGGAGTTCGCAAAGCAACACCATTATTTCTTGCACTAATAGTTATCGAAGTTACGGACCTTATTTTCGCCGTGGATTCAATTCCTGCAGTGTTTGCTGTTACGCAAGATGCATTCGTCGCATTTGCATCAAACATTCTGGCAATTTTGGGATTGCGGGCACTTTACTTCGTGCTCGCTGATTGGGTTGGAAAACTTCGGTATCTTAAACCCGGTTTGGCTGCAGTTTTAGGGTTTATCGGAATAAAGATGCTTCTTATGGAAGTATTTAAGATTCCAAGCTGGATTTCATTGCTCGTCATAGTCTCAATCCTCATCACAGCGGCATTGAGTTCCTGGTATGTCGCAAGACTTGAGGAAAAGCGGCATAAGTGATATCTACATGATCATTCCTTTAATTTCTATCTTTGTCACAATAACATTAGGTGCCCCCATGATTAAAACAAAACTCAAAGTTGAGCGAGAGCTTCTGCTCGAAAAACCATTGTCGGCAGGACGACCGGCCTATGTGACAGCGGCAAGTGGTATTGTCAAAAAAGGGGATCGCTTTTTTGTCATTGCTGATGATGAGTATTTTCTTTTTTCGTTTCGTGAGTCTGAAAAATTTCTGACAAGTTATCGACTTATGGATGGCGAGCTACCTGTCGATCCCAAAGAGCGAAAAAAAATGAAACCGGATTTTGAGGCCTTACTTTTATTGAATGAAAGTGATTACCCTCCATTTGGGGCGTTAGTAGCTTGGCCATCGGCCTCAACAAAAAGGCGAATGACAGGTGTTTTGATTCCTATGACAGCCAAAGGCGAGCCGGATAAGCCACAGGTATTTGATATTTCAGCGTTAGAAAAAAAGTTAAAGATCCACGTCAAGGATCTCAATTTTGAGGGCATCTTTATTAAAGATCAAAAGTTGCAACTTCTTCATCGCGGCAGTGGAAAAATTATGGTGAACGGAATTTTCAAAATGAATTTTGCTGAGTGGCTAAAGGCTATCAGATCGGGAAATTGGGATATGAATATCGAATTCGAAAAACTAGGTCTTGAAAAATTGGCGGGGGTTGATCTTAGTTTTACCGATGCTGTGATCGGATCTACTGGCCCGATGGCATTGGCAACCGCAGAGGGGAATAAAAATAGTTTTGTCGACGGTAAAGTTCATGGCAGTGTTTTATTTCGCCTCGAACAAGGTAAGGCTGTTTTAATAACAGAGTTTGAGCCGATCACAAAGCTCGAGGGGATAGTTTTAGACGGTAAGTCTGCCTTTTTAGTCGACGATGCCGATGATGTGTCTAAGCCTAGTCGTTTGTATAAAATTGAGAATTTTAAAACTTTTTGAAGTTATTCATATATCCCCAATTCGACATTAATATTTTATGGAGCATACTCAGGGCACTGAAATATGGCAAGGAAGAGTTCTGCTTTTGTCGTCAATCAGTCGGATCAGTGTAGTGGCAGGAACCGACGGGAATAAATTAAGGAATTCACATGAACAAACTAAAACAAATCGTAGAAAAACAAAAAGCATTTTCAGACGCTGGCCACGCAAAAAATATTTTATTTAGAAAAGAGCAACTCAAGCTACTGAAAAAAGTACTCAAGGAAAATGAAAAATATCTTTATGAAGCTATTTTCGCTGACGTTAGAAAATCAAAATTTGAAGCCTACCTAACTGAATTGGGGATTATTTATCATGAAATTGACTACGCTCTTAAAAATCTACAGAAATGGACACATCCAAAGAAAGTTAAAACGGATTTATCTAATTTTTTAGGCCGAAGTTTTATTATTTCTGAACCCTATGGGACCACCTTAATTATAGGAGCATGGAACTATCCCTACCAACTCGTTTTAGCTCCTGCGGTGGCGGCTCTTGCTGCTGGAAATACCGCGATTTTAAAACCCAGCGAATTGCCAAGCCGAACATCCGCCGCATTAAAAAAAATTATCAATGAAAACTTTGACTCAAGCTACCTTCATGTCGTTGAAGGTGGAGTTGATGTTACGACAGAATTACTTTCTCATCCTTATGGTAAAATTTGTTTTACTGGAAGCACGCAAGTGGGAAAAGTAATCGCCAGGGCCGCTGCTGAAACTTTAACGCCAACTTTGTTAGAACTTGGTGGGAAAAACCCATGTTTTGTCTTTCCTGATATTGACATTAAGGTCGCAGCAAAGAGGATCGCCTGGGGCAAGTTTTTAAATGCAGGGCAAACATGCATAGCCCCTGACTATCTGCTCATCCACTCAAGCATATACCTTGAGTTTTTAGAAGAACTCAAAATTCAAACAAGTATAATTATCGGATCAAATCCCCTTGAAAGTGAAAGTTATGTTCGGATTATCAATGACAGAAATGTTCAACGTCTCAAAAAACTAATTGACCCGAAGAAAGTATTTTTTGGCGGTAAAGTCTTTGAGTCAGAAAATTGTATCGAACCTACAATTCTTAAAGATGTTACTTGGGACGATATGTGCATGAAAGAAGAGATTTTTGGTCCAATTCTCCCTGCTATTCAGTTTGATAACCTTGATCTTACAATCGCCAAAGTAAAAGAAAGTTCAAAGCCGCTGTCTGCTTATATCTTTACTAACGATAAAAGTATTCAGAATAGAATTCTTAATGAGGTTTCCTTTGGTGGAGGCTGTATAAACGACGTAGTTATGCACTTTGCGAATACTCGTCTGCCATTTGGCGGAGTTGGAGGCAGCGGCATGGGCAACTATCACGGAGAACATGGATTTAAAACTTTCAGCCACCAGAAATCAGTGTTAAAAAAATCTTGGTGGATTGAGCCAAATATTAAATATGCGCCTTACAGTGAAATAAAATCCAGAATTTTAAAGTACATTTTTGGCTAGTTTGAGAGCCATCCTTCTGGTCAATTCGGTGCAATTGAACCTTTTACATGTCAAAATAATAACAGATGATGTTTTTAAAAACTCAAGTAGCTTACCACATGAATCAATATTCAATCTCAAAGGAGATTACATGAAATCAGTCATTATTGTAGCTTTGATGTTGACCTCCGTATCAGGGTTAGCAGGAACATTAAAATGTAAAGCTGGTAAATATGGCATTGAGTTGTCACAAGTTGGCCAAGCGAATCAGATAGAATATAAGTTTTTTGATGAGAACGGTAAATTAGCCATTCGTTCTCAAATTACAAGAATTGCAAGCGTTGGAAATAAGACTTCATATTTCCATAATCCAACAAACCATGAAATCACTGTGTTTAATTTGCAGAGCAAAGAGACGAAACTTTACGGAATTCTTGATATACATGATCCAGATGCTGGTCCCATTCACTCAAAGATTAAGATGTTCTGTGCTCGATAAGTACAGAGCTTCTTAACTTTTTATTAGTTCAATCGAGTGAATGCCTGACTGCTTATACGTGCCGAAATAGAGTTCATTGTCTTCCTAGGGACTTAGCCTGTGTGCCAAGAGCTTTATAGGTTGACTTAAGCCAATATTTTAACAAACCTTCAATCTTTAAGAAAGATGAGGCGTTATGGTTAAAAATATTTTATTTACTATTTTAGTAATTCTACCATTGAGCGGATTTTCTAAAGATTTAAGTTTTTGTGAAAGATCTGAAGCTGTAAAAACACAAATTGAAACTCTTCTGAATAAGAAATGCGATCAAATCCAAACCAATGATCTTGGAAAAATTTGGGAACTTAATCTTCGCAGCAGATCAATCAGAAATCTTAAGACTGAAGATTTCTCAGGCCTTGTTAATTTAAAACAGCTTTATCTTGAACATAATCAAATCGAAAATTTACCTGAAGGAATCTTTCGAGATCTCAGTCAATTAGAAGGCTTATTTCTGAATAATAACCAGTTTTCCCGAATTTTTGAAAACACGTTCAAAGGCCTGATTTCCCTTCGTGTATTAGCAATTGAAGGCAATAACTTATCAGTTATTGAAAATGGCAGTTTTGACCAGTTATCAAAACTTTCTTCATTACGCTTAGGGGGAAATAGTCTTACGGAAATACCGGAAACACTTTTTTCAAAGCTTTCATTGGTGCAGGAAGTCAGCTTAGCGAAAAATAAAATTACGAGACTACCAACTTCAGTTTTTCAAGGCTTACACAAGCTTCGTTACGTTCTTCTTTATGATAATCAAATTTCTGAAATCCATCCTGATCTTTTTAAAGATCAAATAGAATTTGAAAGTCTTTATTTGAATAATAACCAATTGGCTTCCCTTAGCCCAGATGTTCTTAAAAACAAAAAAATTAAGGACCTTGGACTTTCAAATAATCTCATCGCAGATATCAGCGATATTTTTTCGAAAGTTAAAGATATTAATGCATTAGCTCTTACGAATAACAAAATTCAATCGATTCCTGATGGAACTTTCGCTAAATTAAATAATATTGAGCGGCTGTTTTTATCACAAAATCAAATCCGATCTTTAGGAAACAACAGCTTAATAAGTTTGAGAAAATTAAAACATCTCGACCTTTCACAGAACTTAATTGAGCACATTCCTAATCAGTTATTTTCTAATCTTACGAACATCGAAAGCATTTCTCTACGACATAATAAGATTAATAATTTACCAATGTACGCTTTTCATCAATTGAACAAGTTGGAATACATCAATCTCAATTATAATGAGTTAATAACGTTGCCGAATGCTTTATTTAAAGCTAAAGCGCAAAGAAAAGAATTTTTAGACATCAAATTAGAATACAATAAAATTACTCAAATTCCTAAAACAGTTTTTGATGGGACAACTATTGATATCAACAAAACCATTGTAAGACTTGCGGGTAATCCACTGACTGAAGAGACTAAGACTATGCTTATAGGACAGCTTCAAGAGGCCGCCTTATTTGAAGAATGGGGTATCCCTGACGGGGGTTACTGATTCATGTTAATTAGGTTCTCTTCCAGATCTCTGGCTTCCGTATCACTTTGGTGCAGGGTTTTGCTCTTTAATAAACCAAAGGTGAGAATAATTAAAATTTAAGTTAAACTATAGTGTTTTCTAAGAGTAGCAGCTAAACTGAAAGTACTAAGGCATTATGTTTGCGATAGGAAAAGTCATGAGATTTTTAAGATTGCTACTTTCGATGTTCTTCGCGACGAGTGCGCAGGCGCTCGTGATTGAAACGAATGATTGGGACACCCGCACTCAGGCAGGGTGGGATTATAGTTCAGCCACAGGACCAGCGCTTGATTTTGCTCCTGGTGGGGGGTGCGGCGTTTCTCCGTCTGGTGGAGGGGCGATACGTGGGAGTTTTAGCCCTGGAACATACTCGTCGAGCACCTCTGGAGGAGTATCGAAATATACCATTCCAGCCAACGAAAACTACACAGATTTATACTGGGGTCATTGGATTTGCTTCAGCAGCCCGTTTACTTTTCATCCAATTGGAACAAAAGTTCACTTTAACACCACTAGAAACACTTCTGCGGGGAATGTTGGAACGGGAAGAGATAATTATGTACTGAACGTCAACCCTAACGGGACTGGGGTCAATGTCACTACTCAATTATGGTGGGACAATTGCACAAATCCTCGGAAGTCAGGTCAGATATGTACGACAGGCTGGTTTCCGAATCTTGGTACTAATGTCCCAATTGTTCCTGGCAAGTGGTACTGGATTGAGACCCATTCAAGAATGAACACGATAGGGGATGGTTTTGCGTCATCTCATGATGGATTGCTTGAAGTGTGGATCGATAACACATTAGTCATGCAACACAGTAATGTGGTCTTTCGCACGAGTGCTGGAAATGTATGGGGCAATGGTCCGAATACGCCGATACTAGGCGGTGGAAGCACGTGGACTCTGCCTCAAGCACAATATATGTTTTTCGATCATAATGTTATTTCAACCACACGCATTGGTCGTCCAGGCAGCGTACTAACATCAGTCCCGAAGCCCGCGGCCCCAAAAAACTTAAGGATACCTAATATCTGAACCCCAAATGAAGAGAGCCTTCAGGTGACATGCGGCGGGTTCTACTTACAACTTACAACAAAACCTAAGCAGCATCGTTTGAATTCTTGGTGGACCGCCAGGTTGCACATTGCATGTACTTGAGCCCGCGCCGGGATAACCATTACATTGATCATGATGATGCGTGCCCCATTGTCCTGACATAGTTTCAGCTGTAAATCCAACTGGACAAGGCCCATTTTGCATCAGATAGTAGCCGCCCGGTGGCCACGGGACCCCCGCGTTGCATGCCGTAACATCAACAGTAGTCCCCGTGACATTTAACGTTATGAGAGGCCCATCAACATTCATCGTTTTACCGGAAGTTCCTTTTTCAGTTGCTATCATGCTTAATTTTATTTCATAGGGTGTCGCTGTGTTAGGAGTAACGCCGTCTAGTTTAAGCGGTGGGCGAAAGAGATTTACTTTAGTCACACTAATATAGCGATTGTTGGCGGCATAATTATTTACTAAAGCTTGCAGCGGGCCTGTAAGGGTCGAAGTCAAATCCGTGTCATCGCCAGTGGAACTGCTCGTGATCGTTAAAGTCTTACCGGCAAAACTACCATTACAACTTGTTGTATTTAAAAGTAAAAGGGCTAGCTCTTGCTTTAGATTTATCGTTTCCATTTTAGCGTCGATATAGTGGACTTGCCGCGTACTTGAAACTATCTGTGAAGCAATGACACTAAATATGAATATGCCGATACCCGCGGCGACCAAAACGCTAATTAAGGAAAATCCTCGATTTTTCACCACCACCCCAAATGTAAAGCTTTACGACTGGTGCCCGGGACTGGACTTGAACCAGCACGCCCTTTCGAGCGCTAGCACCTCAAGCTAGTG
>ERZ1292630.930-Hain-H41-02um-R3-930-length-29531-cov-6_pt1 | contig 11028 bp, 9 predicted proteins | sample MGYA00564408_ERZ1292630 | MGnify/ENA primary metagenome ERZ1292630 (study PRJEB36523, sample SAMEA6512641) | groundwater metagenome | collected 2019-01-08 | study: AquaDiva: Metagenomics assemblies of 32 groundwater samples
TGATGACTGGGACCAGGTACTCTAAGCCGCCAGTCAGCTCGAACATAATGACCGCAAGACACACGGTCATGCGTGTGACGCCAGTGAGGAAGGCTGCACCGCCCACGATGGCGTACACACCTGGAACGATGCAAATGTCCAACCCAAAGCACTCCGCGAACAGAAACGATCCGTTCAAGCTGCTCTGGATGGAGGACGCGAAGATCGCAAAGGCGCGGCCGAACAACGCGCCGATCACGAGGCAGGGCACGAGAAAACCGGCAGGAACGAGTGAACCAACGGTCACGAACGAAAGGACAAACTTGATGCATCCTGCCGCAATCATGTAGGAGACCAAGTAAAGCTCGTTGCTGTTGCACACTTCCAGCTGACTCCCCGGCTCGCAGTCCTGGAACAGGTTGGCCAGCAGCCCGAGCAGGCCGCCTTTGCAGAAGGGCGCGAAGAAGTTGATGCAGCAGCTCACGACTGCGAGGACGGCGACTTCGGCAATGGGATACTGCTTCACGAAAGACTGTTTGCGTTTCCGGATGCAGCGCATGTTCAAAGTGTTCCACAGTGACCCCAGTAGGCCGCCGAAGCATCCCAGGAGGGCGAACAACGGTAGTTCGAACCACTTCCACGCGCGGTGGTAGTTGATCGAGAACTGAACGATGCGGCCAGTATGATTGACGTCGAAGTTTTTCAGAACAAGAACGGCGGCGACGCCACACATGAGGGCTTGCATCATCATGCGGAAGCTGTAGAAGGAGCTGATCTCCTCGACGGCGAAAATGACGCCCCCAATCGGCGCGCCAAAGGCCACAGCGACACCTCCAGCGGCGCCGGCGCTAATGAGTTCGCGCCGTCGGCCGTCGTCGGCAAATTGTGGGAACAGCGAACCGACAATGTCCGCCGCGCAGGCGCCGATGTGAATGAAAGGAGCCTCCTTCCCGACTTGCAAACCGCTGCCGGTGCACATCGTGACCCCGACGGCCTTCACGCACATGGTCCAGCCGCTGAAATAGCGGCGGAGGACGGATCCGGACACGATGGTCTTCACTTCGTTAAGCCCACCTCCGGCAGCGAATGGGGCGTAAAAACGGCAAAAAATTGACGATGCGGCCGCGAAAAATGTTCCCAGCGACACGTAAGCGACGAAGCTGACGATGCCGGCGTGACGCGCTTGGGGGCCACCGAAGAAGCTGCCCCACGACACGTACTGTGGGCAGCCCGACTCGGAGGCTCCAGGGCAACACAGCTCACGGTTGAGCCAGAAGTAGTCCATGCAGACGCCCTGACGGATGTCAATGACGAAGTGATTACAGATCTCGATGCACACGGCGATCAGGCCAAGGAGAACGCCCGCAAGAACGGCGGAGAGCCAGCCCTGACTTGCGGATAACACGACCTCCACGTCGTGCTTGTAACCGCTCGTCGCTTGCGTCCGCTCGAGGTGCGTCACGTGGCGCCGAGTCGCCTTGTCGGCGTCTTGGACAAAGTCGACCGTGGCCCAGTCCTTCGGGCCAGCCGATTTCAGCACCGCCTCGCGCAACACAGGCGTGGCCACGTCCGAGGCGGCCACGGCGGTCGACATGAACAAGCACCTCTACTTCTTGACCCAAAATGGCGGCGCTCTTAGCGACGGACGTGTGGAGGAGCAAGGAGGTCACTCAGGTAGTGATAGCGAGCGAGAGGCGCATTGGATGCGGCGGCAATGGGACCTTATCGTTCGAGTCGAGTGAGTGAGTGAGCAATGAGCAAAAAGTCTTCGCCCGTAGGGCGAAGAAAGATAGAGAGAGAGAGAGAGAGTTTGCTTGTTTCGTCTGTTTTTCTGTGTTGATCTCCCACCTTCGGTCGAACAACAAACAGCCGAAATTCGGGGAGATTGCGCAAGTTATGTTGACTCTAAAATGGCGCGCGATTTGCACGTTGCTGCAAAAAAAAGAAGGATTGACTTTCATTCAACAAATCACCCTACGGGGTGACTCGTAGTCGTCGCTAATCGTCACTGTGCGTCAACCGCCATGCGGTCGATCAACTTTTGATGTCGTTCGTCTGTCACTGTGACGAATGTTCTCGTCCGACCTCCTAGGATGGTGTTCAGTTGGCTGTGAATAGCACCCGCGAGCACGGCGTGCACAAAGCAACTGACGCCGAGCAGCGTCTCCAACACGCACTCTGAAATACTCTCGGACGCAAATATCCACAAAAAAAACGCAGACCCGCAGGCCCCGATCGCGAGGATGACGTTGAACAGGATCATGGTCAGGGAGGTCATCGACGCAATGGGTGCAAACTGCATCACCACCGGCGTGACGAGCGAGCGGCACAGTGCCAGGGTGAAGCAGAAGCGCAGAAAATTGTGAAGTCGATTCAGCGCCGCCGCGTGAAGGCCGAAGTTGACAATCGCCAGCAGGATATCGACCGCGCACCTCAGCTGGAAATACGTTTCGTGAATGTGGCGGTCGGCCACGATGGCTGGGATGGCGCAAGGTACCTCGCCGCTGGCGAGTTCGATGTTCGCGCCGCCGGACTCTGCCACCGCGTTCAGCACTGCTTGCACCACGCGCGAGTCTTGACTGAACGGTGCCGCCGTTGGAGCCAACACCGGGCCGCCGGCCGCCGTATCGACAGCCATCATTGGGTGGAACGATGTGAGTTGGACAAATGGGATCGATGCGGCGGGGGAGCAATCAAAATTCCGTTGCCGTTGTCGTTGATGATCCTTCGGTCCATAGTGGTCATCCTACATGGGTTGGTCATGTAGATTGATTGGATTGAAAAGGCCACACGAAACGAGACACGCGCCTCTGGAGAAAGGTCCCTTGGGTTTTTTTTTTAGTTTGTGTTCTCTCTCTCTCTCTCTCTGGCGTTAATAGAAACCCCTTCGCACGAACCTGTCACCACGGTGAGAACCAATCAATTACTGCATTGGTATTCCACGCCGGCGTTAGGTTGCTGGAAGCCGTGGCACAACATGTCGCCCTCTGTGTTGCTGTAGCCCCCATTCGGCTGGGTGCAGTTGCTGTCCAGAAAGTTGCGATACGAAATGATTTGCGGGCACGGGACAACCTGCGTGATGCGGAAGTAAAACGCGGCGCTGGAGTTGCTACCCTGCGGTTGGAAGGCGGCGCAGCTGCCAACGTTGGTCGTGAACGTGTAGTTGCAGGAGCGGCACGCCGTGTCGCAGCCGTAGTGGTAGATGAGTTTGCTCTCGTGGCCAGCCTTGCCGCAGTCGATGACGCCGTTGCCGACGGGGCCAGGGGCACAGACGCCGCACCGACGGGGCTGCTCGAAGGCGGCCGTGGAGCACTGGCTGTCGGCAAAGACGGTCTCGACCAAGCACCGCGACTTGGGCATCTTCAGGCAGCTTACGCGCTGGTAGTTGCCGTTTCCGATAGACAGGCACTTGTGTTGCGGGATCGTCGCCGACTGCTTGCACGTGGCACAGGTGCCATTGCTGCACTGGAAAATGCTGATGCTCGGTCCAGTGGGCGGCGGCGGCGCCGCCACTGCCGCAACGACGGCGTGATTGCTGCCGCCAAGCGGTTGGTGGGCAACGGCCAGGGCGGCGGCCGCAGCCAGGGTGAACAGGATGGTGGTGAGTCGGACCATTCGAATTCGAAAGTTGTCTGGGAAGACTGGCCAGAAAGAAGAGGCGAGGCCGCCGTAAAAAAATGAAATCAAAGGTTGGCATCACTTCGAAAAACAGAACGTACATGATCGGCACTTCTGTTTTTCCGCCGGTACAAGCGTGTGACTGAAAGGGGCGATGAACCAACGCCACGCAGATTACGACTGCGGTGCAACGCCCAAGACGACGTCGCTCACGTTGCGCTGCAACAATGCTACTCGGATTTTTGACAACCCGTTCGGGTCGTCGGAAGGGTCGATGGAGGTGTTCCAGGCGAGCGCCAAGGCCACGACTTGCGGATAAATGACAGACCGGCCCGTGTCACTATGAAGACCCTGCCCGATGACCACACGCAGCTTCATGGACCGTTTGCCTTGCTGCTGGCATACCTTTGCGCAGGCGGCGATGCGTCGAGTGAGCACGTCGATGGCCTCCGCGAGGTGAAAGCCGTGCAAATCGAGCACGACCAGCTCCCCGGACGACGCTCGTTCTCGTTCCAAGCTTAGCATGGCGATTAAGTTTAGGCGTTGATACTCTCGACCCAGCGAGCGAGAGTACGCAGCGAGCGACTTACCCGTCGCGTGATCCCCACGCTGATACGCCGTGGCGATGTAACTGACGACTTGGCACCGTGCTCGGTGGATCTCGTAGGCCTCATGGCGGACGCGCCGCCAGTCTGACACGGTCCGCGCCGCTTCGCAAGCCTCGAGATACGCCGGGGACGAACTGAAACGCCTCTGGTCCACTAACGTCGGACCGGCGGTTTCGGCGCTCACGTCTTCCGTCGTCGTCGACTGGGTTTCAAACGAGGCGACGACGCCGGCAGGAGGAGGCGCGGCCGATCCTGCTGCGCTGCCGACCACCACGCGAGGCGCGGCGAACAACGGAGGCGAACGCCGCGGGTGGAGCGTCAACGTCAACGACGACCGCGTCGTCACTTGTACGGCCGCGGCGGACAGCAAAGACTCTGCAACACGGCGCTGCGTCAGTGGCTGAATGCGCGTCACGCTGCGACGGCCTTTGCGAGATAGAGGGGCCGAAGGGGATAACGGTTCCGTCGCGGCGTTCTCCGCGGCTTGCAGGGCGTTCATACAGCTGATGGCGCCTGGCAGATCCCAGCCGTAGGCGGCCAACACCACGGTGGCGACTTCTTCGGAGCAGGAGGGAAACATGCCATGTAGCTTTTTGCTCTTCTCAATCTCTCGCGGGGTGCGTTCAGCTCCAGGCATAGCCGCGGCGGCAACGATCCTTCCCGTCGGCGTCGATGACCCCATCGGCAGCCCTTCTGATTGGCAGAGCACGATGCCAATCGCCACGGCGATATCACCTCCACATGCCGCGAGCACCTCCTCGAGAGCCGAGGGTTCCATCGCAGGGAAAAGAGCGCAAAGTGTGAGCAAGTCGCTGCTGGAGTAGTCGATCAAGTCGGCCGCATCCACGGCCACTGGAAGCGCAGGCTCCGCAGTCGACGCCAGACTTCTCGCTGACGACGCGTCGCTTCTTTCTCCGGACCGCAACAACGCTTCAACGTCATCGCTTGTCATCCACGCGTCGCGTCGCGCGCTGGTGCCGTCTGCTGCGTCGCCCTGAGTAGGCGACGTGGCAGCAGAAGGCGATTCGTCGTCGACAATGCCGCGAAACAGCGACGCACAGCGGAGGATAACGTCCGCCACCTTTTGCCGGTCGTTGTTCGTGAGACGCAACGCGTGCAGAATGAAAAAGTGATCCGCGTCCGGGAACACCTTCTGGAGTGCGGCGAAGGCGGCCATTTCTGTCTCGGTTTCGTCAACAGGTGCGGGAGCGACGGCGATGGCCGTGACCGTTGGCGGCGACGGCTGACTCGTTGCCGCAGGAGGCCCGGCGGCGCCGCCGCTGAAGGCCGCCCAACCGGTCTTCTTCGATGATGGCTTCGCGGCGGCTGCTTGACGGAGCACCACGTCGCTCAACGTTGGCTGTGACGGCTTGGAGGGTGTCATCTGATAATTCGGGGTGGGCCCATTCAGCGCTTCGGCCTCTCGACTCCCTGGCAGCGCATGCAGATGCAGGCAGTGTTCTGCGGCAAAATGGCAGCGCCCGTTGAGCCAATGCACGCAGACGTTGTCGGGAATGTGGGCGTGCCGACATGTGCTGCCGTACTTGCAGTCGCCCATTTGGCGTACGCAAGGATGCAGGGATGGAGAGAACGTTGACGACGGGGAATGGACGGGATCGGCGGCTGCGCTCGTGGCAGACACCACGACACGACTGCCCCCCATGGTAGGCGCCGGCGTAGCGCGAACTGCGTTTTTCGTGGCCACGAGCCGATCACGGAACGGAGCAGGAAGATTCGCATGGGCCGCGGCGACATTCATCGGCACCGATGCTTGAGGGGCCAGTGGCTCGGACCACGACGGTGCGCTGGTGGCGCCTGCGTTGAAGGCCCACGCGCCGGGGATAGGCGCGCTGACGGCGGGCGGCGTGGGGCCCGTGACGTCGATGACATCGCGTTGGTTGGCCGTCAGCGTCAGCTCGCTCCCGTCACCGCTGGGATGCTGAACGCGAAGCGGAGGAAGGTCCACGCCGGCGGCCCCTCCTGGCTGATACCCCATGGCCCGCAACGCCACGCGCACGTCGATAGTGCGCCGTGGGCGAGGAGCGCTTGCTGCTCCATCGGTCATGTTAGTTTCGTCGGCGGCGTCCGATGGGTCTTCAACCGTGTGCTTATTCCTGCATTGAGATCCATAGATGCAGCTGCCGACGACGTAATTCGTGCAGACGTCCCCTGGCAGAAACCGCATCATACAATACTTGCCGTACTTGCAAGATTTGTATTGAGCGACGCATGGATGCAACTTTGGTCCTTTGCTTTTCGGCTTGGGTGCGGCCGCTCTACCATTGGGACCATTGCCCCCCTCTGGACGATGGACCCAATGGTCACTCGGTGGTCTACCCCATTCGTCGTCGTCATCGGCGAGAAGCCGGGCGATGGCCGCGGCGTCCTCGACAGACAACCCTCCCGCCGTCGCGGTCATGTCATGAACAGCGGGGACGGCGAGGTACCGCGGCGGCCCTTGTGGAAGCGACGCGGCCGCCGCCGGATCGACGTGGCGACTGAGGTCGTCGTCTTGGTGCGGCGGGATCGCCTCGATGACGAAGTCGGAATCGTCCGCTTGTGCAGCCACAGCCGCAGCGGCATCGGTGATGGGGTCGAGAGGAGCTGAGGCAGTCATGCCCGCGGCAGGTGCCGGGACGGCCGCGCGTCCGCTGGACACTACTGCCGCCGTGCTGGTGGGTAGCAGTGATGACGCCATGCCGCCGGGTCGCGTCGTGGTGAGTGCGGCGGCGGGTCTCGGCCCTGTTGCCGTCGCCGCAGGGGAAGGAGCGGCGGCTAGGATGTAGTTCTTCGCTTGGACGGTGTTGTTGTGGCAGGCTTTCAGAGCCTTGACGCACTGGCTGCGACTGGGCGGCGCAAATCCGGGTGGCCAAGAACTCGCCAGCAGCTGATCGACGTTCGTGTCGGCGGATTTGCCTTTCATCAGTCAGACTTCAGGGCGGAGTTGCGCCAAGGACAGCTGCGCGCGGGGAACCGGCCTGGCCGGTCTCCGATTGACAAAAAAAATACGCGCACAAGCTCAGTAAAAGGGGTCATCAAGCTTGTGCGCTGTGGACTCGTCACTTGTCCTTCGAGAGTACACAGAAAAATGGGGAGGCGGCGATGGGTTGTGAGCGTGTGTGTGTCTGTGGCTATGTGTCTCTTCCCGCCCCGCACCGGATAGCCCCCTCGCCGACGAGAGAGCGTTCGGCGCTGCGTCTCATGTACATGCTTTCCCCTCTCCTCTCCTCTCATCGCCTCCGTCTCGGTGTGTCGATCAAAAGGAGAGAGAGGGGCTGCCTCCTCCGTCGCAGTCGCCTCCCTCCCTGAAGTGATATGCCCCTCTCTTCAGCGGAATGTTTGGCTTTTCTAATACCCCTCCGGCCCGACGACACCGCAGTCGTCGATGATCACCTTCTGCATCAGCGACTGATTGTGGTGAGTGGGCATCGCTGAAAGCGTCTCGATGACGCGCAGGCCTTCCACGACTTTGCCAAAGGCCACGTACCTCCCGTTCATCCAGGAACATCGGTCTAACGTGACGTAAAACGACGACCCATTGGTGTGTTCCCCGCCGTCGTTGGCCATGCCGACAATGCCGGGAACGTCGTGCGGTACCGCAAAACTCTCATCGGGAAAGTAACGTCCATAGATGGAATAACCAGACGTGCCATCCTTCGACCCGGCAATGTCACCCGCCTGTAAAAAAGCGCCCTGCACGAGACGGAAGACCGAGCTTCCTTTGTAGCTAAGTGGTACTTTGCGTCCTTCAAAGTCGGGGGCCGCTACGTCTGGCAAGTCGCCTTTGCACAGATGAGTAAAATTTACGACGGTCTTGGGACAGTGCCGGGCAAAAAGCTCGAGGACCACACGTCCGAGCAACACGTCGTCGTCTTGACGGCGGAACGTCAGCCAGACGAACTGTGACCCAGTTGCACGCAGAAACTCGGACAACGCTTGGCGCGCGAGGGACAAGTAGCTACCAGAGTCGCTGTCCGGAAGGTCAAACAATCTAAAGTTGGTTTCCCGTTTCGCCATAGCGATCAGCTCCTCTCCTGACATCACCGCGCTTGGCGTGGAGGGCAGAGTCGCTGCGCGCTCGGAGACGATGACTCGGTACGACTCAACATGGGCTCCCACCGTCCCGAGCGCCTGACAGAGCGCATCCCGCCGCTTCTCAAACTGATACCCGAACTCTCGGCACACCTCGATGTCGAAGTCATTGCTATGCTCCTTGTTTAGGTACGCCGCGCATTCGACGCATTGCTGAAAGAGGGCAAGATTCTGATAGCCGTGGATGGACAGCACCCGCTTCACACGACCCTGACGGCTAGTCCCCGACGGTTTTGGATCGCCTGCGGCAGCATTGGTGAACACTACGCAGTACGTTGCGTCGCCCGAAGGGTCACCAACCACAATGTCGGCGCTCGACAAGTCGACTGCCTTTCCGCCATCAGCCCAAACGGCGCGAATGTCGGCAGCAAACGTGAACGAGTTGCTGTGCGTGGAATCGCCCCGACGGCCCTGCTGAATCGCAACGACGAGTTCTTCGGGTGCAGGCAGCCGCCATGGTGATCCGGCGGCAGCCAGCAACGCCGCGACAGACGCCTGCGGCACGGGAGCCGCCGACGCGATCTGAAAGGACATCTCCCAGGAATAGTAATAGCGGGGGTGGCGGCTAGGGAGAGCGCAGCGGAAATAAAAATATTGCACATGGAGAAAAGAAACACGAAGCAAAATGCACCGACCACAGGTGCAGCGCAACCACGACCGGCGGATAACACGACCGGCGGATAACACGACGTTTACTCGTCTTCACCAAGATCAATTGGGTCTAGCAGAGGCGCGTTTGGCGCAAAAACGGAGGACACCATCCGTTGGATCCACAACATCCAGCCAGCACCCCCCCCCGCTCGTTTTGCGGTGTGTTGTGGAGGATCTTTTTTTCATCGAAAACGCATCGGCTCCGTACTGAATGAGAAAAGAGGAAAACTGTGCGAGACGAGGCGCTCAATCATACTTGATGAGAGAGCGAAACGACTTTGACGCCCTGTCGTAGCGGCTGGCGCCATCATATGGGTCCTCCAGCACGGCGGCGGTCACGGCGCCCGCGCAGGCGCACCAGCCGCCCGCGGCTATAACCGCCAGCAGGAACAAGGCCGACGTTAGATCGTACGTTCGGCAGACGTCGATGGTGTCGAGCAGCAAGCTGTCTTGTTTACCTGTGTGTCGGGCCTTGTTGCGAGCCGCGTAGTTATTGACTGCCGCGGTGCGAGCCGACTCGTCTTGTGCGCGAAGCTGCGGTAGGCCGGGCGGGCCTCGGGCAGCGTGAGAGAACAAGGCGGCGAGGACGTAGCCGCTCGTGTAGTTGAACGCGATGAGTCGCAGCCAGTGAAAGACCATTTTTCCAGATGCCTTCAAAGCAGAAACCCTCTTATAAAGTTGAGACACTGCTGTGAGACGGCGAGGGGGGTGGAAAAAACAACAGACGCGGCGCACTCAGCCGGAACGTAGTGGTGTCACTGGGCAACCCCGTTATCGGGGGCTCTCATCGCGGAAAACGTACATTCAAAGCGCGCCTCCGGGCAGCGGGCTCATGGTTCGGCCACCGACGTGATCGTTCGGCCTCTCCACAACAACGGATCGTCCACCGACGTCACCACGACGACACCCGCGGCGGTGGCTGCGGAGGCGGTCGCACCCCCACCATCTGGGCCGGACGCCATGACCGTCAAAGGCACAGACACCGCGGGCAGGATCACCGTGGCCAGCCCCATCGCCAAGCAGCACAGCAGCGTATCTGGGGAAAAGTGTGACAGCGACGAAGCGGAGGTGGCGACGGAGGACGGAGTCATTGCCACCGCCGCCGCGCTATTCATCGCCGACGATCGCCGGCGAGGGACCGGCGCGACCTCCAACGTCAACGCGGGGGGCGGCACGGCGAACGAAGGCGGCTGCACCATCTTGTCGTCGGCGGACGGATCGCAAAGGTGATCGAGGCAGCCATCGCACCAGGCGGCCACCTGATCGAGGCGACGTGGATCCAAGCGTTTGCCGTAGAGACTGACGAGCGCGGTCTTCAAGCCATCTCGCGTCAAGTAGACGGGGCCCACGTGCTCCCAGTCGCGCAACACCTGTTTCGGAACCAGTGCCTTGAACCCGTTGTAGATGAATTGAAAGTGATAGTACGCATTGTGCCAATACTTGGTCGTCGCGACTGCACCCCACTCCGTGGTCGTCGGGTGTTGGTAGGAGAAGTGGTGATCCTCCGTGGCTCGATGCCGCGTCGCGGTGCCATCCAACGACGGCGTCATGTGGGACTCCGTCCGGTCGATGGATACCATGGAGTATTGCAGGAAGTCGCGCGCACCCGCGGGGGCGTCGGACGATCCTGACAAGCCCATCCCCGTTTGCCGGGAGAGCCATCGGCCCAAGGGCGTGCCGGCGAGCCAGAGCGGCAAGCAGGGCCGGTCAACCTCGACCGTGCCATTTGATGCCGCGGTTCCATTCACAAAGATGGGCTGCATCGCGCACACGAACGGGAAGAGACCCGTCGCGACGCACACGAATAGCATGCGGCCGACTCGACTTAATCGCAACGCCGCTGATCCGTAGTTCGCCGCCGGCGGCGGGGCGGCAACGTGGGTCATCGCCGGCGGGTGATCGCCAAGGTATGCGACGAGGTTTATGACGAAGGCGGCGACGTGCTGGTCGCACACGCTGCCCGCTTGGCCATACTTGGTGCGAAAGTACTGCAAGACTAGTCCACCCACAAGGTCGAAGGCTGAGCCGCCGGCGGCGTTGGTCCCAGTCGAAGACATGGCCGAAGCGTTGGCATCCCCTG
>ERZ1292630.1672-Hain-H41-02um-R3-1672-length-21435-cov-7_pt1 | contig 11027 bp, 7 predicted proteins | sample MGYA00564408_ERZ1292630 | MGnify/ENA primary metagenome ERZ1292630 (study PRJEB36523, sample SAMEA6512641) | groundwater metagenome | collected 2019-01-08 | study: AquaDiva: Metagenomics assemblies of 32 groundwater samples
AATCCGCCAGCTACTAGCAGTTCAAAGAACCGCCAACAGCCGCCTGCCCGGGGGAGTCACAATCGTCAACGTGGTCCCCCGCGCTTTCGTCTTCATCGAATTGTACATCACTGTTCGGTTTCGACGCACGAGAAACAACTTTCGACACCATACGCACGTCGGGCAAACGCTGGCCGCACGTGCAACACACGCCTCCATGAAAAACGGCACGGACCACCTTTGAACCACAGAATGGCACTTCGTGTCCGACGTGCGGCGCCAGGTCCGCAGCGATAAGCATGAACGGCGGCAAATACCTACAGCAAGCTACAACACGATTGTGTGGGCCGTTTCTCTGCGTTCGAAAACCCTGCGAGAGCAGAAAGAAAACCCTGCGAGAGCAGAAAGAACACCAAATAAAGTACAGAAACTGTATCCTTTTTTGTAAGCCGCCCTGCCCCGCCACTGGCGGCGATGACGATGTGAACTCTGCACTCGACTCGAAACAAACCATTCTGCAAGTTCCGTGTCTCGAAATAACAGGCGCGTGGCGAAGTGTCGGGCGTAGGTGCTCGCGCCGATGACTGACGTGGTGCGTTCTGCTCGTGGCGAATGAATTCGCACAGCCACAAGGGTCACTGCCGTGGCTTCACCGATCAATATCGTGTGAACCCCTGTGAGCGAAACCGAATAAGTACAGAAACGTATCGTACCCTTTTCGGCACTGTTTCACTTTGCCATGGTGCCAGGTGCTTTCTGCTTGGATACGGAACGCTACAACAACCAACGTATATTTAACCAAAGTATGAGAGACACTCGTCTCCTTGCGCTCACGTTACTCGCGTTTGGGAATATTATTGCATCGCTCACCCGTTCTCATGTCCGTAACATGGGACATCGTCAAACGTTGTCTTGGAGCCCCGGAGGAGAGATGAAACGCCCTCGCTGCGTCTGTTGAACCGAATTTCCTGAGCCATCTAACGTCGACGGCATTCGCGGGTCACTTGGCGGCTCTGCCGCAACGGAGAAAGATGCTGGTCGTGGTGCATATGACCAGGTGTACGTCCCTTGCTGTTTGGGTCTCCCGCGACGTTCGATTTCAACCATGTTCACATCGTCAAAGCAGTTCCGGTTCCGGTACCAAATGCACCGCTTCATCCGCTCGGAGGCCCTGTCGTGCGGGACGTAGTACTCACAGTCGGCAATCTCGCGCTGAAACACCGTTCCAAGGTCGTAGAGTTGCGTAACATCGTACCCGATGGACTGCGGATCGCCGTACGCGACGTCGGGCGCGTGCACAAAGGCTATGCGGTTTCGTGGCAAGGTCACGGAAGCGTCCGCGTAGAACAGAAAAGCTCCGGACTTGCGGTTCATGAGGACAGACGCCGGATCCGCGTAGACCACAGCATCGAACTCTCCGTTGCGCAGAGATTCGGATAGTTTCGTGCGGTTGACGTCGACCAAGGGCAGATGAAAGGCGTAGCCAAAACCGATGCCGTAGAGCCGCGGTCGCAACTTTGCCGCCGCGGATTGTGACATGTTGTAGAGAAACGGAATGAAGTGAGAGTCAACGGCGTTGGTCGGTCCCAACACGGAGCGCAGGCCGTTCAACACAGACCAGCTGTTATAGTTCCCCTGCGCTCGAAGAGGAACGCCATGCAATGCTCGGGCGACGATCAACACTCGAGGTTTTCGTGGCCACTGGGTCCAGTTACGGCCGAGCATCGAATTCAATATGTAGCGACCCAGCGCATCCGTTGTCAGCCATGTTCGCGCGTGCACAAGGAGCCGATCCAACAGCGCGAAATAGCGGCCGTGGGGAAACACGTCGTGGTCAATGTGCACCATTCCCGTGGCACACCGAAATGTGACACCCGGAAGGTTACGGGCCGAGAACGAGCTGCTTCGGGAAGTGGTACATCGTGTAGATTGGCGCATAGTCAATGTCCGGCATGAACGGCATGCAGCCGGCAGCGATCACTTCGTAGTGACGCAGCGCGTCCCACCCGCCTTTCTTGTACGTCATACAGAAGTAGCTGGAATGCAACTCCGCGCGATACGCCTCTTCGGTGTCGAAACGCATGGATGAGCGATCACGCGGGAGAATTCGAGCGCTGTCGCGAAGCTTGTCACGTCGTGCGGGGAGCCGCTTCACAAATAACGCCTCTGGCAACGCGTACGACAACGGAAACACGATGCTCTGCGCACCCCAATCTCGACCGAGGTTTGGGGTGCAAAAGTGGTCCGGACGCCAGCGGCTCGGACAGTACTCCGGCACCGGCGTTGGAAACCGTGACACAACGGTTTCGATGTCGCTTGTAGAATGAGGACGCGTTCCTTGCGCGGGATTCAGAGTCTGCCGAATTCGATCCTGAAAATTGAATCTCTCGGCCAACGTTTTGAACGGCTCCACAGCCTCGATTGTTCTTAAGTCTTCCGCCAAAGATGAGAAAGGGCTTGACCCCCGATGAAGAAAGTCGAGCGACGCTGTTGACGTGATGTTCTGATCATCAGCGGAGCGGCTGTGCTTCGGAGCGCGCGTTGCTAACCACAACGAAATGTCCGGAGGCGAGGAGGTGCCGGTGGCCATTATGTCCGACCACAGCAACGCGCCAAGGAGCAAGCATGCCGCGAGTGCCGTAAGAGCTGTGCGGCCACTGCAGCACCTCGGCGCATGCGCTAACATACTAGTCAATGCCCATCCAAATTCTGTGAACCATCACCATCACGCTTCACCTCACCACAAGCTCAAGTCTTCGTCGCGACGCGCTGTTTAGCGGCCGTAAGTCGGCGCAAAAAACTATTTGAGTCAATGAAGGTGGGATGGGTGCAGAACGTCTATGGAAAACACGTCGCGCACGACCGACGTGTGGTTCCTTGCCGACGGCGGGTCGATACTGAAAACCCACGCTTGGCGCCCGAGTTGCTGGATGGTGTCCTCGACCAGGTTCCACTCGGTTTCGTGCCACCACAGGATGTCGACAAAATCGTCAGTGGACGTTTGAAGGACGAGTTCCCGTCGGAGGGCATGCTGCGTTGCGTGAGCTTGAATCTCGGCAGTGTCTTGGGAATCTTGTCGAGAACCCGCTTCCACTGCCGCATTCGCGACACTTTGTTTAACGTCATTCCACACGGTACCCGTGACGACGGTGGACGTGGCAAGTACGCGCGGCCAAAACCGGCACAGCGCTTGATGGGCGTCATGACTCGGGTTCTCGGCGTTCGCGTCGGCAACAACTTTGGAAGTGCTAATGGCGGATTCCGCCCAGCGGTGAATGACTACGGCTCGCAGGACGTGAAGTTCACAAGTGGCGTCGGAGGTCACCGCAGTGGAAATTGACAAAGGCGAGGGTAAGGCGTGAAATAGTGATGAATCCGAGGGGAACTCGGCTTGGCGCAAAAATGAGCGCGGGCCTAAAACGTCTCTTGCGTCACTGATGTATGAAACGTCGAACGCCAAATTGGAGTTGGCTACCAGCTCGGGGTCGCGCAACAGTGCCCCAGCAGGCGCGGTGCGCTGAAATGGGCGGCAAACGGTGATCCCCGACGACACCACGCAGCACGATGCCGGTACGACGACACCGACGACGCGGAGGAGCCCTGCCCCACCCTTGTGGCCGGGAGTCGGTTGGTCGTTTGCAAGAGGTAACTCCGTGAGGAGCGCCTGGTGTGCGACTTCAACGTCCAATGTGGCCGCAGAGCCGTTCGTGATGTGGTTGTCAAGGGCGAACCGATAGTTTCGCTCCAACGCGGCGGCACTGACGTCACGCCACGCAGCAACATCGGCAGGGACGGCGGTGACGATGGAGTGCTCAGACAACGCCAGATGCACGATCACGCCAGAAGCCGCGTCGGATCTGCCGATGTAGCAAACATTTTCGCACCGAACCGTGGTGCCTTCCGACACCGTTTTCGGGAGCGTGAAGTGTTTCGAAACAGACTTGACTTCGTGTAGCAACGCGACGTTTCCCGTGTTGCGACCAGCGTCAACAAGCCACCATTCCGCGCCAGCCTTCACCACCTTGGCGACAAAGTCACCCAAGAAGTCGTTGACGGTGACGTTTTGGGGATTCTCCGCCACCGAGCTGATTTCTTGCTGCTCATCGCGGATCGGAGGCAGCGTGTCCGTCGAGCCAATCGCCGCAAGAAGCAACGTGCCTCCCTTTGGCTGCAGTATTTTGACATGAGCAAGAGGCGGCGAACGCCGTTGAAACGCTGATGGCTGGAGCCCAAAGACGGCGAGAATGAGGCTACGGGAACATGAGGCGCGTCGCAGCGCCTCGCTGTCAGAGGGGTCACTAGCCCGGCGACCCCAGGCTTGCACAATGACATAATCATCTGGGCCCGCAACATGGTTCACATCGCACGCCAAAAAAGAGGTGCACGGGACGACGTCGCGAGCCACCCCGGTCCCGTCCTGCGCACCGACGCAGAAATCGGCGTGTCTATTCTCCGCAACGATGTTGCGGAACATACGTCGATCTTTCCCATTGTCGGAGAAACGTTCGACGTAACAAGTTCCAAGGGATTTCACGACGACGACTTTCAAGCAAGGCACGACGCCCCCCTGCAGGGCGATCTGGCGAGGCCTTACAGTCGGCAAGGTTCGAATGCATTGCGGTGGCGGCTCGGTGGCCAGTGCAACGTACCCATCAACGAACCCCATCGGCGCCGACGGCGAGGCGACTTGAGTGCCATTGGACCGCAACGCAAGGGTGACGTTCGTTTGGTGCATGTCCATCGCGTACGGCGTCGCACTACCATCTTCCGGTGCCCGCAACTCGCATCCGCTGATGAGCAGCTTCACCCCTTCAAATATCTCTCCAGACTGAACGGCGTCCGACAAGGTGGTGTCCAGGGAGGCCCATATGAAGTACCAGCCGTCCGTCAGCAACAGGCCACGATCGGTGCTGCGCCCGACGACGCAGAGTGTCATCGATCCGGTGGATGCCGCGTCGCGCGAATACACGAGCTGCAGACAGCTCCGGACCCCTTCGGTGACCTCGACGGAGTGTCGCCACGCCAGTTCCGACAAAAGTCGAGACAGCAGCACGGGCTTTGTCAACTTGCTCAAAATCGCACAAATATGATGCGTAGTCCATCGGATCGTCGCCAGAGTTACACCGAAGTCGGATTTCAATGAAGAAAGGAGTCGGGCGACCAGCTCGCCTCCACCCAGCACCACGTCGCGATTCAACAACTCCGATTGGAGCAACGTCACGGCTGAATGACAAACGTCAGCGGCGTCCGCCAGAGCAACACTGGGCGCTTTTTTGGTGAACATGAGCAACGCGGCGAACTGACCTTGCGGATTGCGAGTCATAAACGCAACGTCATCGATTTCAGTCGGAACGCGAAGGTTGTGGTGTTTTGTAGATGGGGTGACGACTTGTGCAGCTGGAGGGACGACGGTGGCGCGCGGTAAGGCGGCATAGAGTTGACGACTTGCGACTCCTGCAGATTGGGCGGTCTGTGGGAGACCGCGTGGCGGCAAGAACCGACGACCGTTCGCGCTTTGACGGACGAAGGCCTGCGTACCCATCGTTGAAGGGGCACCTGCCAACGGAGCACCTGACGACGACGCACCTGCCGACGGAGCACCAGATCCACGCGACGGCTGGACTTTTGTGATGTCCTTGTGTAGGGTGCCATTGCCGACGCCCGCTGGGGTGAGGTCATCGACTGGCGAGACGGCTTCTCCAAGCAGCGCTTTAGCCCTTGCCAGAGCAGCGGACGACACGGCGACTGAGCGGCCTGACGCCTTCACAAATAAAAACGATGGTTCCGCGGTGCCGCTCACCGTAGCACTCGCAGAGAGCAGCCGGCAAGCCTCGTCGGAGTGGCACTGATCCAGGCGGGCGGGTGTCCCACAATGGTCGGCATTGCACGTCGCGGATGGAGGAACTGGAGTGGAATCAGGCGGTGTGGGTGGTGCCTCCGGGGCCGAAGGAAAGTTGTCGGCCTCAGTCGGTACCTGACTGATCGCGGCGGGCGATTCACCCGGCGCGACGATACTGCTGCGTGATCGCTTCGGCGTCGCTGCAGCATCGCAGCGCCGAGCTCTGCACACCATGCAGGACTTCCGCGCATCGGAATTGAGCAGGGTGCACTTGTGACACGTCCACTCGCGACGAACAGAGCTCATCCTTGTTTCTTTCCTACACCAGAAAGGGGCAATCAACGGCAGCAAGGAAGAACTCGTTCCATATAGACACGCCGCGGCAAGGCGTTGCATCGCACACACGAAAAGCGCAAACTGAAATCACAAAAACTGTCCACAGTTCATGCACCAGGGCCGTGACCCATCGAACGCGGTGGTTGGCGCGCTTTGCTCAAAGCCGCAGCCATCGCAACGAACGGCCGACGCACACGGCGATGGCGTTGGCCGTGGAACAAGAACGGGGCTAGCCCCGGAAAGAGGAGTTTGTTTAAGGCGCGGTTGGGGGTTCTTTTCCGAGGTGGCTGAAACACGAGGCAGTTGGCGGCTGCGTCTGGGGGACTGAGCACGCGCTGCCAGTTCGATGAGCGACAACCTCCATCGGAGTGACGCTTGCACGACGTTGCACGAATGAAGCAGCTGCAAATGGCCCGGCCCCTGACAGTGGCGGGAGAGTGCTGGCGGCAACGGCACACGCTGCGTGGCGATTTGTTCCAAGACTAGCTTGCACGTGTTGTGGGCAGCGGGGCACATTGCCGAACACCGTCGATAGGTCCGGTCCATCGACTTCGTATTGCCGGGGTCAAGGAGTGCCGCTCTCTTCCAATCTCGAAGCCACTGAATGATGAATCGGCACCTGGGGCACTCTCCCTTGACGGACGCCGTCGAGAGAACCTGCGAACGACGCGTCCTCCAGCGTCGCAGCCATCGGCATCGCTGTTGGACGAACCTGAACGCTCGTCGGCGAAGGAAATACGGCTGCAGCAAGCATCTCGCCACAACACAACACCGCTGGCAGAAGAAACACCTGACAATCGTGACGTATTGGCTTTCGTCATCGCTCGGCCGCGTGGCCATGCGCACTAATAAGCAGGCGCGGCCTAGCGAACAGCGGTAACACATCCCAACGTTCACGAGGTCCGACCGGGCCTCGTAGGCCACAGGGGCGCCAAGGAGGTATCCAGGCTGGGTGCGAAGCGTTAGCCTCACATGGCGCAAGAACGCTGATCGATATCTCACGTATGCCGCATAGCGGCAGCGGTCGCGGTTTCTGACGATGATGCTTTGGTAGAATGCGTAGCATGCGGCGCATCCCCAATTCATACATGCCGCGTGACGTTCAACGAGAAACGTGTGAGGCGATGGATGCTTCGCGGTGCTCAGGGCCATGAAATCAACAACGCCGCGGCGGCCACAGCAAGGGGATGAACGTGCCGGACGCCGACGTCGGTGCACGAGAAATCGAAGACGGTCGGCGACAAACGCAGCTGATCGCGATCGGACTTGCCATTTCTGCACTGTTTCGTAGTACTGGCGCGCCGCCTCCTGGCAGGGCAAAGGCCGCACCACTGCGAGTTCATCGCATGTCGCAGACGCATTGAAATCGTGATACACGACGCAGGCTTCGTAACGCAGGAGCCTCTTGCTCGCAATCCCGACGTAGTTATGAGGACGCCGACGCTGCAGCTCCATAGGACTCATGCGCCAGGGTAGCGATGCGCTCAAACGTTGCACCAGCGCTTCCATCACGATCTCACATCCGCACTGAGTCGTTCGTTGTGGTGCAAGCCGTCTCAGTCGCGCGAGAAGCCGCCAACGGCGCTGAACCATTTCGACTGACGCTAGCGCGGCTAGGGCTCTGCGATCGAGTAAACGTAGCGAGCGCCGCTTCTCCCGCGACGATGTGAGCACGTGGGACCGCCGATACCGGAGGCATGCTTGCACAAGCAGCACCCCAAGTTCGTTCGTCCATCGCTGTGGCAGCCGAAACTTGGGAAAGCAGTCCGCCACTTGACATGTGATGCCCAGCGCGGCCAGCAAATACACGCGTTCCATGGTGCCATCGTCGTAGCCGCAGCACACGCACAGCGCGCGATGACACAGACAACACATGCAGTGCGACAAGCGGGCCAACCGCGCGAGCGTGTTCGTGTCTTTGGCCCTGTCCGGTGATACCACGAGCAAGTCACAGAAATAGCGGGTAAAGCTCCAACAAGTGGCGCAGGGGGACAACTTGACCCATGCGGCGGCGACCGCCATTCCGTATGACATGTCCTCCCAGTTCCCGTGATGCACCAATCGACCAAGAGCCCGGTTGAACATGCAAGGGTGGTTCAGCGCCCTAGTCCGTTGTCGCCACGAAGCGGTCAACATCCGAGGGAGCGTATGCCGCAAGAAATTGAGTCGCTGAACTACAAAGCGCACCGTGGGTCCATGCCGGCGCCACCAACGCTCACAAACCGCGACGCTGCTGCGGATTTGTTGCAAAGACGCTTGGATCATTCGTATCGACGCGCTGATCTCCGGCCGGGAAACGATGGCGCACGGAGGGATCAAGCTTGCTGTACTCCCAGGGCGAGTCCACGTAGATTCGCTGTTCGGCGGTGTCAAGCAGGCGGCAGGCAACGGGGAGGTGGTCACCTCGCATGGCTGGTGTACAGACAAATGTGCTAACACAGAAGGCGTGCGTGCGGGAATCATGAGGAGTTGCCGAACGGGTGCATCATCGACAGAGCCGGTCGTTGATGGTCGGGAGGACGCCTCCATCACGACGACCGATGAGCGAGGGGTCAGCGCCACGGGCGCCGTTTGACTCCTCGTCTTACGCATGATGCCTCCGGCCGACAGCGAAGACCGCAATTGGCTGGAAAAATACCCTTGAAGTATTTCCCTGCGAGCGGCCTCGGCCAATCGGACCGCATCGAGCGACGCCACCGTCTCGAACACACAAAATATGCGTTTCAGCACATCTTGCCAGAAGGCTTCCTGTCGCGACGACAGTGCGGACCGGCTGGCTTCCTCGTGCCCCAGTGTGCCGACCAGTTGAAAGAGACTCCGGCCATATGCCAAAGCGTACAACTCGGTCATCGACCGACGCCGGTGAACATATTCGGAAAAAAAATCGATTTCGCGCCTTCGGTCGGCGAGGTGCTGTGACACCACCAGCAACGTCGCGTGTTGATTTCGCAGCCGTTGCAAGTCATTTCGCTCCAAGCACGAAATCCGATGGCGTGACTCTATTTCAAGCGCTTGATGCACAAACGCTTGTCGCAGTATGATCGACAGTCCGAACAACCAGTACGAGTCGACGGTGGTTCGCGCATGTTGCTCCGCTGAATTGAGCGCGTCAAGCCTTACGTGTTGATCGGCAACAGATGCGGCAAGTGACTGAAGGGCTACGATGCCGCCCTGTGCGACGACCAAGGTGCGCGCCATTTCGACGACGGTACGCTCCAGAGGAGCCAAAATGTGCCGGCTCCAATCTGTGTCCGTGCGCAGCGTTTGCGGAAGCGATGTGGCATGGATCATGGCAGCGGCAACGGCGTCGTAGTAACGTGTCAGGGCGTCTCGGTCACCGGCGACAACCAAACTCTTTTCCCGCGGCGCGACGCACAGTTGAAACAGTTCTCGGGACACAAGGTCGACCAGCGCCCAGTTGTATCGACGGGCAGCGGGCGTTTGGTGTTCGGACCCGACGTCGGCCACTGTCACGGCGCGACCCAACGAATGTGCGAAAAAGAGAAGCATCCGCAACGCGAGAGCGCCGTGCATCAAGGCGGCATTCAAAGGGGCATCGACGCAGCGCCAGCGCTGACACACGTTGGCGAAGGCCTCGTACATTTGCGGAAAGCTGCATCGAAGTTTGTCGCTAGGGGGGATGCGATAGGGACGATCGGGACGCGACGCCGGCGCGAAACGACCAGAGTCGAACTCGAATTGCTGCGGGAGCGTGGCAGCAAACAATGCGAGGGCCTGGGAAGTCAATACGACCGACATTGTAGCGGCGGAGGCAACATCATCCAGGTGAGGAATAACAAGCGCTTTTGGCTGTCGCAGGGTCTACAACATTGGGTCGAAGAAGAAGTGTCACACCGACATCCCGGTCGCATTAACCACGTGGTGTAGGCTCACCCGCAAACACATCCCTTCAAAACTCTTCAAAATACGAAGCTGAAGCGGCAACGGCGTGGTGTTCCTCCATGCGGAGACGCTCCGACCTCTCGAATGCATCCCGTTGGCGGCGAAGAAGCACACGCATGGCGGGCGTAGCCGACGCCAATAGCGACGACAAAATGACTCCAGCAGCCGCAATCGCCTCGCCGAACAACTGACCATGAAAAAGATTCAGCTCTTCGAGGAGGCAGCTCGACGACGTTTGAAGCAACGCGCTGGTGCCGGTACGCAAAACGTCAACCCGGCGAAAACATTCAAGCGTAATCAGGCGATCGAATGCTACGGCAAAGAGCACGGAGACGGCGTCGCCTTCGCCCTGGTTGCGAAAGGAAGCCTCCTCCAGCTCCAGCAACGCAAATGACCGTTGCAAACTTGCACGGCTCGTGCAGATGGGGGTGTGACGGTCAATTCCCGTCGACGGCGATTCCGTGTCCGTCTCTTTTGGCACGAACAGTGTGGCGCGCCATGTCTTGTCGACTGCGCCTCGCTGTGCCGCCTCGTCGACAATGGCTTGCCGATCAGTGGCTTCAGCTCCCAGAAGCGTCATCAGCGCGCACGCGTCGGCCCAGTCGCCTCGCTCCAGTGCAGACAGCGCCTCGACGGCGCAGCACGCCGCTCGCTCCAGCAGTGCGACAGCGGCGTCGTGCCGGGAGGCCGCCATCGCGGTCCACACGGCCCGCGCCGCCTGATGTTCGTCCTGGACGATCGCGGCCCGCGCCGCTTCTTGATGCCGCTCTGCGTCCGCCGCCGTCGCGGAACCGCGGTCTTGCGCTTCATGTACCAGCAACGCGCCTCGCTGTGCCGCCTCGTCGACGATGGAGGCTCGCCGGTCAGTGGCTTCGGATCCCAGAAGCGTCATCAGCGCGCACGCGTCGGCCCGGGCGCCTCGCTCCAGTGCAGACAGCGCCTCGACGGCGCAGCACGCCGCTCGCTCCAG
>ERZ1292630.5025-Hain-H41-02um-R3-5025-length-11027-cov-22_pt1 | contig 11027 bp, 13 predicted proteins | sample MGYA00564408_ERZ1292630 | MGnify/ENA primary metagenome ERZ1292630 (study PRJEB36523, sample SAMEA6512641) | groundwater metagenome | collected 2019-01-08 | study: AquaDiva: Metagenomics assemblies of 32 groundwater samples
TCTACTTCTTCACCTTCAGGGCATGGGGAGGTTTTCACAAGGACTGGATGAGGACTCCGAGGAAGCTCAGTTGATGTAATCCTCCCTCTTGATACTGAACTTCTCAATCCTGTATTGGAGGGTCTTGTATGTCATGCCGAGAAGGGCAGATGCCTTTGTTATTACTCCATGGGAGTTTTTTAATGCCTTTATTATCATCCCCTTTTCAAGCTCTTCAAAGTCTATACCTTCCTTGGGGATCTCCATCTCCAGAACCCCTCCAAAATCGAGATGGTAGTTTACCTCCAGCGGCAGGTCATCCTTCTTTATCTCGTCCCCCTCGCAAAGGATAACTGCCCTCTCTATTACAGACTCCAACTGCCTGACATTCCCAGGCCAGGAAAACTGCATGATTGCGCTTAGCGCCTCAGGGGCTATGCTTTTCACATTCCTTCCCTCTCTTGCGTTCACCTTTTTGAGAAAAAATTCAACAAGCTCAGGGATATCGGTCTTCCTCTCTCTCAGTGACGGAAGGAAGATAGAGATAACATTAAGCCGATAATAGAGGTCTTCCCTGAAACGCCTCTCTTTTATCGCCTCGGAAAGGTCCCTGTTTGTGGCGGCTATTATCCTCACATCAACCTTTATCTCCTCCTTTCCGCCGAGCCTCCTTATTTCTCTTTCCTGCAGGAAGCGAAGGAGTTTTACCTGCATGTTCATTCCGAGTTCGCCTATCTCATCAAGGAAAAGGGTCCCTCCGCTGGTAAGTTCAAGAAGCCCTTCCTTCCTTCCAGTCGCCCCTGTGAATGCGCCCTTCTCGTAACCAAAAAGTTCGCTTTCAAGGAGGGTGTCAGGTATGGCCGCGCAGTTTATGGCCCTGAAAGGCCTTTCCTTTCTTGCGCTGTTGTAATGAATGGCCCTGGCAACAATCTCCTTGCCTGTGCCGCTCTCACCGAGGATAAGGACAGTTGAGTTGGTTGGGGCCACCTTTTTAATGACCTTGAAGATCTCCTGCATCTTCCCGTGGGAACCGATTATATTGTCTACCTTGAACCTTTCCTCCAACTCCTCCCGTAGAGAGATGTTTTCTCTGAGGAGTGTAGCCCTTTCCAGCGCTCGTTCTATGGTTATAAGGAGTCTGTCGGTTTCAAGCGGTTTGGTCAGATAGTCATACCCGCCTTTCTTTATGGCCTCTACAGCGCTGTCTATCGTCCCGTGGGCTGTCATAATGATTATAGGTGCGCCTGGAGAAATTTTAAGTATCAGATCCATCAACTCCAGGCCGCTCATATCAGGCATCTTGAGGTCTGTGAGCACAAGGGAAGGGGAAGACCGGAGAAATGCAGCCAGCGCCCCTTTCCCGTCATAAGCGAGAGAGATGTTGTACCCTTCCCTTTCGAGGATCGCCTTGAGGATCTCCGCCTGTCCCCTCTCGTCATCAACTACAAGTATGCTTTCCTTCATAACCCCTTCTCTCCTAAAAAAGCATTTGGACACAGATTTACACAGATTTGCACTGATAATTCAAGGACTTAATCAAAAACATATACGCACCTTTTGGGTGATATCTATTTTTCATGTATTTATCTGTGGTTATCCGCGTTAATCTGTGTCCCATTGCAGAATTTAAGTCTCTTTGATAATTGGAAGTTTTAATATAACCTCTGTCCCAGCTCCTACACTACTTTTTACTTCTATTGTCCCGCCATGTCCCTCTACCAGGTTCTTTGCCAGAGGAAGGCCAAGGCCGATCCCCGCCTCCTTTGTCGTGAAATAAGGCTCGAAGATCCTTTCGAGTTCAGCAGGTGGGATGCCGTGACCTGTGTCTGCAACAGATATCCTGACGTCTCGCTCATTACCGGGCCCCCCTTCCTGCATTATGTTCAGCCTTATCCTGCCTCCGTCCGGCATGGCCTGAACTGCATTGATGACAATATTCAGAAGGCATGACTTTAACTGTTCCCGGTCTATCATCAACAACGGGACATGATTATCGCTCCTGATATCTATGTCGACCTTCCTGTCCTTCATCATCGAAGAGGACAGGACGAACACCTCATCAACAAGCTCTCGCACCGATGCAGGTCTTAGTTCAGGCTTCTTAAGCTTCCCGAAGCTGAGGAAATTCTCCACCATCCCGTTCAGTCTCCTGATTTCATCCTTGACATTAGCCAGGCGCTTGCTTATCTCCTCTTTTTCATCCGACTTCGGATCGGCAAGGAGCTTATTGATATAATCTATGGTCAGGCTGATAAGATTGAGGGGGTTCCGTATCTCGTGGGCAATCCCTGAAGCAAGCTGGCCCACAGTGGAGAGATGTTCGGCCTTCCTGAGGCGCTCCTCCAATTCCCTGGTTTCTCTGAGTCTGTCAACCATCCTATTGAAGCTGGTTGTCAATTCCCCTATCTCATCCATCCTTCCTTCAGGGAGGTGGTGGTCGAGGTTTCCTGAAGCGACCATCCCTGCGGCGGCCACGACCTGCTCAATCGGTTTGATATACCTTCTCGCCATATATACGGCAGCTGCAATTCCTATAACAAATATAATGCCCGTGATCATCAGCCGTAAAAAGTAGTTAACCCGGATCTGCCCCCTAAAATCATCAAGGCGCATTATCAGGTGTATGTACCCAAGATGCTCCTTTCCCACAACTACAGGAACAATGAGGTTATAGGTCTTCTGACTGTCGGCAGCCTCCCTCTCCTCGCCAATAGTTGCCTTTATAAGGAGGTCCTTTCTTTTCTTGGAGAGACTCGCCTTTGAGCCGATCTTGTTTGGGTCTGAACTGGCGATGATCTCTTCATTTTGGGCTATGATGGAGATCTCCTCTATCCCCTTTTTGTTAAGTCTTTTTATGTAATCTCCGAGCCGCACCTCATCTGTGACTCCCTGCGTGGTGAGCCGCTCAACGCTCACCTCTATGGCCTTTACCAGTTCCTCAGTGTGACTATGGACCTCGGAAATAAGCCTTTTCTCGCTCTGAGTATAGAGGATCGACATGGAGAGCATGACGGTTGCGGAGAGGGCGACCATCATCAGGACGAGTTTTGTCTGAAGGCTCAATTTGGGATTTTTCATAGCCGTGTATTCTACCTCAGTGACTCGAAATTTGCCAGTTTCCAGAGGCTCAACCTAAAATCCTCAGTTGGACACAGATGAACACAGATAAAGGCCGATAAACACTGATAAAACTATTATTTAAAGCTTTAACCCAAAAAAAGGGATTCAATATTTCGTTAAGTCGATGAAAAATCTGTGCAAATCTGTGTCCAAATACTTTTTAGGTTCAATAATCTTGATCAGGGGTTATAAATGATGGACTGGGACCCCTCGGAAAACGACCAGTAGAGGGATTGGGCATCTATCTTGTCCATGGAGATGTATAAAGAGGAATATGGCTTTTTTGTAAGAAGGCCCCATAAGGTAAACAGGGGCCGGGAGAGATATAAGCCAAGGGAAGATGCGCCGCTTTCAAGGTAAGACAGGATACCGGCAGGCTTTGGGCGTAGAGTAACAACTAAGCCGCCATCAAGGATCAGGTTGTATCTTGAGGGCATGTCGTCCAGTTCAAGGGCGTCGATCTCAAACTTGTCAGTAGCGGCTGTTTCCTTCTGTTTTGGATCTATCTCTTCCCTCCTGGGTTTGAAGAGAGAGCTTTTCTTTAAGAGAGGATGAGGCTTTGCAGACAGCGGAAGGTTCCATCCCTTGATCTGGTCTATAGGAAGCTCCCTCCGGTTGGCTCCCCGCGCCTTCAGGTAGATCTTTTTGTCCTTCAGGTTGAAGATGAAGTAGACCTGGGCCTTCTGGGCCAAGGCCAGCTCCGACTCCAGTACCTCATTTTCGTACCTCAAATCCTGTATCTCATCGGCAGCTACAGCTGTTGCAGTTGATATAGCAATAGATAAGAAGCTTAATATTAAGACTAATTTAAAAGACGTTCTCATCAGTATATCGTGATCCTTGCACCCAAAGGCGCCTCTTTAAAAATCTCTTCCAGGTCTTTGTCTCCTACCCTGATGCATCCGTGGCTGACATTTCTTCCAAGGAGCCTGGTATAGAGAGTGCCGTGGATGAAATAGCCGTTTCCAAATCCGAGGGCGTACTTGCCCAGGACGCCGTTTTCTACTCTGTCATTTGAATCTTGGGGTATTGCTTCACCCTCTTCGATAAAGGCCCAGTCTGGCTTTATCCAGCCTGGATTGATCAGCTTTGACTTAACCGAGTACTCCCCCCTTGGAGTGTCGAATATCCATTTCTTTTTGCCGGAGGGGTCTTCAAGTACATTCCCACTTCCGCAAGAGACCACCGCCTCCTTAATCGTCTTATTCCCTTTCTTCAGATAGAGGACATTTCTTGCAGTGTCCACTACTATGTTTAAACCTTTTGGGGACAGGGAAGTCAGGCTGTTCTTCAAGGCAGCGTTCTTTGATCTGAGCTTCTTTAGCTGTCTATCCCGGTCCTTAGCGTTTGTAACGGCTATAGCCGCACTCTTCTGGCCAAATAAGGCGATATAGCAGCCGATCCCTTCCGCAATGATAAAAATGGAGAGGGGGATGATTATGATGAGGAACCACATATTTCTAAAGAGCTTGTTCAAAGTCCCCTCACCGCCGTTGTGATGCTGTTTTCATAGTCTACAGCCCCCACTATGGTGACAGGGGTCCCGATACCTGCCATCAGGAAGAGTTCATCAATATGGCTGTTTTCAAGGGAGACACACCCGAATGTCATACTTTCCTTCCCTCCTCCGTGTATCTCTATCAGGCCGCCTATGCCTGCCCTCGTTGATATTGCCCCTTTTTTCCTGGCTGCGGCAAACTGCCTCCTGTCATTCTCATTGGGGTAATTGATCAGAAGTGCCTTATGGTAACGACTTCTGGGAAGCTTCTTGACAACCCTGTACCTTCCCTCCGGCGTTGCCCTGTCCCCGGCCTGGACCTTGTCCTTCATTCCGTTAAACCCCAGTCCAACAGGGTAGGTCTTGTATGGCGCCCCATTCCTGTATAGTGTAAGGGTCCGTTCAGCCTTGCTTACGATGATTGCATAACCCTGATTTTTTCTGGACTCTTTAATCGTCTCGTCTACCAGGGAGCGCCATTTATTTAACTGGTCCCTGTCCTCAAACCGTTTTGTTATGGGACGGATAACGCCAACAGCGAGATCAAGCTGGGAAGATGCGCTCTTTAGCTTCTCGGCGGCCTCACGATAGCGCTCTTTAGATATAAGGATATCTGCTTCGTTTGTAAGTAACTCGGCCCTGGTAAGGTTTCTTCTGGCGAGTCTTCCTTCATTAATGATGTCTGTTATCTTCTTTAGGGAATTGATCCTGTCGCGGAGGGATGTTGCCTCTATTGTGACGCCGTTGTAGCTTTGCTTCTTCCTGTCCTGAATCGCCTTTGTTAGTTGCTCACCCTGGGCGAGCAACGTTCTGAACTCCTTTGCAACTACCTTGTAATCCCTGAACCACCCGAACCTGCCGTTTTCCTTAAGCAGGGACTCGTTCCCTTTTTTCAGGGAAGACTTATAACCCTGATACTCCTGGAGGGCGTATATTTCAGCACCTGCCCTCCAGAGGTCATGCTCCTGCGTCTTTGCCTGCATGACTTCTGGAGGGATTGATGGTGTGCTGCATCCGTAAAAGATAAACAGCCATAACAGCAAAACTGAGGTTTTGATAATGTCACGGCTCAATATGTCAGATGCCCCTTATTTCTTCTTTCCGCCCTTCGATACCTTCGCTACTTTTGCCATTGCCTCAGTGATCTGGGCTGATAACTCGGCAGCCTTGTCCTTTATTGGATTGGCCTTCTCTGTTGCGGCATTATAGTCTCCGCCGTCGATAAGGGACTGTACCTCGGTGAGGGACTGCTCGAGACCAGCTACATCAGCCTTCATGGCTTCTATGTCGGCCTGAGTTCCCTTGCCCTTAGGGGCCTTTGCGAGAAGTGATGTGGCTTCATCAACTGCGGTCTTTGCAGCTTCCTGGGCTGCTATGGCAGCTACCTTTGCCTGCTCCTTCTTTGCTGGCACATCTGCCTTGGCGGTCTCAGCAGTTGCCTTTGCTTTTGCCAGGAGCTCCTTGGCCTTATCGTAGTTCTTGAAGGTCTTCTCATCCTGAGCCTTAACCTCAGCCATAGCTGCTGACAGGTCATCGTTAGCAAACTTCAGCTCTTCAGTTGCATACTTGTCCGCACCCTCAGCCACAAGGGCCTCTACCGCTGACTTAGCGGCAGTAATATCCTCAACAGGCTGCTTGCCGCACCCTGCTGCGAATACCATCATTGCCAGACCTGCGATCATAAAAAACGACTTACTCTTCTTCATAATTCTTTACTCCTCCTTTAGATTTTTTTTACCTACTCGATATCAAACGCCGGCATAAGATATCTTGATCAGTCATTTGGGGAATGATTAAGCAAGGGGTATGCCATTAGTAAGATACTGAAAACATAGGAATCTGATAAAAGTGGGTTTCCCTTTTAAGGTTTCGATACCGCATTTGAGGCAATGAGTATATTTGCATCTATGCGGTCTATTTTTTCTTAAATGGTGGGCGTTCTATATTTATCCGATTCTCTGCAGGAGGGAGGTGCCCTTCGTAACCCTTCGCCTTCTCATGCTCCAAATGCTCGTGTACCTTCTCCTCTTTTATTCTTTCCCTCTTTTCTGCATCATCTTTAACCTTATTGACCCCCTTTATCACTTGGTAAGCCTCCCTTACAGGTGGAACGCCTACCCGTCCAGCCTTTTCCTCTTTTTCTTTGTTTTTCTTTGGCATATTAGTCTCCTTTAGATTATTTCAAATAGTTTATCATCTTATGCAAGATTTGCAAGGACTGGTGAAAAACAAGCTTTTCTACTCATTGTGTAAAGGTCTTAGGGAATTCATCATTACTTCAACCGGAGCCTTTTGGCCAGTCCATATCTCAAGGCTTAAAGCCCCCTGGTATACGAGCATTCCAATGCCGCCTAAGGTCTTGCGCCCTGCCTCTTGAGCCTTTTTTAAAAATTGTGTCACTGGCGGCTTGTAGGCTATGTCCGAGATGAGGACATGGGGGGAAGTTGAGGCAAAATCTACATATGGAGCCCCTCCCTTTAGTCTCATTGATGTTGTATTAACGATCAGATCAACAGAGGATAGGATTTGAGGATCTTTAAGATATGAGAGGGGAGCGGTTTTAATCTGTATATGTTTGCGCCTGTATCTCTCTGCATAATTAACCTTAATTTCTTCCGCTTTTTCAATAGTACGATTGGCGATAATTATTTCAGATGCCCCACTCAAAAACAGGCCTGCGATTATTCCCCTGGCGGCGCCGCCAGCCCCTATGACCAGGATGGCTTTACCTTTAGGGTCAAAGCCAGCGTCCTCATGTAGCGACCTGATGTAACCAGGCGAGTCTGTATTGTATCCTATCAATCTCCCATTCTTGTTAAGTATGGTGTTGACCGCTCCGATATGCTCAGCTGGTCCATCTATCTCATCCAGAAAAGGGATAACCGCTTCCTTATGAGGGACAGTGACGTTGACGCCGGATATTCCGAGGGCCCTTATGCCGTTTGTAGCGGACTCAAGACTTTCAGGTCTTACTTCAAATGGCAGATAGATGTAATTGAGGCCGAGGTATTCTAATGCTGCATTCTGCATCAAAGGTGAGAGAGAGTGACTGACCGGATATCCGAAGATGCCAATGACCTTTGTTTCCCCTGTAATCTTCACTGAAGCCCCTCCGGCATATTGCTGCTGCCAGACATCATTAGAATGACAGTAAGGTTACAGGATGTTAAGGATGTTGTTCAACCCATTCCTCACCGCCTATGGCAGTTTCCTTCTTCCAGATTGGAGTAATCCTTTTAAGCTCATCTATAGAGAATTCGCAAGCATTAAACGCCTCTTTCCTGTGCTCTGCTGCGGCAACTATGAGTACAATGTTTTCACCAATCCTTATTTTGCCTATCCTGTGGACTATGGAGACCTCTATGGCCCCGAACTCTTTAATGGCCCGTTCCCTTATTTCATTCAGTTTCCTCTCTGCCATCACCGGATAATGCTCAAATGACAGGCCGCTTATATCCTTTCCTTTTGAGAAATCCCTGGCAGTGCCCAGGAATATCGCAATACCGCCGATCCTCTTTGACACCTTTTTAACCAGTTCTATCTCTTCATCTACAGAAAAGTCTTTTTCCTGAATCCTGACCACTGTTTACCCTCCTGAAAAGGGAGGGATAAAGGCAACCTCATCCCCGTCTTTGACTAATGTCTGCATCCCGGCCATCTCATGATTTACCGCTATCATTGTCTTAAGGCTCAATAATATTTCAGAAATCCTCGGGGTATCTTCATCGAGTGCCTTAAGTATGTCAGACACGCTTCCCCCTTTGGAATCGAGGATCACCTCTTCCTTCCCAACCCTTTCTTTTATGCCGGCAAAAAACCTTATTTTTATCATAGATATCCGTTAATTTGCTTATTTTAGGACTGTCTGATGGTTTAGTCAATAGTTATTTGGCCGGTTTTTTCTTTGTTTAATATCCCTATTGTTAACAACGGTCTCGAAAAAATCTAATTTATCGAGAAGCCCGCAAAAAAGCAGAGTTCCCATATTGAAATTCTATTGCCTTTCTTTTCATAAGCTATGCAAGCATTGTTGACAGGGCCTTTTTTCAATGATAATTTGCAACGGATGTTCAAGGCATTTTCCCCTTTCATAAGATCGAGCGCATTGCTTCTTTCCCTGCTCCTCGCCGGGTCATCGGTCAGTTGGGCCTCTTCGCCGTCTATTGTTCAAAAGATAAAGGAGCGCGGGGTTCTCCTCTGGGGTTCCGATGCTGAGGGTGGCGCCCCATTCGTATTCCCTGATCCGAAAGACCCTTCCAGGCTCATAGGGTTTGAGGTCGATATAGCTGAGACTGTGGCATCCAGGCTGGGCGTCAAGGCGAAGATGGTACAGACCGCATGGATAACCCTTATTCCTGCCCTCGAAAGAGGTGATTTCGATATCGCCATGAACGGTCTGGAGATCACGCCGGAGAGGGAGAAGAAGATACTCTTTTCCCGCCCCTATTACATATATACTGAACAGCTTGTGGTCAGGAAGGACAACGAGGCTATAAAGGGGCTCTCAGACCTCAGCGGAAAGAAGGTCGGGACCCTTGCAGGCACTGTGGCCTACGACATGCTCCAGAAGATCGGCGAAGTTGACATCAGGACATACGAGGGTGTGTGGCCATATGAGGACGTTGCTCTCGGAAGGATTGATGCGGCATTCCTCGACCTCCCCATTGCGGCATATTACGGTAAGCCCGACCCAAGGCTGAAGTATGCCGGACCTCCTGAAGGAGAGGGTTTCTACGGGATAGCGATAAGGCCTGAGGACAGGGAGCTGAAGAAGGCCATAGACTCCGTTATAGATGACCTCCTGAGGACCGGCAAGCTGAAGGAGATCTATGACAGATGGGACATATGGAACAAGGCCCAGGAAAAACTGTTCGCCTTCTCGTCATCACAGACAGGCGAAACCTTCCATGCCGAGAGCCAGGACGCCCCGTTATATAGCTTTTTGCCAACCCTTCTGACCGGGGCATGGACCACCGTCTACCTCTCGATCATATCCATGGCCCTTGCCATAATGCTGGGCCTGATGCTCGCCATTTCAAGGCTTTATGGCCCAAGGCCGGTAAGGTTTCTGGCAGCCGCCTATGTGGAGATATATAGGGGGACGCCGCTCCTCATTCAGCTTTACATAATTTATTACGGCCTGCCGAATCTCGGTATTGCAATAACTCCGGTAGCTGCGGCCATCATGGGCCTTGCCATGAACTATGCCGCATACGAATCGGAGATTTACAGGGCGGGGATAGAAGCCATCCCAAAAGGACAGATGGAGGCGGCTCTGTCGCTCGGTATGACAAGGGGTCTTGCGGTGCGAAGGATCATCCTTCCCCAGGCAGCAAGGATCGCCCTTCCGCCCGTGACCAACGACTTCATAGCCCTTTTCAAGGACTCCTCCCTGGTCTCGGTAATAGCCATGGTGGAGCTTACCAAGACATACAGCATCCTTTCAGCAACAACGCTCAGGTTCTTTGAACTGGGTCTTGTTACGGCCTTGCTGTACTTTGGGATGAGCTATCCGCTGTCAGTAATGGCGAGGAGGCTTGAGAGGAAGCTGAAGGGAAAAAGATAAGGGGACTGCCCCCGCCGTTTCGTCATTTTCTTCTAAATCTCCTTGACTCTTTCATACCTCTATTAGATAATCGGCCAAGTTTCATCGTCTAATATTCCTGTTAAGGCGCGGATATGCAAGCAGCAACCTGCGTCTCGGTGGTGAATAGGTTTTGAATTTTCAGTTTTGACATTTATCATCGATAAGGATAATGTATTACAAATATCATATCGATGGAGGTTTAGATGGAAACAGTAACGGTTTCGCCAAAGTTTCAGGTTGTTATCCCTCGCTCCGTCCGCGATGCGCTTGATATTCATCCCGGCGAGAAGATACAGGTGTTGCAATACAAAGACCGGATTGAATTCGTGCCTTTGAAGGACATAAAAAAGATGCGGGGATTCCTTAAAGGGATTGACACAACCGTTGTCAGGGAAAAGGACCGGGTATGAATCTGGTAGATTCATGCGGATGGCTCGAATACTTTGCCGACGGCCCGAACTCAGACTTCTTCGCGCCGGCCATTGAGGATGTAGGCAACCTGATTGTGCCAACGATCTGCATCCTGGAGGTTTTTAAAAGGGTCTTGCAGCAGAGGGATGAGGATTCTGCGCTCAAGGCAGTGGCATTGATGGAACAGGGAAAGGTCGTGGATCTGAACGACACTCTTGCGCTGAATGCTGCAAAGCTGGGCCTTGACCATAAGCTCCCTATGGCTGACGGCATAATACTCGCCACTGCGCACGCTCATAAATCCGTTATCTGGACGCAGGATGGGGATTTCAAGGGGATAAAGGGCGTGAAGTATGTGGAGAAAAAGAAGAAGTAAGTTTGATGCCCTCGTAAAAAGTCGGCATCATCTAACTATTTAAAATTATTGATAAA
>ERZ1292630.1644-Hain-H41-02um-R3-1644-length-21665-cov-5_pt1 | contig 11026 bp, 8 predicted proteins | sample MGYA00564408_ERZ1292630 | MGnify/ENA primary metagenome ERZ1292630 (study PRJEB36523, sample SAMEA6512641) | groundwater metagenome | collected 2019-01-08 | study: AquaDiva: Metagenomics assemblies of 32 groundwater samples
AAAAGATTTACCACCATCTGGTGCTCCTCCTAATGGGCCTCCTGGAGGGCCACCATCTAGCTCTATTTTAACGATAAAAAGAGGTGAAAAATTAACTTTTGTTCCTTCTTGTGGTACTCCTGAAAATTTGCCACCTAATTTTGCAACAAACCTAAAAAAAGTTAGATTAGTAACTTATGATACTACTATAAAAGAATATGATATTCTTGTTGATGATCTTTCATTGCCTATTACTTGGGATTTAAAAGATACTGAAAAAAGATACCTTGACACAAATTCTTACCCTATTTCATCTGAATATAGAGATATAAACAATAATTTATTAGCAACTTCTTCATGCCAAACTATTAATATAATAACATCAGATCCATTAACTACTAAATTTTTTGAGGTAGAAGATTTTAAAAAACTAAGTTATTATGCAAATGAATTACAAATAGATGATTCATCAGCAAATGCGTTATATGACGCATCAAAAATGCTAGAAATGTATCAAGCCCAAAAACAAAGTCTTATTGATAGAGGAAGTACAGATACAGCAAAGATATCAGAGGTAAATGCAAAAATAGTTGAAATTAATGATAATATTTCTGCTTTGCAAGGCTCTGTTTTAGGAGAACTTTCTGCCCTTTATAATAAATCTTTTGTTTTGGCTAATCATGTTAATGCAATTACTGAAACTAATTATATTACTTTTGAAAATAATATAAATGATATTTGGGGATATATGGATACTTTCTCAGCACTAGATCAATCAATAGAAAGTTTATTATCACCAAATTTAATTAGTTTTTTTGAGCCTGATAAAGAAAGTTTAAATAAAACAAATATTGCATTTAAATGGCAAGTAAAAAATGAGAGAGTTGAGATATTAGATCCTAAAAATATTTTTGATGCTTCAAGCGAAATATCATATGAAATTCAATTAGCAAAACAATTAACAACTGATATATTGGCTAATAAATTTGATTCTAAATATAAAATGTCTGCTATTATTGAATTAAAAACAGCTATAAATCAAATAAAAAATCATAATCAATATCTTAAATCAAGTTCTAAAGATTTTTATTTGAAATATCAAGAAAGATTCAAAAAATTAAATCTAATTTATACAACAATTAATTCACATTCAATTTTAAATTTATCCTTAGTAATTGAAAATAGAGCTCTTTATAGTGATACAACATATAGAATAAAAAATGAGACTTTAGACAAAATATTAGATAAATCAAAAAAAATAGCTAGTGATGTTAGTAGTACAGTAAAGGAAGAATTAAATAGAAGAATTATTGTAGCTAGATCTTTTAAAGGTTCTAATATACCAGAAAAAGAAATAACAACTGCAATAATGTTAGGTATAGATAGTGCATCATGGAAATTATTAAAACAATATAATCAAAAAGCTGTAGATGATTTAGTAAATGCAGTAGAATCTTTAGTTGATATTTCATTAAAGTTGATACCCGGAAATAAATTAGGTAAGATTAATTTTAATGATATAGCAAAAGATCCTATAGGTATTTTTTCAGAAAGCACAAGTAAACAAGTTGAATTAGCTCTGGGTAAAAAGATAACTTTACCAGAATTGGTTGAGTATTTGTTTGAAGTTTCAGATTATGTTAAAGGTTTAAAAAACTTATATGATAAATATGTTTTAGCTACAGCACCTAAAAAAGTTAATGGAAATCCATGTTATCCAGATGGAACATTAGCTCCAATGCCTACTAATAATGCTGTAGATACATCAAGAGTAGAATGTGTTAGAGACCTAGCAAAAATTTCTGTAGAGCAAAAATTAAATAAAAATTTAAAAGAATATTATGAAGGTGAAAAAGATAATGCAGATGCAAAGAAAAGAAGACCAGCTAATCAAATTTTTAATGAAATTGAACTAAAAAAATTAAGAGATGCTCTAAAAGATGGTGATAATGCTTTTAAAAAAGCATTAAGAGAAGTTGTTATAAATCAAAAGGGAAGAAGCCGTGATGATATAGAAGCACCAGATGAAAATGATCCTGATAAAGAATGGAAAAATAAAATATATAATGAATATATAGAAATATATAAAAGAGTTGTAGATAAAAATATATATGATGGTATACCTATTAATAAAATTGAAATAAAAACAACTGAACCAGATGAAATTTTTTATATCTATACCCCAGCATTTAAAGTACATAACTTTTCTTCTGCTAATACATCTAATTTACCTCCTTATGGAGGAAGAGGAATAGTTGGAAATCTTTTTATTACTACAACAATTGATCTTGAGGGAAATACTACACTCACAGGTAAAGGTACAAATTTTGGATTTTCAGATTTTAAACAAGGTACTTTAAAACTTATAGATAATTTAGGTTCAGTAGTTGATTACGAAACAGTAGATCTGTATATAAAACCAGCATTTACATGGCATCATGATGAAAATCTTGATCAAATGATTTTAGTTCCTAGATTTTTACACAATAAAATGAAACATTGGGGTGGAGCTTCAGTATTAGAAAGAAGTGGAAGTGATTTAAGAAAAAAATGGAAAAAATCATTAAAATATCTTGATGTTCAATGATAAAATAAAATTATTATTTTAGGGAGCAAAATATTAATTATGATAGATAAAAATATATTATTTTTCAAAGTTTTTGATGATTTGGATAGAAATAATTTATCTAGTAATGAAAAAATTAGCCATTTTGAAATAGAGGAATATGAAAATAAATATAATTTTAAATTTCCTAATGACTATAAAGAATTTTTACTTGAATATAATGGATGTAATTTAAAAGATACTATTAAAGAAAATGGAAAAACAATGCATGTAGTAAATAAATATTGTGGTTTTGATTCAATTTCTGATTTTCCCAGTATAAAAATTCAGATTGAAATTTTTGAAGAAGATTGGTTTTTTTTTCAAGAATTAATAGAAAATAAATTTATTCCTATAGCTGGTTCTATTTACGATTTTATAAATATTTTAATTTATTGTGGAGAAGAAAATAAAGGAAAAATCTATCGATGTAATGAAGATGGAAATCCTAGGTATTTATGTGACAGTTTTAGTGATTTTATATCAGGATATTATTTTACAGAATTTGAAGATTAGATTAGAGTAAGGAAACTATTTATATAAAATAATAGAAAATATAAAAAACAATTATTGCAATAAAATATCAATAGTTATGATTAAAAAACCTAAAACATAGTAAATAGGTAAAAAATGATTAGAGATAACACGAATTATCAATAATAAACAGCCTAAAACTATATATATCACTATATTATAAAATTTAAGTTTAAATTATTTAAATTAATTCAGTTTTTTTATTTTAATATTTGCTCAACTTCTTCAAAAGAAACAATATCAAAAATATTATCTAATATTTGGTCTAATTTTTCTATATTGGTGCAAACTTTTCCACGACAGAATGTCATTTTTTATTCTAAATCTGTTGGAATAGCACCTAATTTTTTTGTTAAAAGTTTTATTGATTTATTTTGTAATGCTTTAAATTCGCCTTCAATATTCCCCTCTTTTATTAAAAGTTCCTCATAGTCTGTAAGCTCGTATGTTTCTTTAACCGCTGTCATTTTATTAACCTCTTTTTTAAATTTCTTCCTTAGAAGTTCATTTTCTATCCCAAAAACAAAACTCAAAAATCTAAATACACTTACTATTCTTTTCTTATTATAGCCTTTTTCTAGCAATATTTTAGTTAATTCAATTTTAAAATCATAATTATTTTGATCATTATCTTTATGGTTTATTGATTTTTTGGCTACATAAGAAACTAAAGCAAAGGGATTATTTGATTCTAAAAGCTCTTTTTCATTATTTTTTGATATGTCATAAGTTCTATATTGGTAATTTACTTTTGTTTGTAAAAACTCTCTAGTATAAAAATTAGATTTATGAGCATCCCAGCATAAGTAAAAACAGCTATAATCTAAGATATTTTATCATGAATATGTTTTTAATTAGATTTTATGAAAATAAGTGTTAAAATATTAGTAGTTATTGTTATAGATTTTTAAAATGAAAAAACTAATTGTTCTAATTTTATTAGAAATGCTTGTTGTAAGTTGTAATAGAACATCAAATTCAAATCTTTTATTCAAAGAACAAGAAATAACTGATGCAAAGGAAATAATAATAAAAAGAAATTTATCTGAGTCTGCATCGGCTTCAATTTCTTCTATGAAAATTTATTCTAAATCAGAAAAAATAAAAAAAGTAGGATCTTTGGGTGTAGAAGTTGTTAGAGTTCCTGAAAATGCTACATTAGAAACAGCTTTAGAAGAATTAAGAGCAAATTCAAATATAGAATATGCAGAGCCAAATTATAAAAGAAAAATGTCAATCTCAGACGATGTTTTTAAAGATTATAAACCTCTTGATATAAAGGAAGAGCTTTTAAAGAACTTTTCTTTAGATAAGAAATCTAAAATTTTTTCAGCTAGTACTTTTTTTAATGATCCAGATATAAAACTTCAATATGCTTTAGAAAGTGTTGAAGCAGAAAAAGCATGGAAAATAAATGAAGGTAATCAGACTGTAATTGTTGCTGTTACAGATACTGGAGCAGATTTAAATCACCCTGATTTAAAAGATAATCTTGTTCAAGGTTTTACTGCTGTTAATGGAACAACTTCTCCAAATGATGATAATGGTCATGGAACGCATGTATCAGGCATAATTTCAGCTATTTCAAATAATCAAAAAGGTGGGGTTGGTTTAGCTCCAAAATGTAAGGTAATGCCTATAAAAGTTCTAGCTGCCTCAGGTCAAGGGAATGATTCTGATATTGCAGAAGGTATTGTTTGGGCAGTTGATCATGGTGCAAAAATTATAAATATGAGTTTAGGTGGCCCTGAAGAAGGTAAAACATTAGAAAATGCTATGAAATATGCTTATAATAGTAATGTTTTAGTTGTTGCAGCTATGGGTAATAATGGAAAAAAAATAAAAAACTATCCTGCTTCGTATAAAAATATAATTGCAGTTGGTGCAACAAATGAAAAAAATCAAATAGCATCTTTTTCTAATTTTGGTGATTGGATTTCTGTTTCTTCCCCAGGGTTTAAAATATATTCTACTTTCCCTTCCTATAAGGTTGATTTGAGTAAACTTGGATTGACAGCAAATTATACAGTTTTGAGTGGAACATCTATGTCAACACCTTATGTATCAGCATTAGCCGCTTTAGTATGGAGTAAAAACTTAAATATGAGTAGAGCCGATGTTAGAAAAAAAATTGAAAAGAATTCTTTTGATCTTGATAAAAAAGGATTTGATGAACTTTCTGGTTTTGGCTTAATATCTGCATACAAATCATTATTAAACTGAAAAAAATATAAATTCTATTAACACATTAAACTATATGTGATATATTATACACTTAGTTCAATAGTTAAATTTTAACTTTAATATAAGGTATTGTTAAGTTATTTTTATATTATTAGTTTTCAAAGTTTAATTTTTTTGTTTAAGGTGTATAATATATTATGTTTGACTTAGATTTTAAAATTTCTAAGTTTATTGTTTTGGTGAAGTAGATATAAGATGCTTGAGGCACAAAGTTTTACCTCAGTAGGTAGTATAATAAAATATTATAGGGAATTGAAAAAAATTTCTGTGACTTATGTCGCTGAAAAGACAATGATTCCTGAAAGATTTCTTCATGCCTTAGAAAATGATGAAAAAGATATTACCCCATCCTTAGTACATACTTTTAGCTATATAAAACAATATGCTAGTTTATTGGAACTTGATGGACTTGGTCTTATTGAGTTGTATAAAAAACAAATAAATGTTTATACCAATAGCCAAAATAATGATTTAAATAGTAATATTTCTAATGATAATGAAGTAAAAATTTTAAATAAAGATAATAGTATGAGTGAAGATATGGTTTCAGCAGTAGAAAACAATATAGATATTGATGTTAGTGTAAGTCAAAAATCTATGGAAAGTATTGTAGAAAATAAAAGACCTGTCTCTAAAGTAATAGAGCCTAAAATATCAAACGAAAAAGACACTATAAAAAAAGATCTTACTAAAGTTAATATTCCTAGCAATGGCAATGGTAATGGGAATGGCAACGGAATGAAATCTAAACAAGATTCTAATAATCTATCAAATTTGGTAAAAAATATTCCTTCTAAAAATACTGAAGAAAAAGATGAAAACTCATCTAAAGAAATCGAATCTGCCAAAGAGCAAGCGGAAAGAATAAGAATGCAAGCTAGAAGAGATGCAGATAAAATGATAAGAGAAGCTCAAGAATACTCTAGACAAGTTTATTATGAATCAAATAAACACCTTAGTGATACTAGAAAATACGCTGAATTTGTTTTAACAGCTATTGAAAAAGAATTTGAAAAATTACTCTCAGAAGTTAAAATGGGAAGACAAGTTTTAAAGAAAGTTGAAAATACACTTCCAGAACCATTGGAAATTAAGAAAACTGAAAAAATATTAGAAAATGACATCCCGTCGTCTAAGATTGAAAAAGAGAATTTAGACGAATCAAAAGTTATTTAGGATTTGTGATTATTTAATAATTTTGAGAAATTTAATTCATTATTCTAATGTATAAATTTTGTTTTTTATATTTTTCTTAATTTATTGTTATATATCTATAAATAAATATCCTTATTTTAAACTTAAATAAGAACATATTCTTATTTTTTTCTGAAAGCTAAAGAAGTTTACAAAAGGTTACCTGTTATATTCATTAAAATTTGTTTTTTTGATGTTAATTGATTGAAAAAATTAAATATAATATATGTATATGTATATGGCAAAAGTTATTATTAATAAATTTCTAAAAAAAATAAGTAGTGGTATAGATGATATCCTTACTTTACCTGATAATGTAAATTTTTTCTATTCAAAAGAATATATAAGTTCAATGATTACAGATAGTTTTAAATTTGATATTGATGTTCATAGTAAAACATCTAATGATATTATCTTTACGTTTACTATAAAATTTGAAATAGATGAGAAAAAATGTACTATTTTTATAAAATACTCAAATAAGCATACTTTTAAAAATAAACAAATTATTGAGCTAAGTGATATAATTAATTTTGAATATGATAATAACCTTCAAGAAAAAGTAAAAAACTTAATATGTAATGAATTTGATATAAAAATAAAAGAATCAAGAATTCCTTTGAAATATAACCCATTATGAAATTAAGTTAATTTTAATATAAATTACTTTTAAATGTATTTATAAACACCAAAAAAAATGTATAATTTAATTATAAGAATTGCTTTTTAAGGTAATTGAATGACAGAAACTCCTTTAAGTAAAAAAATTAATTTGAATGCCTCTCAGGATTTATCGGCTTTTATGTCTATGGGACTTCCACCAGAAGTATTAATGACACTTACGTCAATAAAAGAAGCCTCTGATATTGAAAAAGAGAATGAAACAATTAAAACTAAAAAAGTATTTGTAGAAAATCAACAAAAAGATTTATCACATCTACACGGAATGGGATTACCAGATGAAGTAATACAAACATTGAGGGGAATAAAATCAGAAGATTTTAAAAATCAAAAAGCTCAATCAGAAGCAAAGCAAGCACAACTTTTATCTCAGCAACAATTTACAAAATCGACTATTCCTCCTGGATTATCTGGAATGAAGTTTAATCCTCTTACAGGAGGTTTTAATGTACCTAAAGAACTACTTGATAAAGCGAACAATATAAAAAATGTTGAAATTGATAATAGAGAAGAAATTTTAACTAATCAAAATATTGTAAATTTTGACAATCTAGTTCCTCAAATTAAAAAAGAAGAAGTAATTCCTGAATTACCTTTTGAAATACCTACAATGTCTTTAAGCGACTTAGTTTCTTCTATGAATTCAAATATTTCTAATGATAATAATAATATTAGTGTGTCTGAAACTATAAACTATTCTGAAAATGAATCAAAACAAGTTGAAAATGCTTTAATAAGAAGTATGCAAATAAGTGAAGAAGGTGTTTTCTTAGGGATAATTTTAAATCTTACAAAAAAATCAGAAGCTATTGAAATATTAAACAAACAATGTAAAACTCAATTTTCTCATGATTATGATGATAATATAATATCTTATGAACTAGATGGAATAAATATGTATATTGAGGAAGATTTAGTACTTCAATTAGAATTTAAAAGAGGTTTTGAAGGCTCGACAGTAAAAGGTTTAAAAATAGGTGATAATGTAGAAAAAGCACTAGAATTATATGGAAAACCTGTTATGAAAACACCTAAGGGAGCTGTTTGGAAAAATTTTAAAGTATTTTATGAAAAAGATATTATTCACTCAATAAAAATACAAAGATAATACTATTGATTTTTTTTGATCTAAAGAGTATATTTCATTGTGGTTTATATTTAATTTTTTGTTAGATGACTAATTTATTTAGCCCTATTAAAATTTTGTTTTCCAGTGTGTTTATTTTTTCTTCACTGTCATTTTGTAATGACGTTTTTTCTAAAGAAGTTCCTAAAATAAAATTAAATACAAATAATAATAAAAAAACAAAAGAAGTTGAAAAAATAAAGCCTGAAAAAATAAAAATAGAAAATATAACAATAAAATCTAAAGAAGAAATAAATAAAGTTTTTGATATTGGTGTCAAATTATATGAATCACAAAAATATGATGACTCTATCAAAGTTTTTACTAAAATAACAGAAAAATTTCCTGGTTACGGAGATGCTCAATATTATATTGGGTTATGTAATTTTAGCCTTGGTAGTTATTATAAATCAATTGCTTATTTTTTAGAAGCGAATAGAATATTTGAAGGCTCTAAAATGGATGCAATGTTCGGAGCTTCATTATCTTACCTTAGTTCTGGATATGTAGATGAAGCTCGTTTAGCATTAGAAAAAGTTATAAAAGAGAGTAAAGATCAAGAACTAATTGATGATGCTCAAAATTGGCTTTTTACAATAGATGAACAAAGCCTACAAAAAGCTAAAGTTGAATTATTAACTACTGATATAAGATTTAGAGAAGGTGTAGAATATTTAGATATACAAAATTATCAAAAAGCTGAAGAATCTTTTAGAGCATCTGTTTTAGATAAACCAAATAAACCATTACCATTATATTATTTAGGAAATGCCTTGTATTTAAGAGAAAAATATAAAGAAGCTATTCAAACCTTTGAAAAAATTATAATTGTTGATCCAAATTCTAAAATAGCAAAAGATTCTAGGCTGTACATACGAGTGATAGAAGATATTGAAGCCTCATCTCAATATTCAAAACCTTTGTCATTCCAAATAACAACAGGAGCGATTCATGATAGTAACCTCTCTTATTCAGATACATCTGAAATAATTATGAGCGATATGTCTGGCATTATTAATTTAGGATTAGATTATAATATAAATAATAATGTAAGATCTGGATATAACTATTATGCCTCCATTTTTTCTGGTATAAATGATAAAATACCTAATTTAACCATACAAAGTTCAGATTTTAATATTCAAAAACACTCTATAAATGTAAAAACAAATTATTCTTTTAACAATAATCTTTTGACAGAAGGAGAGATATCAGGTAATTGGTATTTATTAGGAGGCAATAGCTTTCTTTTAAATGGTAGAATAAGTCCCAAAGGGTATTTCTATCTAAATCAAAATTTAGTTACAGTAATACAATATCTCTTGGATTTTAATGACTATTCTTTTTTTAAAACAAGAAATAGTATTGATCATACATTAGATATATCTCAATATTTTTATTTTTTGGAACATTCTCTTTGGTTAAAAACAGCTTATGTTTTCAAAAAAACAAATGCTAACGATCAAATATTAAGAGAATCTGGAAATTTAACAGATGGAAATAAATATAATTTAGATTATAATTTTATTAATTCATTTATAGAAAATAATTTTATTCTAAACTTAGGATTTAATAATTTACCATTTAATGCAAAATTAAAATTAGAAGGTAAAATAGCTATTAATAATTATGATAGTAATGATCTTTATAGAGTAACAAGTCCAATTACTAATATTGCAACTGGTAATCCTGAAAATAAACTAATAAAAGAAGTTCAGAAAAAACGAAGTGATTTATTATATTCAACAGGTTTTAATTTATCAGTTCCTATTTATCAAAATATAAGTGCAGGATTATTTTATAACTATACCAATAATACATCTAATATAAAAGAAGATGATTATTCTTCAAGAAGTTATGAAAAACATACATCTGGTATTAACTTTACCTATGATTTTTAATTAAAAAACAAAAACCCCTTTCGGGGCTTTTGAATCTAAATATTTATACTAAAAGAAAACTGGTTTGAGAAAAATAATTAAAGATAGAGTTATGTTTACAAAATTCTTATCTCTTTACTTTTCACTTTTTACTTCTCACTAAGTATAACTTAGTTTTTATTTATGTCCATTTATTGCAATTTTGTAACCTTTTGCAATATTTGCTGTTCTTGTTTCAACTTGTCCAACTTGAGATTTAATATTCTTAAGTTCATTATTAACAGAAATAGCACTGTCTATATCATGTCTTCCTGAAGCTGTAACAATTTTACCATAAGTATTTTGAGATTGAGTTTCAAGGTTACTTTCATCTTGCTGAGGATTATATTTTTCAACTTCATCACCAAGAACTTTTAATTCAGCAGAAGCCTTTTTATGTTTATTATCAATAGAACTTCCAATTAATGCACCAATAGCTCCAGCAGCAGTTAATCCTATTCCTGCTCCAATCATAGCTGTTTTAGGATTTTTACCTACTAAATACCCTGTTACCCCACCAACAACAAGACCAGCACCAGCACCAATACCGCCAAAAGTTTTACCTCTTCCTTTTACTTGTCCAGCTTCAGAATCTGCTAATTTATAAAGAGTTTGTTTTACTTCTGTTGGAGAACTTTTTGAATTTTTTATTTCAGTAATATTAGAAAAAGCATTAGATATAGATCTATCAACACCTTTTACAGTATTATTTATATCTGGTAAATCAGATGTTTGTTGCTCAAT
>ERZ1292630.5027-Hain-H41-02um-R3-5027-length-11025-cov-29_pt1 | contig 11025 bp, 11 predicted proteins | sample MGYA00564408_ERZ1292630 | MGnify/ENA primary metagenome ERZ1292630 (study PRJEB36523, sample SAMEA6512641) | groundwater metagenome | collected 2019-01-08 | study: AquaDiva: Metagenomics assemblies of 32 groundwater samples
TCCGTCTCCATCGGCGGCATGCAGATCCGCGCCGGGGCATAGACCATGGAAATGACTGATGTCACTTCGCGGAAGACTTGAATAGCCCACTCTAACTTGTCGATTTCGTAGAACACTTCCCCGCGGATAATCGCCTTCGCCTTCTCCGCTTTCTTGATCAATTCATCGATCCGCTGCCTGGTCACATCGCAGAGCGCCAGCTGCAAATCCATCTCGTTGGCGTCCAGATCCCGCTTCTTGGAGAGCTTGCGGAGCCGGTCGAGCTGCTGCGGCACCCGGCGCAGGACTTTCTTCAAGAAGTCCTCGCTGAAGTACCAGTCCCACATTTCGAGGTTGATGTCTTTTTGGATGACGGTATGACCGGCCTGACGGAGGACGGCGGTAAGGGAAGGAAGGCTCAAATAGGGTTCGGATGGAAACCAGTCCGGCGGGAAGATCAGCATGACCTTCATCTTCCGCCCGCTGGAAGCTTCGAAACTCTGACGATTCAATAAGATGAGTTCTTTGGAGGCGCGTTCACCCTTCGAGTACTCAATGCGCATGAAGGAGACTCCTCGTCTATCGCACCGGCATTCCGGAGCCCGCCGAAGCTTCAGCAAAGGCGGGTGAAACACCCCAGAATGCCAAGGGGTTAGCTATAGGAGGACACATTGTAAGGGGGTGGTAGAGGGATATTCAAGGGCGGAAGGTGCGAAGCATGATCTAGCGCTAGCGAATCTTCCAATAGCCGGGCCTTCGGCGGCCATGAGCAACGGCTAAAATCTCAATCCGGTCGCCCTTAACCCGGTAGATTAATTGAAACGGGAACCGCTGAAAGAGATAGCGCCGAGTTCCATGAACAAAGAGCGGCCAGCGTTCGGGAGCAAGAACGACCGATTCGACCCCGCGGTCCAGTTCGGCTAAGAACGAATCCGCGGCAGACTGACTTCTTGCCAGATACCATTGTCGAGCAGCTTGAGCTTCTTCAACAGCGTCGGGATGGAACAGAACAGACAGGCCCGGCATTAGAGACCGAGGATCTTTCGACGAGCGTCACTCCAGGAGACCAGCAACGGAGGGTGAGGTGAATCAAGGTCCTTCAACCGACGGGCAATCTCTTTGTTCCATTCCGCTTCTGCATCGACATCAACGGTCGCGTCCAGACTCTCCAATAGCGACCCCGCCATCGCGGCCCGAGCTTCAGGAGGAAGCTTCAGCGCATCCTCTAACAACTTCGTTGCATCAGATCCCATACCGGAATACTAGCAGAGAGGCGCGATGAATCAAAGCGGCTTCGACTGGCCGGAGGTGTGAGCGTGAAGAGCCTTTTCAGCGAAGGTATCGAGTGTACCGGCCTTCACATCTCAACCCACGGAAAATTTCAATTGACAGTAGCGAGCCTAATCCGCAATCGTAATTCCAGGCCGAACCCAGCGATACGATTTTTTCAACGAGACGGGACGCGGCGAACACAATGGAAATCAAGATTGTCCGTGAAGCCATCACCAAGGCTGAGCTCAACGAGATGGCGAAGCAACAGTTTGGAGATATGGTGAAAGCCGTTGTCGATGTGGAGCAGCGTATTATGGCGATCGGAGGCGAATTGCATTCAGACGAGGAAGCGATGCTCCTCGATCAGGGGTCTGCGCAGAAAAACCTCTGGGGAATCAATCTCTACCCCGAACAGCCGATCGCCGAATGGATCGAGTTCGACTCCATGATCAATGTGCGACCCTCAAGCGGAAATCGTTCCCGAAACGTCGAACGGGCCGAGATCCGCGAGGCCATCACCGCGATCGTCAATCAATTGGCCAAGGAGTAAGCGGCATGTCACACGTTCATGCGAACCTCGCTGCAGGCCGATGGCAGAACTTAACACTGATGGAGCAGCTGGCAAACGTCGGCAGCGACGTCGCGCGCGCCTCACGGTGGCAAGGGAAAGATCCCCATCGATGCGAACAGGCGTTTCTTCGAGCGTTGGAACTGCTCGACCTGTCGATCGGGGATGCCCGCTGGAAAGGGCGCAGAAAAGAACTCACGCGTGTGCGCGAGGTGCTCTGTGATGCGATGTGCGGGGGCTCTGCATACAACAGCGATCTGGCCGGCCTGGACCGCTACTTCTTCCACTTCGCCGTGGCAGCGCGAGCCGGCCACTGAGAAGCCTCAACAATATCCGGTAGACTTAGACCATCGAAAGGTATAGCCGTTATGCCACCCGTCACCTGTGAATCGGTTGCAGAAAAGCTTGGCGCCTATCTCCATCACGATTTGTCCTTAGCCGCTCTTGTGGACTGGGCGGAATCGGCGCTGATGAATAACGACTTCGACTCTGCCCACTTGACGACCATTCGGAATGCCATTGCCAGAATCGGCGCCGCAGATGTCCGCACATTCGGACTGGCATGGGAAGACTGCGAACAACTTCTCTCCCAACTCGGTTACTCCGCTCAGGTCAATATCGTCGCCCGATAGCCAAGTCTCTGCGGAGTAAGATCGGGGACATTCTGAATTTCCCAGCGTGTGGCAGTCCGCAGCCTTCCTCGCCTCCCCTCAGACACCCGTAGACCAAGATGGCCTGAAAAAGTAGAATGTCCCTGTTTCTTCGTTTCCAACAGAGACCTGAGTGAGTACAGCCGTGACAGTGAAACCGTTTCAAAAGGCTAGTTTGTCAACACACTGCTAGTAGCATGGCTTGGGACGAGATTTATAATTTTTTAACCATGGATACTATTATATGAAATCACTTACTTTAGCGATAGTGCTTTTCGAGTTATTTTTAGCTCTTGGTAGCCACGCTTCTCAAGCGGCCACGGGTGTCGTCATGGACAAGTTTGCAAAAATAAATTCAGAGGACATCACTTGGACTCCATTTCCTCCCGTCGAGGGGATTAAAATCGCTGTCCTGATTGGACAAACTGATCAAAGTGCGCCGTATTTGATTCGAGTCAAAGTGCCCGATAATGTTAAAATTTTTCCTCATAAGCATTCTGAAAATAGAATTTACACAGTTATTTCGGGAGTCTTCTACATTGGGCTAGGTGATAAATTTGATCCTGATAAGTTGGTAGCATATGCTCCTGGTTCCATAATTATTGTTCCGGCAGGATTGTCACATTTTCATTGGGCCAAGTCAGGTGAATATGTTTCGCAAATCTACGGGATCGGCCCCCTTGGATTTGAATACATTGATTCAAATAATGACCCTAGAATTAAAAAAACTAATCATTGAAAAACAATGGTCTTTTTTAAATCTATTTCCACATCTGGCGGCGCAACAATTAATGCACCCATAATTTTTTTAGAAAACTTTCGCGACCAATGTGCCAATGCGATTCCACCTAAACTGTGTGAAAAAAGAATGGGGACATTCTGAATTTCCCGGCGCGTGGCAGTCTGGCCCCTTCCTCGCCTCACCGCATCTCCCCTCAGACACCCGTAGACCAAGGTGGTCTGAAAAAGTAGAATGTCCCTGTTTCTTCGTCCTTTGACGGCATTGCAGATGGCCCTCACCCACCGACGCCCGCGACCGGGACTGATCCATCACACGGACCAGGGGGCCACGTATACGAGTCTGGCCTACCAACGGCAGTTGACGCAGGCCGGGCTCGTGGCCAGCATGAGTCGGAAGGGCAACTGTTACGACAATGCCGTGGTCGAGAGCTTCTTCAGTACGCTCAAAAATGAACTGGTTCATGATCAGGACTTCTGGACTCGCGAGGCGGCGCAGGCAGCGGTGTTTGAATTCATCGAAGTGTTCTACAATCGACAGCGGCTCCATCAGACCCTGGGCTATGTCAGCCCGGTGCAGTTTGAAGCCGCCCATGTGCCTTAACTTGGTGTCCATGAAATCGGGGGTAGCTCAGCCTGTCCCCTTTTCTTTCTCTGTCCCCTTTTCTTTCTCGCGTACGTTGATTCACCGTAGATATTCTGGCTCAATTAGAACGCAGGCTTGGAACTCCTCTGTGCCTCTCTAGCGACTGCAGCTGTCGAAATTTCAAGACTGCCAAGCATGGAACTGCTGCCATCTGCTCTTTCAGCTCGTTCTACATAGCTCGCGGTCAATCCAGGCAGTGCCCACTGACGACGCCATCCAGTTGTGCTGAATTGGTTGCCGTACTTCTTGATCAGCAGGGAAAGGACCTTCTCTACCTCGGCTGATTGCGTACTCGTGAGCGTCGACACTTTTCCGACCGTTCCATCGGGAAGAACGGAAACATACACCTTACAGCTCTCCCTCTTCGCCTCTGCCTCAGCGTCAGAAACAGCCATGTTAAGGGCTGTCATGCCGACAATAAGTCCAGCGAGCCCATCATATTGTTGTACCTTGGAATAGTCGATGGCCGAAGAAGAACCGATCCACGACGTATCAAAACTGTTTTTGTCGATCACCACGCAGTCAGTCCAGTACATTCCGGCATGAGACACCTCCGTGTCCTTATCTGAATACGAACAGAAGGGGATTGAATTGTGCGTTGACCAGCTTCGATCTAAACAGTCATTAACGTTCTGCCAATCCCACTGTTCGCCCAAGATAATGCCTAGAAAAACGGGGTCGGCCTTACCTCGAGCCCGTGCGTTCGCAACCAGGCCAGGGTATTTCGCAGGTGCCTCTATACGTTGCTTCGCAAGAGCTTCCGCTGCAGCTTGTACGCGAGGATTCGAACCAGCATTGGTAATTGTAGAGGCCCCTCGACGAAGCTTGCCGTCAATGATGCAATCTCCAATAAACATTTGGTCCCCAAGATCTTGAAGTCGACAAACATTCACTTCTTCATTGGGTCCGCCAATTTCTGGATTTTCGAACACATGCCCCGCACAATTACCGGTGATGACACGTTTGAGAGGAGCATCGACAGGATGCGAAATCGTGCAACCCTTATAACGTCCAGAGTTTTGAATTTCCCGAACCAGCTTACCTTCCATAGACACAGTAGGCATAGTCTGCTCAGTCTTGGATTCCATCTCCGCCGCGCTCATGTATTTAACATCGACAAGCTTACCCGTCTCAAGATCGAACCAGATATTTCGAGCAGGTCTTCCATCAAAATTGCAAGAATTTACCACCCAAGCAGGGTCCCCATTAAAATAAATAGTGGGAACCTGATGGCCTATCCAGCAAGGAATGCCTAAATAAGGCCCCCCTGTTTTAATAAAACCCTCGTCAGAAAATGAATGTCCAAGACACGTGCCACTGATCCGATCATGGGATTTCATAGGAACGCCTGGGACGACTGAACAGCCTTTGAAGAATTGCTTGGGATCGCCAAATTCCGCAGCCTCAACATCCCAAGAAATAAGCAAGAGTCCGGCGACAACAATGAGCATCAGGAAAATACACGTTAGCACGTTTGAATGTACGTTTAGTTTCATACCGTCATTTCCTCTTCCGTATCAATTACGTAAGTCATCATGTGTGAGCGCTATTCATCAGCTCTTTTGAAAAATCCGGCATCGAAACTCATGAACCCTGCCCCTTACAAACCTCGCTCACCTGGGCCAAACAAAAGTCGAAATTATTACTATTCCTGCTAACCCAGTGTCAACGTAACAGAGTGACAGGCTGCTAAAATGTCGCCCTCCTTACCCGCCCGACCCTGGTGCGCAGAGACGCGCCTTCTCCCATACGTCGTTCTCGCATCGTTCAAACCCTCAACGTCCCTCAAGAATACGCCTTCGGAAGAAAAAACGGGGACATTCTGAATTTCCCGGCGCGGGGCGGGCCGGTGCCTTCCTCGACTCCCCACCTCTCACTGCTCCCCCATCACCTTCGGATTGATAGATACGCCTCCGATTTTGCGCTAGACTGCCCGACACAACTCGGCACATCCGCGAACAGGAGACTTTCACATGTCTGACAATCCTGCCATGACATCCGATCCTCTTCCGCCACATGTACAGCTGGTTTACATGGGCACGGCCCACTGGGTGTCTCACATCCTCTACGTCGCCGCCAAGCTCAACCTCGCCGATCATCTGACCAAAGGACCGACACGCGCGGACGAACTGGCTTCGACCACGAACACCCACGCCCCGTCCCTCGGCCGTTTTCTGCGAACGCTCGCGCATCTCGGACTCGTGACGGAAGACGGAGCAGGCCGATTCGCGTTGACCCGACTCGGTGAGGCGCTGAAGACCGGTGCGACGGGCGCGGCTCGAGCGGCGATCCTCACGCTGGCAAGTCCGTGGATGACGGGCGGATGGGAGCGCCTGTTGGAGTCGGTCCAGACCGGAAAACCAGGATTGGAAGGGGCCCTGGGCATGCCCATTTTCGACTGGCTGGCGAAGCATCCTGAGGAGGCCTCGCTCTTCAGCGAGACGATGGTGAGCTTCCACGGCGCCGAACCTGACGCAGTGGCCGCTGCCTACGACTTTTCCGGCATGAAGACGATTGTCGACGTCGGCGGAGCGACGGGCAATCTCTTAACGACCATCTTAGGGAAATATGCCGGAGCGCAGGGCATCCTCTACGACCTGCCGCATGTCGTGCGGGACGCCCCCCACCTGATTCAGGCGCGGGGCCTGGCGAATCGGGTCACGATTGTGGCCGGGAGTTTCTTTGAGCGGGTGCCCGAGGGGGGCGATGCCTACCTGCTCTCACACATCATTCACGATTGGAGCGAGGAGCAGTGCCTGACGATCCTGGGCCACTGCCGGCGCGCCATGTCCCCGACCAGCCGTGTCCTGCTCATCGAGATGGTGCTGCCGGCCGGCAATGCGCCGCACCCAGGAAAGATGCTCGACATGATGATGCTCGTTGGGCCCGGCGGACAGGAGCGGACGGAGCCGGAGTATCGCACGCTCCTCAGCAAAGCCGGCCTTCGCCTCACCAGAGTCGTGCCCACGAATTCGGCGGTAAGCGTCGTAGAGGCGATGATTGCCTGACGGGTGGAAGAAAAACGGGGACATCCTGAATTTCCCGGCGCGTAGCGATCCAGCTCTGCTCTCGGCTCGCCTCACTGTTCCTCTATTCCCCTCATCTCATCCCTCGACAGGCTTGCATTTTCAGGCATCCGGGCATAGCCTTACCTGCAAGAACGGCTAAGGAGAACGCCCATGGCGAAGGCAAAAGCTGAAGCGCTGGAATTGATCAAGAAGCTGCCGGACGATGTGACCACGAGCGGGATTATGGAAGAGCTGTTCTTCAAGCAGCAGGTGGAGAAGGGCCTTCAGGACGTAGCTGAGGGACGCGTCCTCACCCAGGCAGAGCTGAAAGAGAGAATGGCCCGATGGCGCAAGTCCGCTGGTCGCTGAATTAGAGGGGGCACTCGTGCGAAAGAATTACAGACGGAAACGCCGGTCTTGTGCACTCTGCAAACCTCATAAAGTCGGGTGGGATTCACGATGGACAGCTAAGGAAGCTGCTCTACGAGAGGCTATGGACCTTGAGAGGCAGCAAGTCTCTCATGAAGATTGCATCGACCTGATTGATGCTCAGGCCGCCCTGGAGAAAACGAAGGCAATCAGTGCGAAACCGCTTGACCAGATCATCAAAGAACTCGGACACTGAAGTTTCTTAGTTCTATCCCATTCCCGGCGCGTGGCCGTCCGGGGCCTTCCTCACCTCCTCGCCTCTCACCGCTTCTCCCCTTCAGACACCCGTAAACCACGATGGTCTGAAAAGTAGAAGGTCCCTGTTTCTTCGTTCGATCCATACCGTCACGGAATCGGTCTTGTCGCCCCTGGGGCGATCCCTGCAGGACGCTGCCTCGCTGCTAGCCAATTGTTTCGCCTCTATGATAGCCTTGCCGCCAGTGGCGGTTCCTCGAACCGGAGCGTTCGCGATGAGCCTGCTGCCTGACAAACGTGAATTGCCGATCTCTGCAGGTCTATCTTTCCATCCTCGTTCCTCCACCACTCGCATTTGCCATTATCTGAGCACCCGCCGTGTTCTATATGCGGAGCGGCCTGGCATATTGCCCGGTCCAGCAAAGGGGAGGACATGATGAATATTGTCGAGCGTGTGAAGAACATTCTGCTCCAGCCGAAAACCGAATGGCCGGTGATTGATCCTGAACAGACCTCCACGCAGGCTCTTTACACCGGGTACATCATGCCGCTGGCCGCGATTGGACCGATCGCCATGCTGATCGGCCTGTCGGTGGTCGGTGTGCAGATGCCGTTCATGGGTACGATGCGGATGTCGTTCCCGAGCCTCCTGTCGCAAGTGGCGGTAAGCTATGTACTCGGGCTGGCAGGCGTCTATGTGCTCGCGCTGATTATCAATACGCTGGCGCCCACATTCGGCGGCACCAGCAATCTCATGCAGGCGTTGAAAGTGGCAGCCTACGGGGCGACCGCCGCCTGGGTCGGCGGGATCTTCCATCTCATTCCGTCGTTCGCCATTCTAGGGATTCTGGCGGCACTCTACACGCTGTACTTACTGTATCTCGGCCTCCCTGTGCTGATGAAATCGCCCCCTGAGCGATCCATGGGCTATACCGTCTCGGTCGTGATCGCAGCGATCGTGCTCTTCGTGGTGATCGGCGCTGTCAGTGCCGCGTTTGTGGGTGTTCCCCTGGCCGTGACCCAAAGCCGAGAAGAACAGGAGACGACCAAACAACTCGATCAGTTCGGCAAGAACCTCGAATCCTTCACGAAGGGGCTTGAGAAGGCCGGACAGTCCGGTAAAAACTCCGAAGCCGGGGACGCACCGGCAAACCTTGGCGATGCGTTCCAGGCGGCAGGTAACGTGATGCAAGCCTTCAATCAGGCTGCGAGCGGGGGGAAACTCGTGGAGCCGGTCGATTTCCGACAGCTCAAAGCCTTGCTGCCGGAGGCGGTGGGCAACCTGCACCGAGCCGAAGCGTCCGGCGAGAAATCGATCGCACTGGGAATAACGATCAGTAAAGCCGAAGCGCGGTATACCGGTGAAGATCACCGGACCATCGACGTGATCATCTCGGACATCGGTAACGCGAGCGGGCTCGCAAGCCTGGCGCTCTATGCCTGGACGAACAACGACATTGATAAGGATTCCCCGACCGGCTACGAGAAAACGACGACGTTCCGGGGGTACAAGGCGTACGAAAAGTACAACACACGTGACCACAGTGGAGAAATGGGGCTCCTGATCGAGAAGCGTTTCGTCGTGGAGGCCAAAGGAGCTGATGTATCGATGGAGGAACTCAAGGGCGTGCTTGAAAAGCTCGATTTGAGCAAGTTAGCCGGTATGAAAGGCTAGCGGCGGATCCTTTCCCTCCTCTCGTGCAGCACAGCCTTTCGTGAGAGGCGAAACGGGCTTCGAGAGGCACAGCGCTATTCAACTACGCTGAATTCATAACGCGCCCCCGTGAGTGCCGCCAACAGTTCCGACGTATGATCACGGCTTCGTTCAGGCTAACCCCGTAGTGCGCGCGGTTATAGGACGTCTCCACGATATTGGCACGCGCCTTGGAGATGACTGCCGTCAGACCTTCCAACGCACCGGGATAGTCCGGAAGAAGTACGCGCAGGCGCAATCGCCTCCCGTCCCGCACCATGCCCTGTTCGATGATTCTCGCCAGCAGATTGACATCGAGGTTGCCGCCGGACACCAGCACCGCGATGTTCTTGCCGCGATGACCCGTTTTGCCCTGCAGGACGGCGGCGAGCGCAACGGCACCCGCCCCTTCTGCCACTGTTTTCTCGCCCTCCAGCAGCATCAGGATCGCCTCCGCAATGTCGTCTTCATCGACCGTCACGATCTGATCGACCTATCGGCTCACGAGCGGCAATGTGCGCTGGCCTGCCCGTCGAACGGCGATGCCGTCGGCCAATGTCGATTTCGCAGGCAGATCGACCGGTCCCTGCTGCAGCGCCGCTTGCATCGACGGCAGCCGGGCGGTTTGGACGCCGACGATCTCGATCCTGGGGTTGAGCGCCTTGACCGCGCAGCCGATGCCCCCGATCAGCCCTCCCCCTCCGACCGGCACGACAATCACATCCAATGCCGGGTTTTGCCGGAGCAGTTCCAACCCGATGGTCCCCTGCCCCGCGATCACCACATCGTCGTCGAAGGGATGGATGAACGCGGCCTTCCTCTCCAGACTCCGTTCGATGGCGGCCGCGCAGGCTTCGTCGTAGTTGTCGCCGTACAGAACGACATCCGCCCCGTAGGCGCGCGTCGCCGATAATTTGATCAGGGGCGTCAACCGGGGCATCCAGATCTGAGCCGGAATGCCCCGCTCGGTCGCGTGATAGGCCACACCCTGCCCGTGGTTCCCCGCCGAAGCCGCAATGACTCCCTGCCGCCGCTCCTCATCCGTCAGAGTCAAGATACGATTCAGCGCGCCGCGCTCCTTGAACGCTCCGGTCATCTGCAGGTTTTCCAGCTTCAGGAAGACGGAATTTTCCGTCAGTCGGGACAGCATTTTCGAGTGCATCAACGGCGATTCATAGATAGATGCACCGATGCGTGCGGCGGCTGCTTCGATCGACTCAAGATTGACCATACCCCGTTCTCCCTTCCCGTTATTCGTTCCGGCCCTCAGCAAAAGAAAACCCCTGGTGGAACCGAATCCGCCAGGGGCCGTTGCTCGCGTATATTTCCAGTCGCAGGCAGGCTCAGGCGGAGCGGGCGATCATCATCGCCGCCGCCATGCTAATCCCGATGCTCTGCCGAATGGTCGTCATTATTTCACGATAGATCGCTGTTCAATTGCTGTCTCACGATTTATATCATCCACCGACAGACGTATCAAGCCTGAGTCCTTTGCTGGTCTTCTGCCCTCATGTCGGGACACCATTGCCGTCGGGGGCTTCCCCCTCATTTTTTCACATTTTATTATACGACGGTCTATTCATCGGGTACCTTACGACTATATTACTCAGTCGACCTCACGAAGGAGGAGTCGCATGACGCCGTCTCTTGTTTGCCTCAGCCGGACCACCGGCCTCATTGTTGTCCTTGCCGTTTGGGCCGGGTGTTCAGTCACTATGAACGCAAAGGATATCCCGTCGCTGCAGACTCCCAGCCCGCTTACCGGCCTGCGATCACATTCTTTTGTCCTGCACCCATTCAATGATCAGCAAAATATGGCCTCGCCGGTGATTCTTCAAGTCGCCTTC
>ERZ1292630.5028-Hain-H41-02um-R3-5028-length-11024-cov-6_pt1 | contig 11024 bp, 18 predicted proteins | sample MGYA00564408_ERZ1292630 | MGnify/ENA primary metagenome ERZ1292630 (study PRJEB36523, sample SAMEA6512641) | groundwater metagenome | collected 2019-01-08 | study: AquaDiva: Metagenomics assemblies of 32 groundwater samples
CCGCTGGTTCTGCTGGACTAGGAACCCATCGCGCACCAGTGCCTGAAAAACACCCAAATTTCAGCGCCCGTCCTATCGGACCATCTGGAGGGCCTCATCCCCATCGCTGAGATTGCGCGGCGTAGCAAGAGACTACCTGCCCCTCGGATGCGCGAGTTGATCCTCGCGCTGTGCCAAGGACGTTGGCTATCGACCAATGAGATCGCCGCGCTGGTCGCGCGGGATCCTGACAAGCTGCAGACCCGTTTCCTGACGGCGTTGGTTCGCGAGGGTCTGCTTGAATGGCGCTTCCCGGACGTGCCCAACCGCCCCGACCAGGCGTATCGAACGAAGGACACATGAACGGCGCCACCATCGTTCAGAAGCTCTCGAACTGCTGCAATGTTCTGCGCGACGAGGCCGGACAGCAGATGAACAGGACGCCAGCGCTACCGCCCGCTGGATGACCGACATGGACGCCCGCGGCGCGCTGGCGCGCTATTTCGCGCCGCCGCTGACGGACTTGGAGCGCGCGACGGCCGAGCGCGAGGGCTGGATCTTGGGGGTGATGTGATGACCGGTGCACAAGGCGAGTCGCGCAAGTACTAAGCCGCCGGCCCGCAAGCCGAGTTCGAACCGGGCTCGCGGTTTATCGCCCGGACTTGGAAGCGCGCTGCTTCCAGTAGTCGATGAGCGCCGAGGTGGTGGGCGTCTTCAACGCAGACGGCCCGGCGGCGAACGGCTGGCGTATGCCTTCGACGGCGGAAGACGTCTTGGCAGACACCCACAGAGCGTAGGCGGCGGCTTTGGGCGAGCGCAGGAAGCGGTTCGACTTGATGAGCTTCATACCTCGTATTTTGCGCGCTGGACGCGCTGCAACCAATAGAAAATGAATCCCGCAAACGTCTTTCGCTGCTGGCGCATTAGCGGCACAATAGCGCTTGGAGGCAACAATCATGGCTAACGAAACGACTATCGATCTGGCTTCGCTGCGCTTTGACGGTGAGCGTTTTGCCGGGCATGCGCTCGACGTGGATTGCGTTCAGGAGCTTATTGCCTATCGCAACATCATCCTCGAATGCGCCAAGGAACTATGGAAGCGGAAGCATCCTGACCGGGTCCGGCTTCCGAAACGGTTTGAAGAAGGCTTTCGTCTTCAATTCGATCGCATCGACGAAGGGTCCGCGGTCGTGCCTTTGCAGCGTATTGTCCCGACTGACCAGGGTGAGCTCGATTTGGGTACTCTGGACGAGTTCGATGAGGCCGCCGAGCTTGTGGATGCCGCCATCTCGGCAGCGAATGAAGATAAATTACTCCCCGAGGCTTTGCCTGCGAATGTCGTGCCGCTGTTTAGGGAATTCGGCAAAACGCTTCGGGAAAACGAGGTGCTTTTCACGCACGCGCGTCACAGCAAGGTGGAGGCATCTTATTCAGCCACGGCGCGTAAGCGTCTTTCGGATTGGGTCGGCCCTGCATACGAAGATGTGATCGATGTTGTGGGTGAGGTCAGTATGGCCAATGTGCGTGGCACGTTCTCTTTGACATTGCGAGACTCGGGCAGCATCGTTAACGGACGTTTCAGTGCCGAGCAGGAGGAACTGGTGCTCGAGGCGTTGCGCAATCACCGTACCGCACGGCTGCGAGTAATCGGCGTGGGTGAGTTTGATACGCACGACCGCTTGCTCAAGCGTTTTGCACGCATCGACGATGTTCAGGTCGCAGGTGCGAACGAGGCGGCGTTCGTCGAGGATGCGCCCCCTATCTGGGAGCAACTGGCCGTGTTAGGCGAATCCGCGCCGGCAGGTACTTGGGATCACGTGCCCGCCGACCTCTCGAAGCGGATCGACGATTTGATTTATCGGCGGGAACAAGACCCCGCATAAAGACGGTATTCGCGGATACGGGATATTGGGTTGCGCTGCTCAATCCGCGCGACCAATTACACGGCAAGGCCAAGAGTGTTTCGGCTTCTCTTGGGCAAACGCGCATCGTAACCAGCGAAATGGTGCTTGATGAGCTGTTGGCCAGTCTGTCGGCGCCGCCTGCTCGCGCAACCGTTATCAGCGCAGTGAACAGCATTGTTTCCAATCCCAATGTGGAAGTCGTGCCACAGACCTCGTTGCAATTTCGCGAGGCGTTCGACTTGTACAAGACCCGAACCGACAAAGAATGGAGCCTCACCGACTGTGCCTCCTTCAATCTGATGAAGGAACGTGCTATCACCGAGGCGCTGGCCCATGACGAACATTTTGAGCAGACAGGGTTCGTCGCGCTGCTGCGGTCTTAATGCCGGATTCTTATCACATCCGCAACGCCGGCACCCGGCAGGCTTCGCGGTGGGTGCTGATTAAACAAAGCAAACAATGAAAAAACAGCGCCTGAATCAATGGCAGCCCGGCGCTACGACGGAAAAATGCTATTGCGACAATCAGTTGGCTTTGTTTAATGGGTGCGGAACCGCGTCGTTTGCAGCGCTGGGCCCGGTCAAATGTGCGGCAGCTTTGAGCTTGGTGTAACCTGCCCACTCTTGTCCATGAATCGTGGATGTTTATAAACTATGGACGAATAGGGCGCTGTACGGCGAAAGTGTCCTCAATATGTCCATTATTGACGTTTGTCCACGAATACTGGACAATGTTTACAAATGAACACCCAAACCCAACCCGCCGATCGCCACCTGCTCGATGCCGCGCTTGACGTGGCGCGGGCGCTCGGCCTCACGGCAGAACTCGTGCAGGAAGAGCCCGCGCTTGGTCGTACCCGCGCGGATGCGCTGGTACGCCTTGCGTACGGCGCGCACGAGGCTCTGTACGCGGTCGAAGTGAAGCGGGCGGTGCGACCGGCCACGCTCGGCACGGTGCTGCACCAGTTGGAACGCTTGGGGCAGCAAGCGCTGCTCGTGACCGACTACGTCACGCCGCCGATGGCCGAGACGCTGAAGGCGCGTCGCGTGCCGTTCCTTGATGCGGCAGGCAACGCCTATCTGGAGCACCCCGGCGTGCTCATCTGGGTGAAGGGTCAGAGGCCCGCGGCGCCGCTGGTGCCGCCGGCGCTTGGCCGGGCGTTTCAACCCACAGGTTTGCAGGTGTTGTTCGCGCTGTTGTGCAACCCCGAGCGGATCAACCGCCCCTACCGCGAGCTGGCGGCGCTGGCGGGCGTGGCGCACGGCACCGTCGGCTGGGTGATCCCGGACTTGCAGCGACAGGGCTTCGTCGCCGACCTCAAGGGCAAGCGCGGCACGCGGCGGATATTCCAGCTCGATCGACTGCTCGCGCAGTGGGTGGATGCCTACACGCGCCAGTTGCGCCCGCGCCTGCTGCTCGGCCGCTACTACGTGCCTACTTTGGAGGGCTGGCGCGACTGGCCGCTCGCGCAGCACGGCGCGCTGTGGGGCGGCGAGCCGGCGGGCGCGCTGCTCACAGACTATCTGCGCCCGGGCGAGCTGACCATTTACGCCGATAAGCTGCCGGGGCCGCTCGCCGCGCAGCAGAAGTTTCTCAAGACGCCCGAACCCGGACACACCTCGGTGGTGGAAGTGCGGCGCAAGTTCTGGAACTTCCCCGGCGATGCGGCGCATCCACATGCGACCCCGCCCATTCTGGTCTATGCGGACCTGCTCGCCACGGGCGATGGCCGCTGCATCGAGACCGCGAAGATGGTGTACGACGAACATGTCGCTCGACTTCTCGACACAGCCTGAGCTTCGCGGGCTTGCGCGCGTGGTGGGCGCGCTGCAGGCGGTGGCCGCGCCGCTTGGCGTCGAGTTCTTCCTCATGGGCGCGGCCGCGCGCGACTTGATATTGCGCTACGCCCATGGCATCGAGGCGCAGCGTGCGACCGAAGATGTGGATTTCGCGGTGATGGTGCACGATTGGCACGCCTATGACGCGTTGTGAACCGCGCTAATTGAAAGCGGCGAGTTTTCCGCGCGCCCGGGGCCGGCCACGCACCGTTTACGCCATGCGAGCGGCTTGCCCCTCGACATCGTGCCTTTCGGCGGTGTCGAGCGCCCGGGCCGCACGTTTGCCTGGCCTTCGGAACGCAGCACGGTGTTCGACTGCTTCGGCGTGGCCGAGGCGTTCGCGGCAAGCGTCACGGTGCGCTTGCCGGATGCGGTGCAGCTCAGGGTGGCGCCGATCGCAGCTCAAGTCGTGCTGAAACTCGCCGCATGGCAGGACCGCAAGTACACGCATCCCGGACGCGATGCTCCGGACCTGCTGCTATTTCTCGGGCGTTACATGGACTGCGGCAATCTCGATCGCGCGGCCTCCGCGCACCGCGATCTATTCGACGAGGAGGATTTCGACTATGCGCAAGCCGGCGTGCGGCTGCTCGCCCGCGACATCGCGCCGCTGGTCGACCGCGCCGGCATCGAGCGCTTGTTGACGATCCTCATCCCCGAAGCAGACGAAGCCGGCAGTCTGCTGCTCGCCCAGCAATCGGGCGTGGACCTCGAACGCGCGCGCCGACTGCTCGAGGTGCTATGCGACGAACTTGCGCGCGCCATGTGAGAATGTCCGTATGAACTCCGCCACCATCGTCCAGAAGCTCTGGAATTACTGCAACGGTCTGCGCGACGACGGCATGAGCTACGGCGATTACGTAGAGCAGCTCACCTACCTGCTGTTCCTCAAGATGGCCGAGGAGCGTTCGCGCCCGCTGTACAAGCAGGCGAGCCTCATCCCCGAGCCCTAAGCCAGGCCCGCCTTTCGGGTGATCGCGTATCACATCCGAAAACGGAAATCCTCTATAACGCCATGTCAATCAATAGGTCGCAATCACAATGGCTAGTAAACAGATGGCGCAAAAGCAGGCGTCCGTGGCGGTGGCGGAGCAGGCACTCATACAGGAGATCGACGGTTTAATCGCCGAGGCTTGCGCGAGTCTTTTTGATGGCGGCGGAGACGGCCAGTCCCATTAGGTCAAGGGGCTGTAAAAGCCGAACGAGACGCCAATAAATATTGACATAGTATTGATTTTAACGTACTTTCGCATTTCGCGAAATACGAATATTCCTAAACCCAGCCCGACATCATGCCCCGAATCGCCAACCGCCAACCGGCTCTCAAGGCGCAGGATTTGTACCTCCTGCTGGCGCTGGCGGCTTGGCGCGCCGAAAGCATTACCTACCCGGAGCTTGCCGCCTTCGCCGGATTGTCGATGTCGGAAGTGCATGGCGCTCTCAAGCGGGCGGAGCAGGCGAGGCTGTTGTTCTTCGACGCGAAGCGCCCGACGATCATCAAACCGGCATTTAAGGAGTTCCTCTTTCATGGCGCCCGTTATGCTTTTCCGCCGGCAAGGGGAACGATGGTGGGCGGAATCCCCACGGCCTATGCGGCAGCCCCGCTCAAGGCCCTTATTGCGCCTTCGGCCGATCCGCCGCCGGTGTGGCCTTATGCGCAGGGTAGCGAACGCGGCATCGCCCTGATTCCCCTTTACCCTTCGGCGCCCGCTGCCGCCCTGCGCAACGCGACGCTCTATGAAAACCTGGCCCTGTTCGACGCGCTGCGTAGTGGCAATGCGCGGGAGCGCACCCTGGCGCAGAAGCTGTTCGAGGAGCGCTTGTGAATCCCGGTGATCCCAACGTGGCCCGGGTCGAGGTGGTGGCTGAGGCGCTGGGAGACCTGTGCGAGGAACTGGTGTTTGTCGGCGGTTGTGCGGCCAGCTTGTTGATCGACGCTCCGAGCGCGCCGCCGACCAGAGTCACCTACGACGTGGACGTGATTGCGGAAGTGGCTGCACTCAGTGGCTATTACGCCCTGGAAAGGCGGTTTACCGAGCGCGGCTTTGCTCGCTCGCCGATTCCGACAATCTGCCACCGCCCGACGTGATCGCGCAGGAAATCGTCGACGATCTGGAAGCGGCGCTGGAGCAGTTTCGCTTGATTGCGGGGGACCTGGGCTCATCGGCGAAGTGATTCCGGCTGCATGGGCCGCCCATGTTCTTCTGGCGCCGGCTTTCCCGACAAAGCGCGATTGTCCGGTCACCGACCGGAAAATCTGTCGAGGTCGCCAGAACATAGGACATTGTCCGGTCACGGTGGAGCTGATTCTCAGAAAGATTGCCGAGGGCGCGACCGAAGATATCCTGCTCGATGCTTACCCGACGCTGAAGAAAAAAGACATCAAGGCGGCCATTGTCTACGCGGCCGATACGCTGGCGCACGAAGAAACGTTGCTCGTGGGCCGCAGGAAGTAGCATTCCGGACGGAAGGAGCGTGGCGAGCCGCTGTTCGGCACCTTCGCGGTGGTCGAGCCCGGACGAATCCGAATCGGGCGCACGCCATAGCAGGCGAAGCGAGGCCGTCGAGCGGGCGTCTATCCCTTCACGCACACCACCTGTTTCAACGTGTGCATCACATCGACCAGATCGATTTGGTTCGCCATTACACTATCGATGTCCTTGTAGGCGCCGGGAATCTCATCGACCACGCCCTTGTCCTTGCGACAGATCACCCCCTCGGTCTGACGGACTAGATCGGCTGCCGAAAACTGTTTCTCGGCGGCGGTACGACTCATTTTTCGACCAGCGCCATGGGCGCAAGAGCTAAAACTCTCCGGGTTCCCCTTGCCGCGCACGATGTAGCTCCTCGTTCCCATGCTGCCGGGAATGATGCCCAGATCACCCTCGCGCGCGCGGATCGCGCCCTTGCGAGTGACCCAGACATCCGCGCCGTAGTGATGCTCGACCGCCACGTAGTTGTGATGGCAGTTCACCACTTCGCTGGTAACGTCAAAGGCAGGCAGGTGACGCTTCAGCGCTGCCAGTACTAGATCAACCATCTCGCGCCGGTTCTGCATCGCGTATTCCTGCGCCCAAGTCACTGCCTCGACGTAGTCCCCGAAATGCTCGCTGCCTTCCGGGAAGTAGGCGAGATCGCGATCAGGCAGTTGAATCATCCAGCGTTCCATGTCCTGCCGGGCCAACTCGATGAAATAGCTGGCCAGCGCATTGCCGATACCGCGACTGCCCGAGTGCAGCATCACCCAGACCTGGTTCGACTCATCCAGGCAAACCTCGATGAAGTGATTGCCACCACCCAGAGTGCCCATCTGGTTCACCCATTTGGAGAATTTGCCGAAGGCCTTGAGCAGTTGCGGATGCTTCTGCGTCATGGCGTCCAGTCGCGAGGCGAATGGCGCGGCAGCCTCGACGAGCGCACGGTCGTCGCGATGCTGGTCACGCCCCACGGGGACATCGCGGCTGATCTGGTCGAACACTTTCTTGAGCGATTTCTCGTCCAGTTCGTTTCCCGTGATAGAGAGCCGGCAGGCCACCATGCCGCAACCGATATCGACGCCCACGGCGGCCGGGATGATCGCCTTGTGGGTGGCGATCACCGAGCCGATGGTTGCGCCAATGCCGAGATGCACGTCAGGCATGGCGGCGACGTGATGGTGGATGAAGGGCAGGCTGGCGATATTGGCCAACTGTTGCTTCGATTTCTCATCGACATCGTCCGTCCAGATTTTGACGGGAACGCGCTGCGAGGTCAGGACTTTCTTGATTGGCATGGCTTGCTTCAATTCCTTTGTACACTCATGGTAAGCGCATTGTGTCGCTCATTCAGTTCACCCTGTGCACTACGTCAATTCAAAATCCGGCTGTGTCGTGGCAGTCGCGCCGCCAGAAAATCCATCTGATCAGCCAGGATTCCACGCGCCGAGAGAATGAAATGCTCCCACAGGCAGGGCGCGTAGGGCACGAATAGCAGCCGCATACTCCGCGTCTGTTCCGGCCGACGACCACCCTTGCGTTGGTTGCACGCACGGCAGGCCGTGACGACATTGGTCCAGACATCCTTTCCGCCTTGTACGCGTGGCACGACATGATCTCGGCTGAGATCCTTCGGCGTGAATCCATCCCCGCAATAGGCGCAGGTATGACGGTCGCGACGAAATAGCAGCGCATTGGTCAGCGCCAATTCCTCGCGCAGCCATGCATACGGCTTGCGGCCAGCCAGGGCGACGATCGGGCGCAACTCTATGCTCGAGCGTATGCCGTCGCGGTTCCAACCGCCACGAAAGACGATGGCTTTATCGCCCCACTGCCAGGCGACGCCACCCGTTGCAGCGGCCGTGATTGCCTGTTCCGCCGTGAGCCATTGAGCCGGATTGCCGGCAAGGTCGAGTCCGAGAATCTGCGCCATCGTTGTCACCCTGTTGCACGCCTTTCCGGCGTGAAGTAATTCGGATACGGTTGAGAATGGCATGCCCGGCAGGGATCGAACCTGCAGCTTCCGGTTTCGTAGGCCGGCGCTCCGATCCGTTGAGCCACTGGCATAGGCTTGGTGCCGGCCCCGAGAGTCGAACTCGGAACATCCTGCTCCTAAGGCAGGCGCGTCTGCCAATTGCGCCAGGCCGGCATAAGGGCTTGGGGTGTTCGACCGGTATCGATCCGGTACCTTCTGGGTCACAGCCAGAAATGCAGGCCACTACGCCCCGAAGGAAGTCCCCTTGGGGGACACTACGAACACCATTGTTCAGTTTGGACGTGCAGGACGGATTCGAACCGTCGTGGGCTATTGCCTTCAGTTTTGTGACCAAAGGGAATCCCCGCGGGACAGACTGACGCCTTCGACCGCTCGGCCACTGCACGATTATTCTGGTGCCTCCCCGCCGAATCGAACGGCAACCTCCTGCTCTTCAGACAGGCGCGCAGACCACTTACGCCAGAGAGGCAATTGCTGCTGGCACCCCGTGACGGAATCGAACCGTCACCGAGAGTTTTGGAGACTCCCGTGCTGCCACTACGCCCCGAAGGAAGTCCCCTCGGGGGACACCAGCGAGGCAATATGGTCAGGGTGGCTGGTCTCGAACCAGCGACCTCCTCGTCCCAAGCGAGGCACGCTACCAACTGCGCCACACCCTGATGGGGCCGAAGCACTCGCACAAGCGCACTCGATGGATGTTCGCTTATGCCAGTGCTCCGGCAACTGCTTCACGACTCGGCACAGCACCAGCTTGTCCTGCCGGCGCTGCGCTTTGGCGGGCTTCTCATGTGGCCCGGCCTTGCGGAATTTCGCGCTTGCCACGTAGGGATTGCGCGGTTTGATTCTGGATTTCATAGTTCCATCTCCTTCAAGGTTTCCTTTGCGGCGATTTCTCGCCGCAGTTGTTTGATCTTGATCCCACAGCGAAGCCGCCTCCTCATCGAGCCTACGCATGTGCCGTGCCTGCGGCGCAAGAGAAAGCAGCTTCGCTGTGGTGCCGCTGTTCTCCATATTCCTGTAGGAATGAACAGGCCAGCGGCGCGCCTGCTGGCTGTCGAATGTCAATACCGGAAGTGTGAGGGCATCTGGTATCAGCACCCGACAGTTCAACCGTATCCGAATTGTTTAAGAGCAATCACATCGCCATCGTTGGCTTGAATGCGAACCTTCCGATCGCGGAAGGATTTCCTGAATCGAAAAAAGACGAAGCCCGGATTCCTCGCGGAGATCCGGGCTTCGGCGTTTGTTTCTGCCGGGGACGGATGGCTTAGGCCATTTGTCGTCCCTCCCGGACGTTCCTTGTTCCCAGATGCCACGAAAACCCGCGAACTGGATGGCCAAAGTACGCACCATGAAAAGAGGATCGCGGATCGAATTCGGTCGTCCCCTCGACGCGCGGCAGGCCCTGGCCGATGGCCGTGGCGGTACAGGACGGTATGCCGGCCTTGGCCGGATTCCGTCGTGTAGCAATCGAGGCGATGAGTTTCGTGTTCATGCTGTCTGGTTGCGGGAGATGGATTTGAACCACCGGCCTCCGGGGTATGAACCCGGCACGCTGCCAACTGCGCTATCCCGCGTCTGTTCCTTTTATTTGTTTGCCTATTCGGTCTCTGTATCTCGAATGGATGCGCAGTATGCCTACTTGATTCGCGAGAGTCAATCATCTTATGAAAATATTTCTTATTTCGCGGTTTTTTGTTACACTGGCACAAGCAGCGATCTCGCTGATCCGTTTTCGGACCCTGTCGTTTTGTGAGGATCGACATCATGTCCCGATCTACTCCCGCCGAGGGTGGCCCGGCCACGCTGGCGTTTCGTATTCGCGTCGTCATGGCCGAGCGCGGCATTCGTTCCGTTGCCGCGCTGCAAAGGATGCTCAAAGCCATTGGCGTCGAGATTTCCGTACCGCAACTGATTCGCATCGTGGATGGCCAATCCAGCCATGTTTCTACCGCCGTGCTCGGTGGCCTGATCGCCGTGCTTCAGTGCGGGATCGAGGATTTGATTGCGGTCACGGAAACCGGAACGAGGAATTTGAGTCGCATGCCCGAACCAGCATACTGATTGGCCCCGGCGTTTCCTGGTCGGACATCGGTGTCGCCAAGATCGTCTAACAATACGCGGTGACACGTACCGTCGGGTGCGCTCCTTAGCAGGCCAAGCGAGGTCGTCGAGAAGGCACTTATTGCAAATTCGCCACTACGTGGCTAATATTCAGCCATGTACCGGCGATTAATCGAAAAAAGGCTTCAAGCTGCCCTGGCTGATACCCGCGTGGTGCTGTTGAATGGCGCCCGCCAGACCGGCAAGAGCACGCTGGTGCAGCAGGTGGCTGCGCAGCGCTGCGGGCAGTATCTGACACTGGATGACCCGGCCACCGCCGGCCTGGCCCGTTCCGACCCGTCCGCGCTGGTCCGGGGGGCGGGCGCTTTCATGGTGATCGACGAAGTGCAGCACGCGCCCGAGCTGTTCCCGGCGATCAAGCGGGTGGTGGACGCGGATGGCCGCCCGGGACGGTTTCTGCTTACCGGCTCGGCCAATGTATTCTTGCTGCCCCGCTTGGCGGAGTCGCTGGCGGGGCGTATGGAAATCCTGCCGCTGCACCCCTTGTCGCAGGGGGAACTGGCAGACAACGAGGCTAACTTGGTGGACGCGCTGTTCGACGCCGCGCCGTGGCAGGCCGGCTCGCAGACGCTGGACCGAGTGGGCGTATGCGAGCGCGTGATCGCCGGGGGCTTTCCCGAGGCCGTGGCGTGTGCGCCGGGCGAGCGGCGCGATGCCTGGTTTCGCAGCTATATCGCCAGTCTGCTGCAGCGCGATGTGCGCGACCTGG
>ERZ1292630.5029-Hain-H41-02um-R3-5029-length-11024-cov-5_pt1 | contig 11024 bp, 12 predicted proteins | sample MGYA00564408_ERZ1292630 | MGnify/ENA primary metagenome ERZ1292630 (study PRJEB36523, sample SAMEA6512641) | groundwater metagenome | collected 2019-01-08 | study: AquaDiva: Metagenomics assemblies of 32 groundwater samples
AACTGGTGTTGTGTAAACCAAGTTTCCGTTAAAAAGGTAATGTGTAGCATAATACTATGTGAGCCAATCGGGGAAACCAGGAATAATATACATTTTTATTTAAATGTAAATCTCGTTTTGCGAAGCAATCCAAAACATCTTATGTCAAAACTAAAACTGGACCTGCATGAAATATGTAAAAAGGGGAATTTAATTGAAAAGGAACTCAATCGGATAATCAAGGAGGCCAATGAAAAAAGGATTGCCCTCGTAGAAATCATTCCCGGAAAAGGAAGCGGTCAGCTAAAGAAAACCGTCCTGCGCTTTTTAGACCGCCCTGACATAAAAAAGAGGTATCATCGTATTGACAAGGACAGTAAAAATTATGGAAGAGTCTTCGTGCGTTTTAAACATAACGGCACACCAAACTAACCGCCAGGCTAAGCCCTTTTGGCAATCAAAATAGCCGTGCTTTGCGGTGAGCAACAATAAATGAATAATTGGTTTTTGTATTTGATAAGATGTAAACATGGGCAATTATATACAGGCATAACAACTGATATAGAAAAAAGATTTGAAGAACATAAAAGCCTTGATAAAAAAGGATCAAAATACTTAAGAGGAAAAACCCCCTTAAAGTTGGTTATGAAAAAGAAGATTGGGAACAAGAGTTTGGCGTTGAAGATCGAAGCAAAAGTAAAAAAACTATCAAAAATTAAGAAAGAGTTGTTGGTAGACGACAAAATCAAGATAAGGGATATAAAGAAAAATATGATCTTAATCATTTCTCTGTTTGTTGTTCAACAAATCATATCAGGCTGTGCAATGACGGCTTCAAAGGATATGTGCAAAGGATCAAGTGATCGGTACGTTTTTCAGGATAAATGTTCTAAATGTCATGAGTTGCCGGAAAATAATAAAGAGTAATATTTAATACAATATTGCTAAATTTGAGGTAATAAAAATGGTAGAAAAACTTATTCAGTCAAATCCCTCAGTAATGATGGGGAAACCGGTAATCGCAGGAACACGAATTACGGTTGAACACATTTTAGAAAAACTGGCTGCCGGTGAGACAGTTGAGCAAATCCCGGATGCTCATCCCCGGTTAACAAAGGGCGCTATCCGGGCATCTCTGGATTTTGCGGCAAAAGCCTTAAAAGCTGATGTAGTTTATCCTGTAGCGGAGTCAACTTAATGAGCCTGCAGCTTCGTTGAGATTTAAGGTTGTAGATTGATGATTTGATATTTAAATATAAACACATAAGTTTTGATTAAAGAGTTAAATGGGAAACGTCAACATTAAAGACCTTATTCTACCATATAATCACTGATCAAGGGTGACCCCATTATCCCCCGTCAAGATAGAGCGTAAATCTGTCGGCAATCGGAGCCCGAAATTCTTCCATGAGATCAGATGCCAGAGAAGCATCTTACCAAATGCATCAAAATATGACTTGGCGGCGCTCCCCTCAATGCCGAACAATTGGTCTATATGCGTTACGGTATCCACCCTTGTTGGTTCAATCATGCAAAGCTGAGCTTAGCTCTGTTGGTTGAACCTAAATGTTTAGGTTCAGGCTACAAGCCTGAACCGGCATATGGTTTCTTCACCCAATTTTAATCCCCCTAAATTCCCCTTTGAAAAAGGGGGAAACAGGGGGATTTTTCATCTATGTGGATAAAACCAATAATTTCTTATCTTATACTTCTATTTTCGTTCCTAATAATGTCAGGAATTCTGTATCATTCAGTACTGTCCGGATTGTCGTCAAAAATGTCTGCAATACCATTGCCGTCCTTGTCTCTCAGGAAATCCTTATCATTGTCATTGGTTAATAGCCCTTCCCCGAATGGATTAGATATTTTGCAATGGCTTCTAAAAAAACCCGGTGATTCCTGATAGCCGGTTTCAATCTCTGTTACAGTAATCTCTCCATTAACTATAAAGCTGAAGATACTGGAACGATTGCCCGGCTGGATTGTTTCGTCCGTCTTGTCAACTGTAAATTTAGTTTTACTGCCTGCGCCAAAGTATCCGCCATACGTCCAGACAACCTGTTGGTCTTTGTCATGTATAGTAACTTTGGAATCCCAGAGTTTTGGCCCGGTAACATTGTTCCTGAATCGGTGGTCTGCCGCTGTTGCATCTTTAGAGATAAATTTTATAGTTACTGATGCAATGTGTTCGGCATGATGCTGCGGATCGGGTTCGTTCTGGTCGTCATTGGTTATCTGAAAACAGTATCTGGTGAATCCGGGCACATAAGTCGCATTAACGTCAGCCCTGACAGAGTCGGCAACGGCGCTCCGTGTTCCCATAAAGAGGCCGGGGCACAGTGCAATGAAGAGTAGTAATATTTTATTAAATCCTGCTTTATTCATTTAAGGCATCTCCTTTCCATTTTAATATAGAATTACTTATATACATGTTGACAATATACGGTTTTCAAATCTTCCAGTTCCAGATGTACATACAGGTAACGAAAATATCATGAATCGTGCAAGAAATCAAGGGTGCGTAATAAAAAGATTGTAAACAAAGCCTTGACATTTTGTTAAAAATATATACTATTTATTTTCTTGTCAGTAGCCATATTCATCCACATATCTATCGATCAACGAATCTGTCGCCGATCGTGGCAGCCAAAATCAATCAGCACCATCCGGAAGATAAAGTTATCTTTATAATTAATTAAATTTTACAGGTTTTATGGCAAAGAAAACAACATTAGCAATTGTAATCGCACTCTTAACTTTTTTCCTGATTGTACCGTTCTTAAGTTATAGGTCTTTTAAGTCGGCGATAAAAAAAGAGATATTCAATCATCTGATTACTGCCAGGGATCTCCTGAAGCACGAGATTTGGAATTATTTTAACAATAGATATGGCGATATCGATGTTCTCTCGAGAAATCCGGTAATTGCCAAGGGCTTTACCCAATTATCCGGCGCTTTTAATGCTTATGGCCTTGATAATCCCCAATTTCAGAAAATAAAGAGTATCTATCAGCCATTAATGGAATATTACATAGCTGACTATGGCTACTCAAACATGTTCTTTATTGATAAGGATGGAGCTGTAATATTTTCAGCGCTGAGTGAGGACTTTAGCGGGACAGATTTGTTTGCAGGAAAATTTAAAGAGCACAGAATTGCCCGGATGTTCAAACAAGCTTTGGAAGACGTAAGTTTTGGGGACTATAGCTGGAATGACAAGGTAAATGATTATACGGCTTATTTTGCAGCTCCCGTCTTCGAATCTGAAAGTTTAATGGGCGTAATAGTGATAGAACTCCCGTTCGCTCATCTGGACACCATATTGACACAAAGGGTCGGCATGGGCAAAACCGGCGAAGAGTACTTAGTTGGTGAAGACGGTCTTATGAGATCGAATTCAAGGTTTTCTACAAAACCTACTATACTGAAACAAGAGGTGGATACAGAGGCAACCAGAGAGGCGTTTGATGGATATGTTGGAACAAAGATTATTAAAGATTATAGAGGTGTTTCCGTGTTAAGCGCATATACGCCCCTTAATCTCAATTTTATTAACTGGGCGCTCCTGGTTGAGATTGATGAAGCAGAGGCATTTGCCCCTATATATGATGTAGAAACTAAACTTAAAATAATTGCATCCATAATCAGTGCCATAACTATTGGATACCTCTATTTTACATATAGATCATATAAGAAAAAAGAAGAGGAGGAACATAATATTATAGAATCTGAAGAACAGCCCGTATCTTAACTGGACGGCAATTATTCTGAGATTTATTTCTCTTTCCGTTCTGCCTTATGCCTTTCAATGATTTCATTCAGGTGTTGTGTATATTTCCCGGGTCCGCCTTGCAAGTATCCTGTCTTGCCAACCGGTTCCCCATCAGGACTGAGAATAATAATAGTTGGGTAGCCTTTAATTCCGTATTTCGTTGCCAAATTCCAGTTTTGCTGTTTCAGTTCCCTGGTCTGCTTCTTTGCACTGGGAAAATCCACTAACACACATACAAGGTTCTCCTTCGCAAAATCCTTGAAGGCATCCTGTGAGAATACTTCCTTTTCCAGTTTTATGCACCATCCGCACCAGTCTGATCCACTGAAGCCAAGCAGTATGTATTTGCCGGAAGTCCTGGCGGCTGATGACGCTTTCTTAAAATCTGTTTCCCAATCTGTGGCTTCTGCTATAGAGCAGCATAGCATCAAGATTGCGACTAACGTACATGTGACAAGATTTCTTCTCATTATTTGCTCTCCATTTAGTTACATTTTGTTTTCCGAACATTATTAGTAGCTCTCTTGTAAGCATCTTTAGTCCAGCATAATCTGAAATGAGAGCATGATTGACAATCCATGAGCAAGCCTCTTTTTCCCATAAGTATTTTTCCGGAAAGAGACCTTTCTGCTTCTTCACGTTTCATAAGCAGGCACAAGGGATCTTCCGTCAAACAACCATGCTGATTATAGCAAGTAATACATATATTTCTCCCCCGCTGTTTTTTGTCTGTCATGATGTTTTCGAAAACCTGATTTTCAGGCGCCCGTCATAGTAAAGCTGGTTGTGTCCGTTTTAATGTCTCATTGTAAGTTCTCATTCTTTCCTGTCATACCTTATTTCTTCCTGTTTGTCAATTGTCCTGAAAGTAAAAAAGGCTTGTACTTAAGTTGTAAGTACAAGCCTTTTTAATACTTGACCCCAAGGGGATTTGAACCCCTGTTGCCGGGATGAAAACCCGGTGTCCTAGACCAGGCTAGACGATGGGGCCGGAATTTACTATCACTATACTAAGTGAGGGCAGAAGGACTCGAACCTTCGACAATCGCCTTAAAAGGGCGGTGCTCTACCAACTGAGCTATGCCCCCATTTGATTTATATTTTTAAAAGCTCTTCCGATTTCTGGCTTAGAAGTTCATTTAATTTTGCTTCGGTCTCGTGTGTAAATTTCTGTATTTGATCTTTTACTTTTTTTGCCTCATCCTCAGTTAATATGGAATCTTTTTCTTCTTTATCAATATGTTTGTTTGCTTCGCGTCTTATGTTCCTGATAGATATCTTGGTCTCTTCCGTCATTTCTCTTATTTGTGCAACTATTTTTTCTCTTCTATCGCCACTCAATGGCGGTATGGGAATGCGAATGACCTTTCCATCACTATTTGTTGTTAATTCCAGTTCTGATTGTTGAATGGCTTTTTCTATGTCCTTAAGAGTGGAAGGATCGTAAGGGCTTATAACGATTAATTGCGACTCCGGAGCTGCTATGTTTGCAAGTTGTTTTATTGGCATCAGAGAACCATAACAGTTGACTTTAATATTTTCAACAAGGCCCGGCGTAGCCCTACCCGATCTTATACTCTTAAATTCTTCTTTCAATATTTCAAGAGTTTTTTCCATCTTTTTCTTTGTTTCAGTTTGTATTTCTGTTGATGTCATTTGCAGTTTCCTATGTTTGTGCCGATTTTATTACCTATTATAGCTTTCTTTATATTGCCTTTTTTCATGAGATTGAACACAATAATGGGGAGTTTATTTTCCCTGCTAAGAGATATTGCAGTTGAATCCATCACGCCGAGATTTTTTGTCAGTACATCCATATATTCTAATTTAATGTACTTCTTTGCTCCCGGATTAGTTAGCGGATCATCAGAATACACGCCATCAACCTTTGTTCCTTTAAGAAAGACATCAGCGCCTATTTCTATAGCCCTTAGTGCGGCAGCGGTATCAGTTGTAAAATAAGGATTTCCTGTCCCGCCTGCAATAATAACAATATAACCATTTTCCAGAAGGCTCAGGCATTTTTGTATAGTATAGGATTCTACGATGTTCTGTATTTGTATTGCACTTAAGACACTTGTTGGTATTTTCAGTTTTTTAAGTGAATCCTGAAGGATGATTGCATTGATGTTTGTAGCAATCATGCCTAACTGATCAGCCCTGGCACGATCTACGCCTGATTTACTTAATTCCGCTCCTCTTATTATATTGCCGCCACCCACGACTATGGCAATCTCAACCCCAGCTTTTCTTGCACTGCTGATTTCTCTTGCTATAAGGTTGCACTTTGAATTATCTATAACTGGTGATTTCTCTGAGCAGAATCCCTCGCCGCTAATTTTTAAAAGAACTCGTTTATGCCTTTTGATTGCAATAGTACTATTCTCCAATAGCGAATCTTGCAAAACGGTTAATCTTGATGTTTTCACCCAGTTTTGCAATTGCGTTTTTTAATAAATCACCTACTGTCTGATCGTTGTCTTTTATGAAAGTCTGATCCAAAAGGCAGTTTTCTTTATAAAAGTTTTCCATCTTCCCTTCAATGATTTTGTCCCTTACATTGTCGGGCTTATCTTTAAAATCTTCACTATAGGACTTTTTCTCTTTTTCTATGGTTTCCTGAGAAATAGCTTCTCTGCTTGTAGATATTGGATCAGTTGCAGCTATCTGCATACAGAGAGCTTTTACCAACTCTGCAAATACATCATTCCTGGCCACAAAATCAGTTTCACAATTTACCTCGATCAAAACACCTATTTTGCCGTTTGTGTGAATGTATGAATCCACTCTTCCCTCCGGGGTGCCTCGCGAGTCCTTTTTCGCCGCCTTGGCCAAGCCCTTTTTTCTTAAAGATTCTGTTGCTTTTTCAAAATCACCATCTGATTTTTCAAGTGCGTTTTTGCAATCCAGTACACCCGCACCTGTCTGTTCTCTTAATTTCTTTACGTTTGATGCGTCAATTGCCATTGTATAGTAACTCCATATATTTCTCTTAAATTTTATTGATAATAAAGATCCTGCTTGAGGAGGGATATCAACTGTTACAAGATGTTATTTCGCGAGGAGAAGATAAAACATTTACACACTTTTTTGTTCTTGCAAGACTTTGTTGTCTTCTTCTATCTTTACTGAAGGTTGTCCCTCTAATACGGCATCTGCCGCTTTACTTAAGAAGAGTCTTATTGCCCTGATAGCGTCATCATTTCCAGGCACACAAATGTCTATAAGGTCTGGATCACAATCTGAGTCTGCCAGGCATATTGTTGGTATCCCCATTTTAATGGCTTCTTTCATTGCTATGTGTTCTTTCTTTGGGTCTACTACAACTAAAACGGAAGGCAGTTTATTCATATTCTTTATGCCTTCGAGGTTTTTTGTAATTTTTTTTCTCTCGCGTGTAAGTGAAGAAATTATCTTCTTGCTATAATTATGGATTGAACCATTATTTTCCAGTTCTTCCAGTTCTTCCAGTCTTTTCAATCGCTTACGAATTGTTTCAAAGTTTGTTAATGTTCCGCCGAGCCACCGTTCGTAAACGTAATGCATATTAGAGCGTTTTGCTTCAGCGACAATAGCATCCTTTGCCTGCCATTTTGTGCCTACAAAGAGAATTCCTTTTTTGCTGCTGGAAACCTTTGTGAGAAACTTATAAGCTGTAATCAAGCCTCTAACGGTTTCCTTTAAGTTGATTATGTGAATCAGATTGCGTTTCCCAAAAATAAAAGGTTTCATTTTGGGGTTCCAACGGCTGGTTCTGTGTCCAAAATGGAAACCAGCATCAACTAATTCTTGAAGACTTACTATTGGCAAATTCTACTCCTTTTTGTTTACTCTGTTTCAAAAGCGAAAGGGTATACTTATATCAAACTAACAGCATATGTGTCAAGAATAATTATTATAAAACCCCTTTTCCAAATGGTTTGTTAACAACTGACATTCGCTAATTTTAAATTTTTATTAATTTCTTCTTTTATTATTGTAGCAACTTTTATAGCCTTAATCCCGTCTTCACCTGAAACAACAGGTTGTTTACCATTATTTACACAACTTACAAATGATTCCAGTTCTTTTCTCAACGGTTCCTGGTTGTTCATTTTTATTCGTTCAATTTTTAGCAGATCTCCAAAAACAAAGTTCTTAAGGTCTTTAATTGTCGAGACATCGGTGTTTTCAGTAATAATAGATTTAGGGGTTAACTCAGGAGACTTTTTATAAATGATAGCTTCCTGCTTATGATAATCAAGTGAAATATAGGAGTTTTCTGAGAATAAACGAATCTTCCGCATCGGCTCAAAAGAAACCCTGCTTGCCGTGATGTTAGCCACACAACCATTTTCAAATTGGATGCGAGCGTTTGCAATATCTTCTTTATCGGATATTACACTCACACCAACAGCATCTATCTTTTTTACTTTAGATTTGGAAAGATCTAATATAATGTCTATATCGTGAATCATTAAGTCTAAAACTACGCCTATGTCGGCAGAACGGAACGTAAATGGGCTTAACCTGTGGCATTCTATGAATTTCAAGGAAACATCAAGTTTCTGGATTGCCTCTATAGCAGGATTAAATCTTTCTATGTAACCTGGTTGTAATATTGTAGAGGTCTCTTTACTTAATTTTATTAAATCTTCTGCCTCGGATACTGTTCCCGTCATAGGTTTTTCTACTAATACGTGAATACCGTTTTTAAGCAGTTCTTTGGTGATTTCATAATGAAACCTGGTAGGAACAACGACGCTGGCTGCATTAACTTTGTTTAAGATTTCTTTGAATGAACTATAATATTTGGTATTACAACGCTGTGCTACTGCTTCACCTGTGTCTTTGTTAATGTCCACAATACCGACAAGGTTTACTTCCGGTATCTCAGAATAGATTCGCGCATGTTCTTTGCCGAGATGACCTACTCCTATAACCGCAATCTTTAATTTTTCCAAAGTCATTTGCCTCTTATGAATTGTTTGTTAATGCTGACCTTAAAGACTCTCTGTATCTACCCAATTTTCCTTTATCAACATTTCTAAAGAAATCTATTAGTACCTTTACTTCTGGTCTCAAGTGTTCCTGACTTTCCAACTCAGAAAGTATCTGGTTTCTGTTCAATGTTTTTGTGCGAAATAGTTGTTTAAATGCTTCTTTTATGGCATTAATACTGTCTTGTGAGAAACCGGCTCTTTCTAATCCTATTGTATTAACCTTTCGCACCTTGGCAGGGTTGCCTTCTACAATCATGTAGGGTGGCACATCCTGGACAATTCTTGTGAGACCTCCCACATATGAGTGTTGACCAATAGTTACAAAAGGGTGTATGCCTGCAAGCCCCATCAACTTTGCATATCTTTCTATCTTTATGTGTCCCCCCAAAAGCACACCGTTAGCGATAAGAACGTTGTCTTCAATGATACAATCATGTGCTATATGTGAACATGACATAAAAAGGTTGTTATTGCCGATAAGTGTTTCGCCTCCTCCCACTTCTGTCCCTGTATTTATTGTGACGCATTCCCGAATAACGTTGTTGCTTCCTATTATGAGTTTTGTCTGTTCGCCGTAATACTTTAGATCTTGAGGCTCAGAACCTACTATGGCATTGGGGAATATCACGTTGTTACCGGCCAGAGTGGTATTGCCGGTGATTGTGACGTTATTTTTAATAATGTTTCCATCGCCAATCCTCACGTTTTTATCTATTACAGACAATGGTCCGATTTCAACGTTTTTGCCGATTTCGGCTTTTGGGTGAATTATGGCTGTTGAATGTATTTTCATTTGTTTGTGTTTGTTTAGATTTGTAATAGATTTATGCGGCGTGCTTTGGCTAATTGTATACTTGCTTTTTAGAACTTTCGAAGATTTTTTCAGCCATACAAGTGTTTAAAAAGTGTCCTGATTTAGTTGCAACTATACGAGCATGCAATGTAAGATTAGTCAGATAAAGATCGCCTATAATGTCCAGTATCTTATGCCTGACGCACTCATTTGGAAATCTCAGCTTAGCAGGGGTCATAGATATGGGTTTTGTTATTGTACCATCCTCATGCAGGATAAGACTGTTTTCATCAGTTACTCCTCTTCCCCATCCTTGCTTCTTATATTCTTCAATAATAGTGCTTAGTCCAAATGTCCTTGCAGGCGCTATTTGAGTGCTAAAATTATTTTCTGTCATTTCAATTTCAAAACATTGCCTATTTAAAAATGATCCATTGAAATCAAGGATGTAAGAAAGAGATAGTCCCTTGTCATATGGTAAGGCTATTATGCTTGCGTCACCGTCGCTTACCTTTAATTCCTCCTGTAGATAGAATGTATTTTTTGGTTTTTCAAGAGGTTTTGTTCCTGCACCTTTTAGCAGATAGGTAAATAAAAGAGAGCTGCCGTCCCCTGCCGGCACTTCATTACCATTAATTTCTATTTCGATATTGTCGATACCAAGCCCCGCTAAAGCAGCCATTAAATGTTCTATACTTTTTACTCCTACTCCGTTCTTTTCTAATGATATCAGCCGCTTCGAGCCAGAGAGTGTTTCAACGCTTGCCGGCACCTTCGGATGGCTTGCAATGTCAGTGCGTATGAAATTTATGCCGGTATTTGCCGGAGAAGGCTTAAAGCGAAGTTTAGTTTCTTCACCAGTAAATAACCCTACCCCAGAATACTCTACTATCCTTGAGATTGTTCTTTGTTGGTTGTTCAAATCTTATTTCTTATTTTTTTCTTTGGAATATTCTGAATTTAAATGTTCAATTATACTCGCCGTAATGTCAACTGCCTTTGAATGGTATAATACAGTTCTAATTCCTATCTTAAATTGTAAGTCAGAAATTTGTCCACTCTTTAACTCCGGTTCTTCCTTTTTGATAATGAGATCGTATTTCTCTTTCTCCCCGATTCCTTCAACTTTTTTTACTACTTCATCATAAATTTTCTCGAAGAAATCTTTATATCTTCTAAGTAACTGCCTTTCTGCAAATTTTGCATAACCTTCAAGCTCTACATTCTTTCTTTCCAACATGTCTTCATTTTTCTTTCTTGTTTCACTGCCTAAATCCAGTAGCTGTGTCTCTTCATCCAGATCTATCATTTCTTTCCTTTTTTTGTTTATTTCATTTTGAAATTCTTTTTCCATATCTTTTAGTTGCTGATCCATGTCTTTTCTTTTCTCATACTTTTCAAATACTCCACTTATGTCGACTATGCCGATCTTGAACCCTTCAGCTTCGGCATTCACGGGAATCATATAAATGGTGGTGAGACTTGCTAGCAAAACAAA
>ERZ1292630.909-Hain-H41-02um-R3-909-length-29874-cov-6_pt3 | contig 11022 bp, 17 predicted proteins | sample MGYA00564408_ERZ1292630 | MGnify/ENA primary metagenome ERZ1292630 (study PRJEB36523, sample SAMEA6512641) | groundwater metagenome | collected 2019-01-08 | study: AquaDiva: Metagenomics assemblies of 32 groundwater samples
GCAGTTGTTGCACGGCGAACCCGCCTCGCCGAAGTAGGCGAGCATCCGCACCCGACGGCACTCGGACGTCTCGCACAACCCGAGCATGGCGTCGAGCTTGGCCACCTGCACCTTCTTATACTCTCCTCCACCCTCCGACTCCTCTATCATGCGCCGCAGCTGCACCACGTCCTGCAGCCCGTACGCCATCCACGCGTCGGCCGGCAAGCCGTCGCGCCCCGCGCGGCCGGTCTCCTGGTAATACCCCTCGATGCTCTTCGGCAAGTCGAGGTGGGCCACGAAGCGCACGTCGGGCTTGTCGATGCCCATGCCGAAGGCGATCGTCGCCACCATCACCACCCCGTCGTCGCGCTGGAAGCGCTGCTGGTTCCGCGCGCGCGCCTCGGCGCTCATGCCGGCGTGATACGGCAGCGCCGCAATCCCCTGCCCCTCGAGCCACGCGGCGGTCTCCTCCACCTTCTTGCGCGACAGGCAGTAGACGATCCCCGCGTCGCCCGGGTGTTCCGCGCGAAGGAAGTCGAGCAGCTGCTTGCGGGCGTTTCCCTTTTCGACCACGCGATAGCGGATGTTGGCGCGGTCGATGCTGGCCACGAACACCCGCGCCGTCCCCAGCTGCAGCCGTTCGATGATCTCGGCGCGCGTCTGCCGGTCAGCCGTGGCGGTGAGCGCAATGCGCGGCACGGCCGGGAACCGCTCGTGCAGCACCGACAGCTGGATGTACTCGGGCCTGAAGTCGTGCCCCCACTGCGACACGCAGTGCGCCTCGTCGATGGCGAACAGCGCCAGCTTGCTCCCTTCAAGCAACGATAAACAACGTTCGGTCAACAGCCGCTCGGGGGCCACATACACCAGGTCGAGGTCGCCGTTGCGCACCGCGCGCTCGACGTCGGTCGCCTGTGCGGCGCTCAACGTGGAGTTGAGATACGCCGCGCGCACGCCGAGTTCGGCGAGGGCCGCCACCTGGTCGTGCATCAGGGCGATCAGCGGCGAGACCACCACGCACACGCCGGGGCGCAGCAGCGCCGGCAGCTGGTAGCACAGCGACTTGCCGCTGCCGGTCGGCATCAGCACCAGCGCGTCGCCGCCACCGGCGACGTGCGCAATCACGTCGGCTTGATGGCCGCGAAAAGCCGGATAGCCGAAGACGGTGTTGAGGAGAGTGAGAGCGTCGTGGTTCAAAATGCGTTCACGACTTCGTCACCTGCTGGAACACCCCCAGCCGGTCGGTCACCTGCCAGTGCCCGGCAATGCGACCACCATCCATGTAATAGATGGTGAGGCCGGACGACTTCACCGGTTGGCCCGTGGCCTTGAAGCCCGGCATGTCGGCGGCGAAGGTGCCTTTCCAGCGCCAGGCGACGGCGACCCTGATGCCCTCTTCGATGATCGTCTCGATGATGAAGCGCTGGTCGGGGAACGGCGCGCGCGAGATGCGCACGCGCTCCTTGAACTCGTCGAGGGTCAGCTTCTGGCCGTCCCACGGATCGCCCGGATCGTGGTGGATGGTATAGGTCCTGGCGAGGAAGCGATCGCACGCGTCCACCTCGCCGTCGGTCCATACGTGGTGCATGTAGTCGGCAACGACTGCCTTGGCGTCGCTCATTCGCCACTCCCGGCATGGGTGAACGCGAGCAGCGTGGCGTGCACGCGAATGTCGTGCGGCCACCTGGTAACGAGCTGCTCGAAGCGCGCACGGTCGTTGGCGAACAGCGCGCGCGCTGCTTCCTCAAAGTTATTCAGGTTGCCGGCCAGGGCGTGCATGAAGGTGTAGGCCGCTTCGTGCGCGCGCCTGACCAGGTGCTGGTCGCCCAGCCAGTCCCAGTGGCGCAGCAACAGCGTGACCTCCCGCGCGACGACGCCGAGCCTGGGGCGTCCTCGGCCCCGCGGCGCAGCCGGCGGCGGCGAGTAGCGATCGATGATCGCGTCGTCCGTGCCGCGGGTGTCGACGTCGATGGCCTCGCCCGTGCGGTCACTGAAGATGAGCATGGGGTGCGCCGGCACATCGGACTCGGCGTTCTTGACCGCGACGGCCACCTGGGCGAGCACTCCCGTGACCAGGCGGTTGGTGCCGACGAAGGCGGTGTAGGTGTGGGTGTGGTATCGTTGACCGTCTTGCTTATTGTTATCAAAACTGACATATTATGGCCCTATAGTATTCAATGGTGACTATTGTCGCTACTACTTGCTGCTATTGAGCAGGAAATATCTTCTCATGCCGGGCGCAACGAGATTTAGATAGTTAGTCTATAGTATAAATAAATACCTGATAACGTTTATATACAGGCACAAAACTCCAAAGACGCATCAGGAAGAGGTCCAAATGCAGAGAAAACTCCAAAAACTCCCCAGCCCTCTACCAGAGGTCTTCGTCAGCTCGTCGGCAACCACCAAAGCGGTGAGCCGCCTGGTGCAGGCTGCTGGCGCTCGAAAGATCGGGCCGCGACTCTACACCACAAACATGATCGACCCGCCGGCAACCATCGTACGCCGGAATCTCTGGCCCGTCGTCGGACTGCTGATGCCGGGAGCCGTAATCGGTTATCGCACGGCCTTCGAGAGTACCATTCCGGCGGACGGCGCGGTCTTCTTGGCCGGCCCCTATCGCCGACGGATCGAGCTGCCCGGCGTGAGAATCCAGATGCTGCCGGGTCCCGGACCGCTGGAGGGAGATCAACCATTCGTCGGGGGCATCTACATCGCATCGAGAGCGCGGGCTATTCTCGAGTCACTGAAGCTGACCCGACAACGCAAGTACGCCTCGCGTGGCCTGAGCCGAAAGTCTGTCGAGGAATGGCTGGAACGCGAACTGAGAATCGGCAGCGAAGCGCGAATAAACCAGGTCCGTGACGACGCCAGGAGGCTGGCACCACTCCTCGACGCGCGACCGGCATTCGAGACACTCGATTCGCTGGTCGGCGCGTTGCTTGGAACTCGCCGGGCTCGAATGACGTCTCCCGTTGCCATCGCACGCGCAGCCGGCACACCCTACGACCCGGCACGACTGGAACTCTTCGACACGCTGCACGGGGAGCTGTTGCGCTGGCATACCCGTGGGCGGCCCGACCGGCTGCCGAGCGACGATGATTTCGTGCACCTCGCGTTCTTTGATGCCTACTTCTCGAACTTCATCGAGGGAACGGAATTCGAGATCGCCGACGCACACGCGATCGTGTTCGAGGGACAGTTCCCGTGGGCGCGACCGGAGGACGCCCACGACATTCTTGGGACGTACCAGCTGGTCGGCAATCGCCACTGGATGAGCAGGGGAATGCGCGACGCCGAGTCCGTCGACGCGTTCATCGTACGCATCAAGGCGGCGCACGCCGAGATGATGAGCGCACGTCCCGGCATGCATCCGGGACAATTCAAGACGACGGCAAACAAGGCTGGCCTCACGACGTTTGTGCCTCCGGAACTGGTGAGCGAGACGTTGCGGAAGGGCGTCGAACTGGCCAGAAGCCTCAGCTCTCCATTTGAGCGGGCCACCATGCTGATGTTCGTGCTGTCGGAGGTGCACCCGTTCGACGACGGAAACGGCCGCATTGCCCGTGCGTTCATGAACGCCGAGTTGGTCGCCGGCGGCGAGCGGCGCATTCTGGTGCCAACTGTTTACCGAAACGAGTACTTGACGGGATTGCGGACGCTTTCCCGAACGGCGCACCCGACGGCGTACCTCCAGATCATGGACTTTGCACAGGAGTACACGGCTCGAATCGACTTCACGAACTACGAACACGCACTCTCCGTCCTGACGGCAACCAATGCATTCGCCGAACCCGAAACAACCGGTCGCGATGCGGCGGCGGACTCAGTCGCCAAGCTCCGATTGCCGGCTCCCGCCGCGTCTTGATCGCACTAAGTTCGGGCACGTCCTCAGGACCCCATGAGCTCACTAGTCGCCAAACAGCCCTTTCTCGCATCCCTCGCGTGCCGCACGCAGGGGTGGTACGCGCAGCACGCGCCGCCCGAGATTCCCTCGCTCGGCCTGCGGTGGCGCTTCTGGGTGGGCGCCGACGTGCACGAGCGGGCGCGCGCGTGGCTCGGCGCCGGCACGATGTTGCGGCGCACTCCTGTTGATGCCGCGGCGGCCGACACGCAGGCATCGATTGCCAGCTCGGTGGAGCGCCTGTTGTTCGAAGCCACCTTCACCTGGAACGGACTCGTCGCCCGCGCCGACGCCATTCGCCCGGCCGGTACTGCCTGGGACCTCATCGAGGTGAAGTCGGGCAAGTCGCCCGGCGAGAACGACAAGCTGAACCCGGATTACGTGGACGACTTGGCGTACACGCGCATGGTGGCCGGCAATGCTGGGCTGAAGATCAGCCGGTCGCTACTGGTGCTCATCAACCGCGACTACCGGCTGGACGGCGACGCCGAGCTGTTCGTGTACGTGGACGTGACCGACGCGGTGAACGCGCGCGCCGCCGAGTTCGAGGTGATCAGTGGGGACGTGGTGCAGAAGGTGGCGGCGGACGACAGGCCCGAGCCCGAGTTCATCTTCGCATGCGGGAAATGTCCGTACTTCGAGACCGATTGTCTTGGCGTCGGCGTGAGCGACCCGCTGTTCATCATTCCGCGCATCACGCCCAAGAAGTTCGACGCGCTCAAGGTGTACGGCCGCATTGCCGACATCCCCAGGGACGCCGACCTCACCGCCATCCAGCGCGGCATCGTGGACGTGATCCAGGCGGGCGAGCCAAGGGTGAACCACGACGGCCTGAAGGTGCTTGACGAGCTGCAGTGGCCCGTGCGGTACCTCGACTTCGAGGCCGTGATGCCGCACCTGCCGTGGTTTCCCGGGACCGCGCCGTACGAGACCGTGCCGTTCCAGTATTCATTGCACGTGCTCGATGCGCCCGACGCCGAGCCGAGGCACCATGAGTTCCTGGCGGAGACGGACGGCGACTGGCGAGCGCTGATGACCGAAACGTTGCTGCACGATCTCGGCACGGCCGGGTCGATCGTAGTCTACTCAGGCTACGAGAAGGGGCGGCTGAAGGCGCTGGCGCAGACCTTCCCCGTGCTCGAGGCACAGATCAACGCCGTGCTGGAGCGGCTGTTCGACCTGGAGCAGGTGTTCAAGAGCGGCTACCAGCACCCCGGGTTTGGCGGGCGTACGAGCATCAAGAAGGTGCTGCCGGTGATGGTGCCCGAACTCAGCTACAAGGAGCTGGCCCTGAACAACGGCGACGACGCGCTCGGCGTGTTCGGTCTGATGCGGGTGGGGGCGATGGAGGCGTCGTTGATGCCGACGCATCGCACGCGGCTACTGGAGTACTGCAAGCTGGATACTTGGGCGATGGTGAGGTTGCATTTGGCGACGGCGATGCTTCGCCACCACTAGACGTCCCGTTACGGTGTGCCTGCTTTCTTCCGACGTCGCGTGGGCGGGGCATGGCGAAGCTCCTCCCGAACGACCCGGCGCAGCGTTGCTTCAATAGGCTCGGCTGGCGCATCGACCAGCTGCCGCAGCGCCCGGTTGATGAGCGTCTGGTAGTTGCCGCCACCAGCGTCGTTCACCTTCTTGTGGAACCAGGCGATGACGTCGTCGTCCAGGCGGATGGTGATGCGCGTCTTGCCGGGCGGTACATAGAGCACCGCTCCGCGCTTGGCGTTCGAGAAATCGTATTCTTTACGCATCGCCGCCCTCTTCATAGCTGATTCGTTCGCGTCGTGTGGCTAGCCGTGCCGAGATCATACGTGTCCTGGCATCCCGCTCGGTCCAGGCTACCACCACGACGCGGCCACGACTATCGCGACTGAGGGTGACGAACCGGCGCTCACCAGGGTCATCGTCCGGACGCGTCAGTGCGAGTGGATCCTCGAGAACCGCCACGGCCTCGGCGAACTCGACGCCATGCTTCCTGAGATTGAGCATCGCCTTGAGCGGGTCCCATTCGGTGTCCCGAAACATGATATGTACATTTGTACACCGCCGCAAGTACTCGCGGATTGCGCCGAGGGAACGCGAGGCTGCGGCAGTGAAGAAGGACAATCGACGCCCGCGCACGTTACATCGCACGTGGGCGTCAACCGTCATCATTTCATTGCGCAGCCTACCAGCCGGCTGCTACCACACCGCAGTCGCGTAGTAATACCACCCCGCCGGACCGTTCACGAACGTGATGCCCGGGGTCGCGGTATCGATGCCGGTGAGGCCGCGGTACGTGCCGCTGGGCGACCGCGCCCCGGCCAGCATGCGGCGACGCGGCGGCGTGGCGCTGCCGATCTGCCAGTGCGAGGTGGGCGGAGCAGAAGCGGCGTCACCCTACGCCGCCGGCCGCGTCGCGCGTCGTCGAGTCTTCCCTGTGGACACCGAAAGCAGCGCTTCCGGATGCGTGGCTGCGATGCGAAGCAGCACCTGGGCCGGGCCGTCGGGCCGACGCCGCTTCTGCTCCCAGTTCTGCAGCGTATCAACACTGATGCCAAGCAGGGCGGCGAACTTGGGCTGACTGAGCTTGAAGTGCTTCCTCAGCGTGGCAACGTCGGGATGCTGGCCATGAAGGATCTCATCGGCGCTGAACGCACGCGACGGCGCCTTGCGGCCCCGGGCAATGGCCTTGGCTTCCGTGACGCTTTCGATGAGTTCGTCGAACAGGTCCTTGCGCATGGAGTGTGCCCGTTAAGGAGGCGGTCAGTCATCGCCAGCGAGCTGCCGAAGCGCCTTCAGCTGCGTCGATCGTAGTGTGCCGTGTTCGGTCTTCCGGTAGAGATACAAGAGCAGAATCTGCCCCGCGTGCGTCTTCCAGTAGTAGATGACACGGGCCCCTCCCCGCTTGCCGCGCCCCGGCAGTGTCCATCGCAGCTTGCGAAGGCCGCCTGAGCCCGGGATTACCGTACCCGCATCGGGCCGAAGGACCAGCGCCATCTGGAGTATGCGATACTCCTCGGCCGACATGACGGCTTGCACCTAGCGAGTGAAGACCGCGGTTTCGAGAACCTGGAGGTGAGTATACGCCAAAGGCGTATCTCCGTCAATGGCGTATGGTTGACTGTGGACGGCGTGGGCATCCGGACGATGCCACGACCCAAGCCCAAGACCACCACCGTTTCATTGTCGAAAGGCGCAGAAACACCCTGCCGATTCGCCCGGCCACCTGCGCCTCGGTGGCCAGCATGAAGATGACGGTGAGAGCATCGGCTTGTTGACCCGTCGAAAGGACGGCCCACATGCGCACCACGCCGCGTGAATTCGGTGACGAGTGTTCCACGCTGAGGCAGTACATTCGGCCGCATGCCAGCGGCATCAGGACGTGTACGACTATGTACCGGTTGCTGAAGGGGCGGTGGAATGGCACGTCAACTTCGCTGACCCGAGTCTTTTCGTTGCGTACGGGGGTAGCCTGTTTGCGCAGGACGAGATGCAGGTCGCCGAACATCCGTCACTCGGCGCGCTGCGCGAGGCACTGCGCTCGCGCAAATGGCCGGCGAAGACGGCCGAAAACGGGCGCCCGACGCCGGTACTCGTGAGGAGCGTCGAGCGACGGTGCCGCGTGGCGACGGACCGGAACGCCGCCGAGGGGCGCGCGCGCGGACTGTATGGACACGCCTTCTCCGCCGCGCCGATGGATGCCGTTCGGCGCGCGACCACTCCCATTGAGCCGCCGACGATCACGAACCTCATTGCGATTGCCGCACCTGCCGGTGGATATGGCCGCTACACGCCCAGGCAGATCGAGTTGATCCTGACGACGGCGTTCACCGGCTTCCGCGCTGCGGTGATGGAGTCGGCCGGCGCGCTGGTCGCGGTGCACACCGGATTCTGGGGATGCGGAGCCTTTGGCGGCAACCGCGTACTCATGACCACGCTGCAACTGCTGGCCGCCGAAATGGCCGGCGTGGAGCGCCTCGTGTTCCACACCTGCGACCCAGCGGGGCGCGCGGCGCTCGACACCGCGATGCAGCGCGTCAGGAGCGAACTCCCGGCGCTGTCAATCGAAACCAGCGCGCTGGTGCAACAGTTATTTGCCATGGGGTTCAGCTGGGGGGTCAGCGACGGAAACTGAACGCCGACGCCCCGCCTGCCCCGCCTGCCCCGCCTGACAACCTTTTTCAACCTGGAGGTTTCATGCCGGACGAAGTCACACTGCGGGACGAACTGAAGGAGCGGTTCAAGACCGAAGCCGCGTTCGCACTGTGGCTCGACTCGCACGGCATTCCCAGCCGGTTTGGCAACTGGCAGTGGGGTTTGTTTGGCTAGCAGGCCCCGCGTGCGGGGTTGCCCAGGCCCGACTGTCAGAGGCCAGCCACATCTTCCGGCATCACCAGACCCCGGGAGATTCAAGATGGCAGGTTTCAGCCACGACGTGTCCATCAAGCCGCTCGGTCAGCTCAAGACCATCGTACCCGGGGCGCCCGACTCGCCCGTTTCGCTCGTGGACGCCTGCATCGCCTTTGCCCCCGGGTACTTTTCCAAGTGCCCGTCGCTCAAGAAGGTGCGCAAGGAACGGTGACGCTGGCGCGCACGGGCAATCACGACCCGCTTACGCAACGCGCCTGACCATAGCCGACGCCACGTCGCGCCGAGAGGCACCGACAATGAGCAGCGCGCGCACGATCAGGTCCAGAGACACCGACGGGTCACCCGATTCCATCTTGGCCACGCGCGACTGACTCGATCGCAACGCCTTGGCCAGCGAGGTCTGCGTCACGCCCCTTTTGGTGCGTTGGACTCTCAACGACCGGCTCAGGGAAAGACGCATCTCGACCAGCGCCGACTCGGCGTCGCTCAGTTCGAGGAACTCCGCGACGGTACCGATCCGCCAACCGGCGGCTTCGAGGCGCTTTCGCTTTCGTGCGTCCACCGTTCACTCTCCCGCGGCAACGGCCGCGTCGTATCGCCTCAGGCGCTGTCGACAGCTACGGATGATCTCCTTCGGCGTCTTCTGCGTGGACTTGGAAAACACAGCGACAATGACCACCTCATCGGGATCCAGACGGTAGATGATCCGCCAAGAGACGTTCTCATCGACGACTCGCAGCTCGTGACAGCGGACACCGATGCTCGCTATCGGTCGGGAGTGTGGAAGCGCGAGCGACTGGCCATTCTTCAGCAAGCGCAGCAACCACCCCGCTTCTTGCCTCGCCGCCGGCGAAAATGGCGGGGACTTCACCTTGCCGTGGAGCCACGCCAGCAGCTTCCCCTGATTCCTTGACATGAATGGTATGTCAGTGTTGACATATGCGCAAGCCCGTAATTGACGTCGAGAACGGGGCTGGCGGTGACGGAGGACAATCGACGCCCGCGCACAGTACTTCGTTCGCGGGCGTGGACTGTCATCATTTCATTGCGCAGCCTACCAGCTTGCTGCTACCACACCGCAATCGCGTAGTAGTACCACCCCGCCGTCCCGTTCACGAAGGTGATGCCCGGGTTCGCGGTACCAGTACCGGTGAGGCGCAGTAGGTGCCGCTGAGCGTGGCCGGCACCTGCGCGACCGCCAGCCAGGCCTCCGCCGTGCTGCTGATGTAGCAGGCGATGGCCGGTACCCTGCCGGCGGCGGTTGCGGCGGCGGGCAGGAACAGCGTCACCGAGCCGCTCGAGCCAAATACGCCCGTGCCATCCGCCCGGTTCACGGCACCCGTAGCACCCTGCGGTCCCGGAGGACCGGCCGGGCCCTGTGCTCCCGTCGCACCCTGCGCGCCCTGCGCGCCCTGCGCGCCCTGCGGGCCGGTGGGCCCCTCTGCGCCCTTGCACCCGATGAGCATGAAAACCGCAGCCATGGCCAGGCTGCGCCTGAGAATGTGCACGTGCTACCTCCTGATAGGATGTTGACGCGAGTCACCGTCTAGTTGATCATCGCGTGCTTCATCTTCGGGGAGGCCACTGACAGTGGGCGGCGGGGATGGCACTGGCATGCAGCACTATCTGGCTTGCGCAAATGCGCATTTCTGCGCCATTTCAAGATGTGCGAGCCCGTCGATGTGATCGGCCGTGCTTGCCCCCTTCAAGAGGCGTGACTGTCAGACCGCGCTCAACCGAATTTCGCCAATTCACGCGACAAACGGTACGTTCGTAAGCGGGCGCGTACAGCTGCACCCTTACGCTGGAAGCTCCGGGTTCGCTCTCCACCATCGCAGGTCTCCCGTGATTGAGCCGAGTCAATCCTCCGTGTTTCGTCTGATGTCGATGGAGGCCATCGAAGCCGAGTTTGGCATCCTGGCTGAGATTCCTTCATTGCCCAGCGGCGCATTCGACATGGAGGCAATCAACTTTCATCTTGCGACCAATTCGCTCTGGACGCTCGTGGACGGCGGGCCGGTGCCGACTTTCACATCCGGCTACCACTTGGTCAACCGCATGAACTACTATTGCAGCGAGAAGTCGGTGCCGATTGGCATGATCATCGACGAGCAGTGCGACGAGTCAATTGGCAATTGCAGTGACTGCGACGCGCTCTGGGATATCGACTTTGACAACACCTGCCCAAACTGCGGCGCCGGCAGGTTCGTCGGACCCAACGACTGACGCGACCCGGTTCCGTGTGGTGGTGTAGTCATCATGCGTGTAGGAAGCACTGCTGCCAGCATGGTGACAATCATCCAATCACATCAACGAGCCAACGCTGGTGACAGTCTCTATTCCTCTGGCCGCGAGTACTTCCCCTTCGACAAACTCACCGGATAGTTTCGCCCGTTGAGCTCGATCTTGTCGGCCATAGCTTCCAGCAGATCTACGCCCACGCGGTCACACAGCAGAAGCAGTGCGATACCGACATCCGCCGCTTCCAGCGCAACCCGACGCTTGTTGTCCGGTTCCAGTGACCACGCATCAGCATCGGCGTTTGCGATCCACCGATATTCCGCCAGCAGTTCCCCCGCCTCGCTCGCTACGGCCATCGCGAGATTCTTTGGATCGTGAAACTGAGCCCATTCTCGGTCTGCAACGAACGCACGTAGGTGCTCCACGATCTCATTCAAGCGATCTGCCATAGGTGTCCCTATCCGCGAAACAAGATGTCATTGTGCCACTGCAGCTGATCACGCGAGGGCCGTTCGGACTCGTTCGCGGGTAACAAGATC
>ERZ1292630.5031-Hain-H41-02um-R3-5031-length-11020-cov-4_pt1 | contig 11020 bp, 7 predicted proteins | sample MGYA00564408_ERZ1292630 | MGnify/ENA primary metagenome ERZ1292630 (study PRJEB36523, sample SAMEA6512641) | groundwater metagenome | collected 2019-01-08 | study: AquaDiva: Metagenomics assemblies of 32 groundwater samples
AGTTACGCAGGACGTATTTCCCTTTGGCCTGCGAAAGAATATAATTAGGCCCCACGGGAATCTTTCCGCCGCCGCCTGGCCCGTCGATAACATAAGTCGGCACCGCGTAACCGGAAGTATGCCCGCGCAATTTTTCCATAATATTTATTCCTGTGGCCACCGGAGTTCTAAAATGCTGCGTCCCTCTTACCGGATCACATTGATAAATATAATACGGCCTAACCCTTATCTGCAATAATTCATGCACGAGTTTTTTCATGATATAGGGCCGGTCATTTATCCCTTTTAAAAGCACGGTCTGGGAACCTAAAGGGATTCCCGCTTCCGATAACATATCACAGGCAATCTTACAACGCCTAGTAATCTCTTTAGGATGGTTAAAATGTATACTCATCCAGATCGGAGAATATTTTTTAAGCATATTCACCAGTTTTTCGGTGATGCGCTGCGGTAAAGTTACGGGAACTCGTGTCCCCAGCCTTAAGAGTTCAACATGAGATATCGAGCGCACCTTCTGAATTAAATCTTCCAGAGCGTCATCTTCAAGTGTCAGAGGGTCTCCTCCGGAGATAAGCACATCGCGTATTTTACGGTCACTCTTAATATACTCTATAGCCGCATCAAATCTATTCTGGCCATTATCTTCTTTTTCTTCGTGGTCGCCTACCAGGCGCCTGCGGGTACAATGCCTGCAATACATCGCGCAATGATCAGTAGAAAGCAATAGAACTCTATCCGGATAACGATGGACCAAATGCGGAGCAGGAGAATCGCGGTCTTCCGCGCAAGGATCGGTCATTTCATGCGGAGAGATAATAAATTCTTCCGCTACCGGAACAGCCTGCCGGCGGATAGGACAAGTCGGATCTTCCGAATCTAAAAGCATCCCCCAATAGGGAGTTATCGCCATGGATAATCTTCCTTTGGCCTTATCTATGCCTTTTTCTTCTTCTGGAGAAAGCTTAATAATCTGCGAGAGAACATCTTTAGTGCAAATTCTATTCTTAATTTGCCAATGCCAATCTTCCCAATCAAGCGGGTTTACATCTTTATAAATAGAGACTTGCTGGTAATCGCGCGGTTTTCTGGTGGTCCGTTGAGGAAGCGCTACTTCTTGCTGAAGTCTCTGATTTTCAGCTGTCTGAAGGTTACTCAATTTAGGCCTTTCCTTTCTGAGGCGCTTAAGAGTATTGCCTCAATGAGATCCTCATATTTCATACCTGCGGCATAAGCCATAATCGGAAAATTAGATTCTTTGGGATCTAGCCCGGGTAAAGGATTAATCTCTAGAACATAAGGAATATTATTCTTATCCAAGCGTATATCAGTGCGCGAAATATCCAAACACCCCACGGCCCGATGCGTTTTAAGCGTCACCTCTTTAACTAATTTTTCAGTCGCTGCGTCTAATCTGGCGGGGCAATGAAACGAAGGAGTAAGGCCCTGCTCTTTATCTCCCTGGTATTCTTTCATCCGCCAGGAATAAAAATATTCTCCGCTATTATTACAATTAGAAAAATCTATCTCTAAAATCGGCAAGACCCTGGTCTTTCCATTCTCCAGGATTCCCACCGTAAGTTCTTTGCCTTCGATAAATTCTTCGACCAGTGCCTCCTGGTGATAAACATCTAAGATCTCTCTAACTATTTTCAAAAGATCCTCTCGATTGTTAACCACATTAGCTTTACTTATTCCCTTAGCTGACCCTTCGCAGTTCGGCTTTACAATCAAAGGAAACCTTAAAGAAGAATCCAATGCTTCGGTCCCTTTAGAAAAAACCTGAAAATCCGGTGTAGGAATATTTTCGGCTTTAAGTATTTTTTTAGTCAGCGCTTTATTCAAAGCCAAAGCCAGAGAAAATGTCCCTGAACCGGTATAAGGTATATTTAAATAATCGAGTATGGCCGGAACTTCGGATTCGCGGAACTTACCCCGGGCGCCTTCGGCGATATTGAAGACCATGTCGACATTATGTTTATTAAAATAAGAAAAAAGTTTGGGATATTCCACGTCAATCGCCTCGACGCTATGGCCCTTAGTCTCAAGGGCAGCGACGATCGACCCGATAGTCTCTTTGGAATCGCATTCGGAGAAATAATCCGCGGGTTTAGTCGTGTCTTTTTTCTTTAAATTATAAGTTAAGGCTATTTTCACCCCGCACCTTCTCTTCTATTCATTCGTTTTAACCCCTGCGCCTTTCTAACGACTAAATACCTAGAAGGTGCGGGGTTCATTCTTAAACTTCTTCCTTAAACAGGGAAATTATACCTTTTAATCGCGCTTTTTAAAATCTTACCGATAATATCCTCATAGGTAATTCCGACACTTTCCGCAACCAGTTTAAATACATCTTCGGTGGATAAAGATGGCAGTGGATTAATCTCTAAAACATAAGACTTCCCTTCTTGATCCACGCGAAAATCTACCCGGCCGAAATCACGGCATTCAACCGCGCGATAAGTCTTTAATGCGAGCTCATCAAGGGTCTTCTTTAGTTCCGCCGAAATCTTCGCCGGGCAAACATACTCTAATCGATCGGAAGTAATCCGGGCAAAAGTATAGAATTTATCATTAAGCTTTAACTTTCCGTCAATCTTAATCTGCACCACCGGCATAATCTCGGGCTCTTCATTCCCGATAATGGCAACGGTAAATTCCTGGCCGGAGATAAATTCTTCAATTAATGCCGGCTGTTTATAAGTATTCGTGATATATTCGACCTGTTCCTTTAACCCTTCTTTTGTCTCCACCCGGGAGCTCTCGCTTAAACCTTTAGAAGAACCTTCGAAGCGAGGCTTTACGATTAAAGGGAACTTAAAATGATTGAAATTACTTAACTGCTCGCTGGAATTGACTTCAAAAAACTTGGGAGTGGGTATTTTATCGGCGATAAATATCTTCTTGGCCATGACTTTATCTAAAGTCAGGCCCAAAGTTAAAGCATCCGCCCCGACAAAAGGAATCCCGGCCATCTCTAAAATAGCCGGGACTTGAGATTCTCTATTTCTCCCCGTGACTCCTTCGGATATATTAAAAACGATATCTACTTTTAAAGAAGCCAGCCGCTCTAAAAGGTTACCCGCATTACCGATCCTTTCGACTTTAAAATTATTGGCCTCAATAGCATAGGCGATAACGTCAATAGTAGAAGGATGATCGAATTCGGCATTGGCATCTAAAGGATCGCCGTCCTTGAATTTATAATCCGTCTTTAAATCGTATGTTAATCCTACAGTTCTCATAAGTTTACAAAAAAAGCTCTCGCTTAGATTACAAGAGCTTTAAGAAATACCGATTATTTTTCCAATTTAAACTTAATGCCTCCTAAAAATTAAACTAAATATTGTATTTATACTATTTTTTATCACAATATATTGCCCTTGTCAAGGATTTTATAACTTTTGCCCGGATCTTGATAAGCAATTTTATCGACGGAAGATGCTATTTACTGAATTCTACCTTCCCCCAACTGACCAAATTATTTTTTAAAATAATTACCACGCCTAAAACACCTTTAATCTGCCTAGCGAAATCAAGGGCGCGAGCGAGATCTTGCTTGGATTTTATACGGTTACAAGTAGCGGCAGCTACGGCATCGGCTAAACTCACGTTTTTAGATAATATTACCACACTATCGGCTGAACCAAAACTTAAAGAATGCCCGATTGTTCCGGAAGATATGCATATTCCTAGGGGGGTCTCTTTGGGTTTTATTTTCAGGCACAAATTATCCCAGAGCTTGGAGCGGCCTGAATAAATCCCGATTAATCTGCTCTTCCGGGTTTTTAGAAACATATCCCCGCCGTTTTCCACAATCACATCTTTATACCCTTGTTTCAATAAATCACGCCCCAAAGATTCCGATATTGCCCCGGCCACCGTAGCCATCGGGCCGACATTGGCTTTTCTCGCTTCATCCGCCATCTCTTTAATGATTAGAGGAGCATCTAATTCTACAGATAACGGCTTAACCGCGGTTAGGAAACGACGGTCCTTATTGATATATTTTTCGATATCTCTACGGCAAAGCCTTATCTTCTCCTCGATAAAATCCCGGTCCACTTTTTTATTGGTAGTGACTCTAATGTCTGTCTCATTGGCTATAATCTGCGTAACATAAAGGCTTTTATCTTTAATCCAATCTCGATAGAATCTTCTCTGATATTTACTGGTTTTCATATTACCCCCGAGTTTATTAAATCATTTTTTAATTTCGCTAAATTGGTAAAAACAAAACTATTCATATTGAGTTCTGCCGCGCTCTTAATTAATTCTTCCCTGTCGTCAGTATAAAAGACCTCTTCCGGTTTGACAGCTAATGCTTCAAGAGTTTTTTTATAAATTCTAGGATCGGGCTTAATTAATCCCAGCTTACAAGAAGTAAATACTTCATTAAAGATACTAAAAATCGGAAAATGCGCCTTCAGATAATCATAATGCAAAATATTAATATTAGACAATACCGCTATTCTATAATTATTCCTTAGATTATTGGCCAAACTATAAACCGAGCGATTTTTGGCGCTTAAAAAGAAAATTTCATTCCAAATAGGAACAAACCTGGCGTAAGAAATCTTTAAACCAAGCATAACTTTTAATTGAGCAAAGAAATCCTCGGGTGATATCTTATTTTCTTCGAAAAGGCTGGTTAGGTTAGAACCTGTAAGCAGACTAACTATCTCCTGGGGGCTTTTCTCACAGAAATAAGAAACCCTTTTAGCGGCAATATTAAAATCGAAATCTATCAAGACATTGCCTAAATCAAATAAAACTACTTTTATCCCCTGGCTCATTAGTTATTCTTTCCGTCGGACTTTTTAAATAGATCCAAAAATCTGTCTTCATATTCTTTATAAACGTTCCATTGATCCAATTCCGCTTTCAGTTCCGCAGCTTTAAGATTATCGGATTTAGCCAACGTAAAAAGCTCTTCAATTTTTTCTTTGATGGACAAAGGCAATTTAGTAAGCTGGCTCAAGGAATGTTTAATCTTTTCAATATCTTCTTCACCAATCGGCCCGGCAGCTTCCCCCCCAAGCTTTAAATAATCTAAAAGTTTATTGATCTCCGCTTCCATGTTTTTCCCCTGACTGGCTAAGCTCGAAAGATCAATTTTGAGGCCCGATATTTTAGATAAAGCATTTAATACCGCGCAGGAGGCTTTGGGATTATCAATCTGAATGGTATAAAGAGGTATTCCGCCTAAAAGACAAAAACCTTTTAATCCTTCTCTTTTAGCAATGCCTAAAAACAAACCATTCATTCCGCTAATCGCGCCTTCGGATAAAGCATTTAAACCCAGCCCTTTAAAATCTTTGCTTAATTCAGCGGATGTTGCGGCAAACCAAACCTCGGGTTCATAAGTATGATCGATACCTAGCGGCATGGAGGCAAAACTTACCACCGTTTCAACTTTTAAACCCTTGGCCACCTGAATAATTCTACGCGAATACGCGTCGGCTCGAGCCAGATCCGGTTGGGCGTTACTCAAAAAAACAATAAAATCATTCTTTCCGGATTTATTCTTATAATAATAAAACTTACTATGGGGCAACTCCGGAACATTTAATATCCCTTGATTGACTAAACTGCTAGTGAGATAAAAAAAATCTTCTCCAGGGATCGAAGCGAATTCTTCGAATTTCAACTGTTCAACTAAATAACTTGCTGCCCTAAAAGCCACCTCTCCCATTCCCGGCCAAGCAACTATCAGATATGGTTTCCTCAAACGCGGCCGCTTAGAAAATCTTACTTCATCCATCTTTATACTCCCCTAAGGTTGATATATTTTTAAGAATTTCTCCAAAGCTACTGTGCCTTTATAAAGATTATTTATTTTAACATATTCATCGGCTATATGCGCGCAGGTCGAAACTCCAAACCCGGTAGCGATCGCCGGGATGCCCCTTTCCCGGAAGAAGGTTATCACCGTAGCGCCCTCTGACCCTTTAATCAAGGGAACAATACGCGTGGCGCGTAAAGCATCTTTTAAGTAATTTACTAGAGGGTGTTTTTCTGAAATCTCATATGGCTCTTGAATTCCTTCTATCTCTATCGTTCCCGCTTTTAACGAAACGCCGGTTAAACGGGAAAATCTCTTGGAGTTTTTATTTAAAATAATTTTAAGCCGGTTTAATATCTTTTCCGTTTTCATCCCGGGCAAGAATCTGAAATCCAATTCGAACTCACACCAATCAGCCACTACATTAACTTTATCTCCTCCGCTTATCGTCCCCAGATTAACGGTGGGCGGCTTCAAATATTTATGTTTCCGATAAGAAAAACTCTCCCCTTTTATCTCGCGGATAACCTCCATCGCTAAATCTATGGCATTGACTCCTTGATCCGGATATGCCCCGTGCGCTTTTTTGCCCTTAATCTTAATTTTAAGATGCACCAAACCTTTTTGCGCGATAATGATCTCGAAGTCATCAGCATCTAGAACCAACGCCGCATCCGGTTTTAATATGCCTTTATTTAAAAGCGGAATAAGGCCGAGCCCGGAGCCGGATTCTTCATCCGCGGTAGCGGCTAAAATAAGATTATACGGCAAAACTATCTTCTCTTCAATCAAACTATTTATCACCTCAATTATAGCGGCGATATTACATTTACAATCCGAGGCCCCTAAACCATAAATCCTATTCTTGATTATTTTCGCGGCAAAAGGATCAACGCTCCAGCTCTTACCCGCAGGGACAGTATCTAAATGCGGAGTGACCAAAAGCGAGCTCTTTCCTCTTCCTTTAAAACTGGCTACTACATTAGGACGTCCAGGTTTAAACTCATAAATCTTAATCTTCAAGCCAAGTTTTCCAAGATAATTTTTAACAAAAGCGGCGATAAAACGTTCGTTTCCAGGAGGATTCTGGGAATTAATGCCAATCAAATCTTGGGTAAGTTTTATTAAACGTTTACGATTTATCATTATTATTTTACCGAACCATTAATCTTTAAGTTCTAAAGGATTGTAATTATTATGAGCGAAGAAAGTATACGCGGTCCCGGCAAGAGATCCAGTAGTTTTCCCTTTAGGTGTAAGCCAACCATGCCCGGTATCGACAAATTCCTGAGTGGCATAAGGCAGACAGCTCTCCCCCTGGCCGGATGGCGAAGGGCTCGAGATAATCATCTTTCCCAAAGAAGAGAGATACTCATCGGCTTTACTCTTATATCCGCGAGCTTTAGCGGTCATGCCTTTATTGGAATAAAACTCTTCCATAATCCTAAAAGAAATTACCATCTGTGCTGTCCACTCCGAAGAGACAACCCCACCGCGGGCAACGTGCCTCTGGGGAGCAAAATCAAATCCCTTAACCTTAATTGTCCCGCCTTCTGGGCGAGTATATTCAACTTCTACCGAACAATTAGATTCAGCAAATTCCATAATCCTATCCGGGCTCATCCCGATTCTCTCTAATTTTTCCGGGCCAATCGCGGCAATGGACCAAGCATAAGTATCTGTAGCAATAGTAGAATCCCCCTTACCTCGTTTAATCGGTAAGCCGGGCTTATCATAAGTATGTTTTACCAGCCAATTTAAAACTTTACTCGCGCAATCCGCGTATTTATCCTTACCGGTAATTTTATAAAGCATATTGAAAAAAGCATAGGCATCAAGATTATGCTCGGTAGCATACCAATCAGCCTTGGGCCCGCCGCGGATTCCTCCGTCTGTGTCAGAATCTTGCAATTTAATAATTGCCTGGGCAATTCCTTCAGCTAGCGCCAGATACCTGGTATCTTGGGCCTTAAAGGTATATTGAGCCGCGGCTAAGCCGATCCAAATATTCGGCCCGCTATGCACAATATATTCGGCAGGCTCTCCGTCTGAAACATAATAAGCATTAAAAAATAAACCATCTTGTTTCTTGGCCCGGTCACGAAAAAAATCTAAAACTCTTTGAGCAGACCCAAAATCTGAATAATAAGTATAAACCTGGGCAGCTAAAGACTGATCGTAAATAAAAGCCCAACCCTTAATGTCACTATCGCCTTCGAAACTCATAACCAACCCGGTGCGGGGATTTTGATGCACCCTCACCCATTGGTACATTTTATCCGTATTTGCTTTCTCTAAAATTACTCTTTTTTTATCCAAACGCGAAAGCTCATCTACCGCAATGCTCTCTTTCCGCCCAACCAGATCAAACTCTTGTTTAAGCACGTTTTTTTCTTGAGACAATGCATAGATAAGATTATTTAATCCTTCTTTATCTCCCCCTAACCTTGATTTTTCGGCCTCAACACTACTAATCCGTAATTCTAAAGCCTGTATCTTTAACTTTAGGTCCTCTCTCTCGCGGCTTATCTCGGCTACTTTTTCTCTAACAACATTAGAATCCTGAATGGTTCCGACTAGCTGTTGCACCAGAGCCTTATTGCCTTGAATCAATCTCATATTGATAAAACTATTTATTACAATAACCGCCCCCAACAGAACAACCAAGCCTAAACCCGCGGGAATAATTATCTTTCTTGCCCAAGCAAATCGCATAATGCGATTATTCTGTTTGTGGTCAATCTCATCATAAGATAACCCGATAAGATATTTGTTGGGAATCTCTGGAACGTTTCTTATCCAAGCCGCGCTTGCCCTTGCGTTTATAGGTTTTTTAAATACGAGTAATTCTATCTCTAAGGAAATCCTAGCCTCACGCTTTCTAATAATCTCGGCCAAAGAATGATCAAAATTATTAATGCTTAAACAAATACCCCCACGGCTTACATTATTGGAAAAACCCTGCAGCCATCCGGATAAAAAATGGCTACCATCTAAACTCTCCATACGTAATTGTACCGGTAATACCGTATCTAAACGTATATATTTCCGCTTCTCTTCATTTAGATATTCAGGATCGCTCATACTACTTTAACTTCTCCAACACTATTCTCTGCTTAAGAGAACGGCCGAGATTCTCCATAAAATCCTTAAAACTCGGGTATTCTTCTTTAGTAATCATTTTTGTTTTACTATAACTTAACTGCTTGAAATATATTTTATTATTCTTAAAAGAATACTCCTGGCTAAAACTTAACCACGGGCTCTCACTCTTTATCTCACTTGGCATATATTGTATCACAAAATTATTCGGTATTGTAATCTCTAAATCGAATTCGCGGCGATCTAACAAGTCAAGATCAACAGGGTATCTACGGCTCTCTTTGGTAACCAGAGAAGTATCCAAGCTCGCTAACTGCGGCATAATCCTTAAAGATCCGGCCTTAGTAAAATACTCCGGCCCACGAAAATTATAACTTAAAACAACTGGGATATTTAAATCATTTAAATTATCAATTTTATAACTTCCCAGCTTTGCGCCGATAGAAACTTCTTGCGCTATATTTTTAAGCGCATTTTGAATTAATTCCGGTTGCGTATAAAGCAACCAGTAACGCTGCTTCTGGTCATAAGCCCCGAGAGTAATGTTTACTTTCTCACCCGCTATTGACTCGTCTTCATTTATTTTTAATTTTAATTCTTGCTTAATTAAATTATGTTCTCCAGAATAAAGAGGTGTCTCCTCTATCAGATAGCCGTTATCTTTAAATACTAAAACTCTCCGGCCTTGATCCCCTAACGGTAAATCTCCAAAAGAACAGGTTTCGGCAGTTGGATCGAGAAATATAAATTTATCCCCCAAATAAACCGCGGCAATGCAGTGGTTGAAGAGCCCCGAAGGAAAATCCTTATTCAAGTTATAATATTGCTTAGTCCCGATAAGCACCGGAAACGCACTAAGCCCCGCTTCTCTTAGCATAGTAACTAAAAGTATCGCTTGATCCTTGCAATCGCCGTATTTATTCCTAAGGATCTCTCCCGCCAGATGCGGCTCATATCCTGCCTCCCCGTATTCTACAGCGACATAACGGATATCTTTGGCGCAGAAATTATAAATCGCGCGCGCTTTTTCGAAATCATTGGGCTTGCCTTTTATAAGCCGCTTAACTTCTTCTTTTATAGAACTATCGGTTTTTATTTTATTTTTAGCTAACTCCCACCACCAGCTATATATATCTTGCCAATTCGCGAACGTAGAAAATAATAAAGTAGGATTAATTTCGATATCACCTGGCATATTCGGCTCGGGAATGATCTGAGGAATATTTTTAAAACGCCAACGGTAAACCAAGTTTTCACCCTTCTCCTCTTTAGACGGCTTAAGATCAACTCCGAAATCATTATATTCTTCATTGATAGCCTTTATTTTCAGATCCCTTTCTTTCGGAAGAGTGAGATTGAATTCCGCAAAAATAATCGGCTCATAAGCTTGTAAAGGATAACTTAAGAAAAAATCTTTTTTATTAACTAACTGGCTACGCTTAATCTTTATCTTATATTCCAACGCCGCTCCCGTGGTCACTTCCGGAAAAGAAATTATAAAAACTCGAGCGTTACTGTAGAGCGGGAAATTGAGATACTTAGAAAGGTCGCGGATATGGCGGGAGCCTACGTCAACTACACTGCCATCCGGCTTAATTGTGCGCGCGTAAACCAATTCAATCTTCTCAAATGTAGAGTCATATTCTAGGGCGGATTCGGCAAAACTCTCTTTGCCGCGTTCATTTAAGACTTTAACCAGATAATGAACGGTTGATTCTTGAGTATTATCCCGAGCGACCTCTATAGTTTCTTTAGCCAGAAGAATAAGCGCTCCTGCCTGCGGATAAAGTTTAGCCTCCGGAGCATCCTTTAGAATCCTAGAGATCTCCGGATCCGCGTCCAAAATATTTACCATACCTGATTGCTTCTCTATCTCTTCCAGCCTTAAATGCGCCTTTGGTTTAAATTCACTTCCTTTAATCTCTTCATAAACTTTAATCGCCTGGCTAAAAAGATTTAAACGCTCACAGGTAAGGCCAAAATAATAACGAGATTCATCGTCGGATATCTTTTCTCTATTGAAAATTTCAAGCGCATCGGTAAAATTACCCATGCGGTAGAAAGAAAACGCCAAAAACTTCTTAGCTTCAGTTTCAGAAGAATTATTAAATGCATTTATTGCTAAATCATATTCAC
>ERZ1292630.5033-Hain-H41-02um-R3-5033-length-11014-cov-7_pt1 | contig 11014 bp, 5 predicted proteins | sample MGYA00564408_ERZ1292630 | MGnify/ENA primary metagenome ERZ1292630 (study PRJEB36523, sample SAMEA6512641) | groundwater metagenome | collected 2019-01-08 | study: AquaDiva: Metagenomics assemblies of 32 groundwater samples
GGGGACACCGACAAGAAATCAATCACCGCTGTCGTGTGCGCGTGGATCGTGAACAGGGTATCTCCGATGGCGCTGACCAGAGGATCATCGACCGACCGCCCGAAGGACTCGGCCACGTCCCAGTCCTCCGACGCCGATGACGGCTGGTGCCAGGCGACCAGGGTGCCGGGGTCGTATGCGGCGCCGACGCTCACGCCGCGGAACAGAATCCGGCGTGCCGACGGGAGACGACTCAGCATCGTGTCGACGCGAATCACGATCGGCGCGAAGAGGCGCAGCGTCGCATGAAGCCGCAACCGTTCGTCAGGTGTCCACAGCCGCGGCGTGACGATCGATGGGGCCGTGCGCCTCCTCGACATCCGGCACGCGTGGTTCATCACCGCGTAGAGGGACCGCTTCGTTCCGTGAACGAGTTCGTCCTGAGGGCGGCCGTCTGCAGCGGTTAACGGCGGCAGCTCGCACGTGCACAGAGCGACCGCAACCATCTCGTCTGCTACGACCACCGGGTCTGCGCCCGCCAAGTGCAGCACCACGAGGGCCTGGATCAGACGCTCTCCCACGCTGGCAGCTTCCGTCGCCGTCGCTGGAAAGGCCGTCTTTTGCGCTGGCGCCTTTTCCCACCGTGCGTCGATGCGTAGCGTGCTGATGACATGGTGCGCCCACGGCCGCAGACATTGCGACAAGAGGTACTCAACGTCGGCCTCCGAATAGGTCAGGCGGGCCGCGGACGTCAAGGAGTGGTCGCGGCACAGGTGAGGCAGGGACGCGATCCACGACGCGGTGGTCGATCCAGGGGGACGGAGCAAGGATTGGTGTGAGGGCAGCAGCCACGGCAGGTGCACGTCGAGCGGTATGGACGGCAGACCATGTGCGATCGTATACGCCGCTGCGGTGGGATGAGCGGACGCCGCCGCCCCTCCAGCAGCTGAGGGGCACAGCTGCCGTTCGAGCTCATCCGCGATTGCACCGCGGTATTGCAGAAAATCCAATTGGGTGACATCAGGCGATGCCGCGAAAGCTGCGAGGTTTTTGCGGTGCTGAGAGACGAATGTGTTCAACTTGATGTCGGAAAAGGCATCGCTTGGAGGGACGGGACGGCACCTCTCCGTCGTCGCGTTGCCGCAAGGTACGATGATCGAGCTGTCTCCACTCTCGCCACCGTCACGCGCCACGGCGTCGTCGGCACCGGTCAGAGAGGAGGTGTTGCTGCTGCGACCGACAACACCGTCAGAGGATTCTCGGAGCGCCTGGTTGCTTGGGGGCACCACCGCGCGCCGGTTCATCGTCACTTCGTCGAACTCAGGCTGCGCCACCGAGTGGCCGGAGGCGGAGCTGCCATCGGGGGCATCGCGGGTAGACGCGGTCGTCGACGCGGCCGCACGCTTAATATCGAGGTTCAGGGCCACTTCGTCAGGGGCCGCCGAGCGGCGGGAGGTGATGCTGCTGCGGTCGATCGTGTCATCAGCATCCTTAATGACAGCTCTTTCGTCGCTCGCAGCGTCGTCGTCCTTGTCGCGAGAGGCGGCCATTGAAATAAGTACCGCCGAAACGGTGATTAAGGAAAAGCAGTTGCAATGATAAGGAGAAAGGATAGAGCGCGAAGGTAATAGAGGGCGGGGTTGTTCTGCAGTGCGACGGGTAAGTCCCTGCATGGAAGTGATCATCATCACGATCAGAGGGGCCTTCGAAGCCCCCCGAATGATATGAGTGGCGAAAATACGTACGATCAGTACTAGGCTTTTGCGACTTCTCGCGCGCGCACGCTGAAATCGGCGCCGGTAGATAAGAGACATCTCTTGCTGCTCCGTAATGGAGGGAACGGTGCTCACCACGGTAGCTGTATGTCTATCTCCTCCTCCTCGGATGCGTCGATATGCTTTGGTCGAAGCGTAGAGCGCCATCGCAGTGCCCACGACAAAGCCGAATTCCCAGCGCCCCGCGGCACGTAGCCAAGCGGTGCGACTGGTCCACGGTCGCGACTGTGTCGCTGTTTCCGCCGCAAACGTCAATGCTTGTCGTGTCCGATCGGCCAAGGCACCACTACTCCCGTCGTCGTCAGGAAGCGGCGCTCCGCGACGAAGAAGGGCATGGGTCGTCATCGGTGGTGAGGGTGGAGGGGGACGTGCGGAGGAGGCCCCTGCCCCCCGGGATGCCGCACGGCCGCCGCCTCGTTCGGCCTTGCGCTCCCTGCTTTGAGCGACAACGATGAATTCGACTGTTGTTTGAATCCATCGATCGACATCGCCGGCGTCCCGGGATTCGCGTTGCTGCGCGCGCCGTTCGCGAAGGCACCTCCGGACAAGCAGCCGTTGCGGTTCGTTGGACGTGGGCGAAAAGGCAACGAGCGTTCCGTCTGGACTGATGGACGCGGCCATGGCTAAGAAGTCGCCACACGACATGGCATCCCACTGGGAAGATGCCCCGGGCGCTATGTTAGCGGCAGTGATGGTTTCCGTGGTCATGTTGTTGTTGCTGTTGTCGTCAGGGTATGCGATAGCTACTGCTGCGGCTGTGCCGGCGTCACGAGGAGTGGCCAGGGGTGATGCCTCTGAGGTGACTGATGAGGATCCTGCCGGTGCCGTTGCTCGTAGCTGCCTTCTGAAATCAACGCCTCGAGCGCCTGCTGCAGGGGCGGGATGACGCCCACGTTGATCAGCTTTTGTCAAACGCGCCGCCGTGGAAGGGGCAGGTCACACCAGGCGGTCCGATGAGGTGCACCGCCCCCCACAGTGGCGTTCACAGCGGTGAACGGATGCAATCCTGCCCCGCCGAGCACGACGGACAACGACGTCGCGTTGCCGCCGGGTTCAATGCGGATGTCCCGAAGCGAAACGGAGCCTGACCGCTCCCCCCGAAGACCACCACTTCGGAGACGGCACCGAGACCGATCTCGGTGAAGGCGTCGACTCGAGGTGTCGGAAGAAACCTCAACCGGGTGCTGGACGACGAGGCGATGATCGCGCAGCTGCGGGACCCGAGTTAGCTTGCTATTCGTCACCTCGATGGTGCAATGACTGCAGTTAAACCTGACAGGGTGAAGCCTACGGCGTCCAACTGACGCACGCTCACGGACCAGTGTTGCAACGTCGTAGTACTACTGCTCCGTGAGCGGTGGCTTCATTTGCCACTGTCAAGTCTCACCGACGACACGTCCAAGCGGCTCCCAGGAATCGCCAACGCAGCGTCAAACTACCGGTGGCCAAGTGGACGTTGCTGAGCGTCCACGAGATCGTACGTCATCCCCACCGCGGAAGAAAATCGGGTTGCTCACATTACCAAGAACGGCTCAAAAGCCAATCTGCAAATGCACCACGCTGCCGGTTAGGAAAACGTCCTCCCTCCTCCCCCTTTCTTGACGCCCCCCTTCTCCCCATGCATCCTACCTCCATGCACCCAGATAACGCAGATCCCCGAAGTCACGTGCGGCATCTCGAGCAGCAGCAGCTAGCCGGCGGGCACCCGCCGCGCGAGGCCGATCGGTCGACGGCGGCGGGGACGAGAGGGGGACTAACCACGCGGTTTCTGGGAGGTAACTTGGAAACAATGGCATCGGAACGGGGAACGTCAGGCGGAGGGCGTCGCCGGCAGCAAGGTTGTGACTGGCCGTCAGCGTCCAGGCCTTTTCCGTCCACGGCCGGTCTTCCTCACCACGACTATCCGAACGTCGTGAGCCATCAGCATCAGCGGGCGGGAGCCATCGTTGCAGGGTCAGTCCGACGTTATCCCGATCCCCCTCCACGGGGAAGGATGAGATAACGTCCGCTCGTGGCGCGCGCGCCACGTTTCCCCCGGCCTGTGGCCACACAGGAACGCAAAGACTCACGAGGGGCACCAAACACACCTCGGCGTGGTGCAGCGGCCGTATGTCGCGGCTGGCGTCCAGCGGAACGGCGTCAAGGGCGTGGTCATCACGATCCGGCGCGCCAGCCCGCCCTCCTTCCGCTCCGGCCACCCTCTCCTTGCGCACCGTGTGGTGGTTCCCTCCCCCTTTCACCTTCATGACGGCCGCGGCGATGATATCCCCATGGTGGACGGCGACGGTGCGCTGTAGCCCGCAGTTTAATGCCCACACGGCAGAACGCTGGGAGACGACCGACGTCCACCGCCTCGCGTAACGTGCGTCCTGATTTAGCTGGAATATCAAGCGCTGCCATTCCGAGCTCAGCGTAATGTGGCGGTGCGGTTCCAGGCGAGGAGACACGAAAGGCGATGGCTCCGCGACCTTGCCCCCGTCGGCGCCTTCCTCTTTCGACGTGGCGGAAGAGTGTAACAAGTGGCTCACCCACGCGAAGGGGTGACTGGAACGCGACTGTCCAATGTGCAGAGCGGCGTTGATTTGTCGCGCGACGAGCTGACGCGACGCGGCTGTTTCGGCGTCAGATCGCGGGGACAAGATGCCCCGCCAAGGAGCGTTGATCGACACGACGCTCTCGCTGTCGCAACGAACCTGCACAAGCACACTACCAGCCGCCACAGGTCGCTTCACTCTCAGGCCAAAAGGAGGCGCCGTGGTCGAATGGTCCTCCCCTTGGTGGTGTTGCTCCATGGCGGAACGAGTTGCCACCACCTCGACGTCGTCAGACGCCGCGGCACCGACCACGCCTGCGCAATTCACCGGACGCCAGGGCGAACGAACGTCATCACCGTAAGCCTGCAGCCGCCGTCGGAGTTGTCGAAGTTGCCCTCGACGCAGGAGAGACATTTCGATCGGCCGATCCTAAAGCCACTTCGGGATGACGTTGTCAGGCTAGACCATTCGACACACCCTGAAAAATCTGCGTCGGTTCTTTTTTCCACATCAACGTTCAAGCAGCTGTTTTTTCCTCTTGCTGAACGCGACCACACATCATCGTATACAGTCGGTTCGGACCCCCACAACTGTTATGCACGCACGGGGGCCCTTTCGGCTGGGAGTCCTTCTATATCTCAACTCGCCGCGACCGGAGTCTCAATATAAAGTGACGCCGTTTCACAAGACAATAATTCTACGTAGGGCACGACGAGGGCCATCAGTTCAGCCTCCCCCTTTCTCGCTCGCCCACCTCACTCCAAAGTACTGGAGCGAGGAAGGCATGCGCGTTTTGATTTCTTTTACTGATAAACGAACTGAGACGCATCCCTTGCGAGCCGCCGCGCGCTCTGCTTCGCATCGTGGAAGAGCGAGTCCACGGTCTCAATGTCCTCCCCAGTCACCACGTCACGTCCGTTGGTCTGTGCGATGATCACCGCCGGCGTGAGCAGCTGCACGACATACCGCAGCGACGTCCGCTCGCCCACCTGCCCGAGCGCCGCGATGGCCGCCTCATCCACGGTGATGCCCTCGATCCGCGCTCGGATCGCGACGATGGCCATGATTTCGGTCATGCCGTACTGCGCCGTGCGAATGATCAAAAGCCGGTCGAGCAAATCCGTTGGTACGCCGTGAGGCGACCGAATGTCGGTGCCGCGAATGCGACAGTTGCCACGGTTGGTCGCGAAGATGACGACTGGCGCCAAGGTGGACTCCAGGGCCTTGTTCAGAAAAGTAAAGCATTCAATGTCGAGCATGTGCACCTCGTCGATGAACAGCACACCGGGAACAAGCTCGGCGACGCCTTGATCGATGTACTTGTTGACGACTTTGTTGATTTCCTGGCGCAACTTCTCCGTGATTTCCGTCTTCCGCGGCTTCATCAAGCTATTGACAAGTGACATGGCGTCTTGGCCGTGACTAGGCTTCGCGTTCGCGATGTCTAAATCGTGCAGCGTCACGTCCTGAACGATCTCCTTCTTCTTGTGCACATCTCCCCTTGGCAGAGGCACGAACGTATCGGCTTCCAAGTCGTGCGCATCGGCGTAGGCGTCCGACCGCCCCACGCGTTTGACGGCGCCGGATTGAGCCTCGATGTAAATGACATCCCCGATTTGCACGCGCTCTTTTTCCAAGCTATCATTGATCGCCGCGTCGAGCTTCAACGTCTTGGACCCCTTGACACTCTTCAGCGTCACGATCACGTGAGCCACCGTTTTGCCGTATCCGCCGAGCGGGTTGTCCGTTTCCTCCACGCGTAGGTCGGTGACCTCGCCCTCATACACTTCCTTGTGCTCTTTGATTCGGAGGCCAATCGCACGACGAAAATGCTCCATGAGCACCTCGGTTTTCTTGATCTCGGCCGAGTAGACTTCCGATCCGACCATCGGACAAAACGGGACCTTCGGACCGAGCTCTTTGGCAATTCCGAGTGCGAGAGCGGTTTTGCCCGTACCGGGTGGGCCGGCGAACATGAGAGCGCGGCCAGCCATCTTTTTTGTTTTAATCAACTCCACGACGATCCCGGCCGCCTCCCGGGCTCCGTTCTGGCCGACAAAACCGTCCACCCCGCCATCCTTGACGCTGCCGTCGTCGTTCAGACCCAGTCCCTTCACGTGGCTGTGCGCGGCCACGCGCTCCCTGCGAGTCGTGGATGTGACCTCTTCGATGCGAATGCCGGACATGAATATGAAACACCAAAGGGGGATCCAATGGTACTAGGACAAAATGAACAAAGAGAGGGAGCCGTGCAATAAACAATCTCAATCTCATCGTCGGAAATGATCGGCATCTACACGAAGCGGAGAGTTGCAAGTAACCGGGGGCAGCGCTATTCAGTCCCTGTCCACGTCCACGACCTCACATGGAGGCGCCTTGGAGGGACCACGTGTTGCGGTCGTTGTGAAGAAGCGGCGTCGCGAGAGTGGCGAGGCGCCTTTGGTGCGTCCCACTGAAGTCGCGTCACGCGGCACTGCCATCAGAACGGGTTCATCGCTTTCTCCACTCGCTCCACTCGTCATCGGTGCCGCCTCCACGCCGCGACCGCTGCGTCCTGCAATATCGCTGCCAACGGCATCGTTGCTTCGCAACCACTCGTTGCCACCGTCGCATTGATGAGAGGCAGTGGTGTGACCACGATGATGGCTGCATGGAGCGGGGCGCGGAGGCGGCACCGATGGGCCCACGACGCAGTCGGAAGATGACGACGGCGAGGAGTCAGAGGATCCGCTGTAGACGACGGCCGCGGGCACCGCTGGCTCCGCGGTCACTGAACAACGTGAGGAGGAGGCGGAGGAGGCGGAGAGTACCAAAACCACATCGTCACCGTCGTCCGACCCGCCGTCGTGTGCTGCTGAGCTGGCCATGTTTTCTGCTTTTAGTTGCAGCGGCTGCGCCGTCGGCAGGTGGCCGTGGTGGTGTTGTGTCTCGCGGCCTCGCTTCTGATGGCGGCGAGCAGCAGTAACCAGCGACGACGATGGCGGTCTCTCCAGGGTTGTCAGTGGCGGACCTGCGCGTTGAAGACCCTCCTCACCGAGCGACGTGACGATGGAGCTGTTAGGACCGACGCGAGCCGCCGCCCTCGAGTGGGAACCGAAGTTAAGTAGCGACTGCCTTTTTGAGGTGGCTGGAGCCGCAGAGGGCACCGCCGTCACCTTGCCGGAGATGCTGATGCTTCCAGCCGGGTGACTTGTCGGCTTTCTTTCTGCACGGGCGATGCCGATGCCGGTCAACGAGATGATATTCACCGACCTATTGGCGGCCGCCGCCGGGAGATGAGCGGTACTGCTGTGCTGCTGGGCGGTCGCTTGTACACTGCTGCCGTGAACGCTGGAAGCCGGCGCCATCGCCTTCCGGATCATGTCTTCGAGCGCCACCATGGTGTGGTCCACGTCGTAGGGCAAGTCGAGGGGAAACGTCCTGGTGAGCACGTCGGATGTGCTGCCGAGACCTCCGGAGCCCAGGCGGAGGACCATCTTGGTCGGGACGCTCTGGAAAGTGTCGAGGCAATCGGCGATACGTGTGGACAGCTCCTGTGCCAAGACGCGGGCCCATGCGACGACCGGCTCAGATCTCGTCGCCCCTGGAGCAAAATTTTTTTGAGCAAGCAGCGACTTGGGCGCGGTCCGATCTCTCAGAACATCCTCGTCGTAACCCCTTACGCGCCGGAAAACATATTCAGCCAAGTCTTTTGACCCACCGAGTTCACGGCGCAACACGTCCAGTGGCACGGCGGTGACGTCCCCACAGGTTTTCGCGCCAAACGCATCTTGTAGCTGCGTGCCGAGCTTGCCACCAAATCCGCGAAGCTTTCCAATGGGCAACTGCGCCATGAACTGCGGTACGTCGCGGGCAAGCAACACGGCCTGCCGGTTGGGTTTGTACGAGGCGCTCAACGCCTTGGCGAGCATTCGGTTGACGGAAATGCCGGCGGAGCAGTCCAATCCGAGGGCGGTCTTCATCCCCCGGCGAAGGAGGCCGACTAAGCGCGACGCGATTCGCATGTCCAGCGGCGGCAACAACAACGCCTCAGAGGTCCCCACGTTGGCACCAGCAGGACGACTCACGTCAGGCGAGGCGGAGGATATGGTCGCTGCCCCGTGACTCACCGGACCGTGGCCATTTTCCCCATCGCAGGCTGCCTGCTTCATCAAACCGGTTGATTCGGCGTCGGGATGCTGCTGGACCAATACCTCCCCGTCGCCATCGTTCCACGCAGGCGCTTCTTCCGTGATGACGCGTGCCGTTCCCGGAAGACCTGGGGAGGGGCGCCAAAGCTCGGAGCCCGGCTCGAGGCCCTCGGCCTCCAATGCGAAGGCGGCCTCCTCCTCCTGGGTTACCGGGAGGTGGCTTCGGAGCAACGCCAAGACATCTACGGAGCACGACGCCGCGGCGTCCTTGCTCGCTGCCCCGAGGACTTCAGAAGTACCCGGATGACGCTGAGGCCAAAACGACGCCGCTACGGCTACCGTGCTCGTCAGATCGATGAACGCCTCGTCGACACCGCCCTTTTCGATCACGGCGAGGGGGCAGGCCTGCGCCAGGTAAGCAAAAATTCGCTTGCTGCACTCGCGGTAGGGCTCGAGGGATACCTTGTGAGTGTTGCGCCGGATGCATTCTGGAGGATGGTAACGTGGTTCATTTTCGCCAGGCGCAAAGGTGGGCACATGACCAAACTTCAATTCTGGGCACTTCTCGCGAGCGGTTGTTAAATTGTCACCGAAGCGGGTGATGTTGAATTTGCGAGCCGGGTAGTTGACGGCAATGAGGGATCCCCATTGCGACACGACGAACGGGTCGCGGTAGTCGACGCCGAGCCGTAGCATTTCCACCTGAGCGTAGAAGCAGTCCAGGTCAACATGAACGATAACATTCGACGCGCATGACGTAGCCGCGGCCGCGGTGGATGGCAATCGTCGTGGTACCGTAGAGGTGGCCATGATGCTCCGTTCTGCCGTCAGCTGTTGGTGCGCTTCGGGGGCAATGTTGAGTCGTGGAAATGTGCGCTGATGGAAACGTGATGAACAACATCTTTCTTTTCTTGCCCTCTGTGGTGTCCCCCCCTTTGTGACGGAGGAGCCATGCGGTGGCGGGGATGGGGGGAACACAAACAGGAGAGTGCCGAAATATTTTGTTTTGGCTTTCGGCAAGGAACGCTCGACGGCGAGAAAATGCTGGGCATTCGCTGTAACAGACGTGATTCTTTTTTGGTTATTTTAACTTTTCCCCGAAACAACCCCCCACGACCGGTAACGCCGCGAGAGCGTGTGTGTGAACTAAACAACGTGAAATACAACGAAAGCGGAGGTTCAACGAGAGACTGGGGCGTTTGCAACGTTCAAGGGCGAACACGACCCCGGTAGTCCCTCACCAGCTCATCGATGGACATTCGACCTTTGGCACTCAGCGAGCGGAGCGTCGCGCTGACCGATGTGTCGCCCACGGTCGATGGCTTTTCCCAGGAGGAGAGAGCGGCCGACTGCGGAAGAGCGGCACTCTGGGGCGTCTTTTGATCCCCACTGGAAGCGACGTTGGGGACAGCGTACGGACGTCGCACGGTCCACGCCGCCATGTCCTCGTTGATTCGCCGAAACACGTGCGCTTGGTTCGCCATCGCCGTCGCCGATAGTGTGTCGAGCACCGTGCGAATCTTGTCGACCTCCGCGGTGACGTTCTCGTCGCCATAGGGTGGCGAGGCCTTCGTCGCATCGCCACTGGAAGGGTTGTTGTTGTTCCATGCCAATGCGATGGCTGCGACAGCAAGACAGGTCAGGATCGCCCCCGCAACACCTAAACCTACGCGCGGCAGGCTCGTTGCGGCCGTGACTACCACCGCTGCTGCCTGCGGTGCGGTTGCGGCCGTGACTGCCGCTGCTGCCTGCGGTGCGGTTGCGGCCGTGACTGCCGCCGCTGCCTGCGGTGCGCCCCCTGCTGCAGCCGTGCCTGCCGCTGCTGCCTGCTGCAGAGTGCCGTCCGTGTGACGCACTGGATCCAGTGGGGCGGAAGCAACCAACAACGCCGGAGTCGTTGCTGCCGCACTACTTGACGCCGTCCGTGCTACGGCGGACATCAGCTCTGCCGGGCGGCTGGTCGACGTATGTGTAGGCTGCACACCGACATGCGGAGGGTGGTGTTGGATCGCTCCCCCGGGAGAATGGCTGCTGGACGCACTGAGAGGCCCCTCACGCTTCGGGATTGTAAGGAATGAGCGACGTGGGGTCGACGAGAGCCTTGAAGCAGCGACAGGGCTCGACAGTGACGACGCGCTGCGACTGGTAGGGCCCGAAGACATGACCCTGGATTCACACACGGTTAAAGTAAATCTGTTTGGCTCCGGGCTGATGCCCCTCGTGGCTTTGGGACGACAGCACAAAGCTAAGCCTTTAAGGAATTTTCCCTGGAAAGGAGGGGGGCGGTACGGAAGTCGCGCATAAGAAAAGAGTATGTGTGTTGTTGATGGCGGCTGTTCAACTCTACACCGGAAAAAATGAAACCAAAGCGAAAACAGCAGAACCACCACGACACATTAGTCTAACTCAGTTACGCAAAAAAGTTCCTGTTTTTCTTCTCCCCTCTCCCCCTAACGTCATTTCCCTCTGAGCGATATGGGCGTTAACGGTAATGAAAAGTACCCACCGCGAGCAATCACTCGGTTCACGGGAAGGGAAGCATGAAGGGGGGAACCTCGGGCCAAACTGCCAAAATCTACGGGGGGGGGGGGGGGGG
>ERZ1292630.5034-Hain-H41-02um-R3-5034-length-11011-cov-9_pt1 | contig 11011 bp, 15 predicted proteins | sample MGYA00564408_ERZ1292630 | MGnify/ENA primary metagenome ERZ1292630 (study PRJEB36523, sample SAMEA6512641) | groundwater metagenome | collected 2019-01-08 | study: AquaDiva: Metagenomics assemblies of 32 groundwater samples
GAGAACGAAGCTGGCGGACTTTTTCAACAGCCTGCTAGTACAACTGACCGGCGATGGTGTCGGCCTGCAGGCGGCCTTTGGCCGATAGTCTGCTACGCTCACCGTCTTCTTCGACCAACTGTTGTGCGAGTAACTGTGAGGTGACTATCTCATGCCCGTAGTTTGCGGCATGCCGATGAAGATGGCGCGACGGGATTCCTCGTGTCAGACGTAACCCGAAAATCACGGCGTCGCGGAGTTGCTCCTCCTCCGAGAGGCTGGTGCGATCTTCAATGGGAAGGCGGCTTGCCGCGAGCGATTTGTCGTAAGCCGCGAGGTCGGCGACGTTGCCGAACCTGGTTCCGTCCAGATAGGACTGTGCGCTCGGGCCGAATCCGAGGTATTCGCCGTTGGTCCAATAGAGGAGATTGTGTCGGCAGGCATATCCCGGTTTGGCATAGTTCGACACTTCATACCGCTCATAGCCTGCATCCTCGAGCATCCGCTGCGCGGCCTCGTCCATCTCAATTTGAAGGCCTTCGTCCGGTGCTGGACTCCGTTCGCGTTGAATGTTGGAGGCAAGCTTCGTGTCCTGTTCGACCGTGAGTGAATAACAAGAAAGGTGCGTGGGCGCCAGCGTGAGACAGTGAGCCAGCGTCCGCTGCCAGCTCTCCAGGCTTTGGCTGGGGAGCCCATACATCACATCGAGATTGATGTTAGTGAATCCGGCGGCTCCGGCCTGATTCACCGCCGTGACGGTCTCGCAGACAGCACCGGGCCGTCCGATCCGCGCGAGGTCGCCATCTTCCATCGATTCTGCGCCGAAACTTATGCGGGTCACGCCGGCCTGACGCAGTTGCACGAGATCCTGCTCGGAGATCGTGGAGGGGTGCGCTTCAACGGTGATTTCACAGTCGGAGGCGAGGGTGAGATGTCTGCGAATCTCAGACAGGATTGTGAGAAGCTGAGTTGCTGAGAGCACCGTCGGTGTGCCGCCTCCGATGTAGACGGATTGTATGGGACGGCCTGTTGCCACGTGTTGGTGCGCCGACAATTCGATCTCATGAAGGAGCGATCGCACAAAGGCCTCGGCGCGGCTTTCGCGATGGATTTCGAGATAGAAGGCGCAGAAGTCGCACCGCTGCCGACAGAAGGGGATATGGAGGTACAGACCGAGGGGAGGGGGCGTCATGACGACAGGCTGAATCCTTGAGGTTTGGAAAAGTCCCGTGCGAGGACGATTTCAATTTCATCGGCAGGGGATTTCCCGCGATTGCGCACGTGGGTCTGCCAGGACCGGTGCTGACGCAATGATTCGAAGACCACCTTGAGCAGATCCGCCTTGATTCGCGCTTCCCACTCTCGCACCCAGGCAAGGTGCTCCTCATCGCCTTCATAGTCGTCGGGGAACGAGGCCTCCAGGCTGAATCGAAGGGTAAAGGTTTTTTCTTCTTGGTACATAGAACTCCTGGCAGATTGCGAACTGGCCGGGCCGATCTTATAATACCCCTCTGAATAAAGGAGTACCTCTATGCCTATCTTCGAATATGTCTGTGGGGAATGCAATCATCGATTCGAGCTGTTGGTGTACGGCTCAACGCAAGCCGCTTGTCCAAAGTGCCAGGCCACGAAGGTCGAGAAACAAATCTCTGCGTTCGGGGTTGGTGGCACGGACGGCTGGGTGTTGCCAGGTAACGGGGGAGGTTCCTGCGGAAGTTGTGGTGACCCGCGTGGCCCCGGTTCCTGTGCCTCAAATTGATCATGGAATCAGGCGAGAAAATCCTACAGCACGCGATTGCCACCATCTCCCAGTCCGACCCGCTCACCAAATTGCTCAATCAAGTAATGCTTGGCCGGATGAAACCCACCGATGCCGGGTTGCGTGCTGTGATTGACTCGTGGTTGGCTACCTATCAAAAGGTCATTGAGTCTGGTGGACTCACCCGCCAGTTCTTGCGCCGCATCGATCCCCATCCTCGTCTGGCAGTGTTGATCGAATGTGGAGTGTTGACGGGTGAGCAGCAGGCGGTCGCTGCCCTCCGCACGAGTTTTGAGCGGGCCGTCGCCGCCGCAACGGAGTGATCTCATCCCATGTGGGCTCTCTCGGCCATCACCGTCTTTGTCCTGATCATGGGGCCGGTCGGGGACGGCCGGGCCGAAGAGGTCATCGGTACGAGCCCTCTCCTGACGATTGCGCCGAAGGATCTTCATCGCATCCTGCCACCGGACTCTCATCTCCTGATCGATCCTCACTCCATTGAACAGTTTCTTGACGCGCTGGATGGGACCCCGCCTGATTGGGGGCTGGTCTACGGTCATGGCCATCACGACCCCGACCATGACGACCGGTTGTTCAGATTGAACAGGCAGCGCGATGCGAAGCGCGCGGGCAATCCCGCGTTGACGCGGCTCGTCACCTTCTTCTGGTTCGGAGAGTTGTCTCGGTACGATGCGGAGGCGGGTGGATTTCGCGTCGTGCTCGGTCCGACATTCACGCCTACCCGGTGGGGTGTCGTGCGTTTCAAATATGAGGATCTTCCCGGCAATCTGGTGGCGAAGGTTTCAGCGAGGCTGCGGAGCGAACTGGAACAGCGAATCGGAAGAGGTGAGTCGGTCGAAATTACGGTGGCCATAACCGGTCGGCTCATTCCCGACGAATCGGTGGTGTACGATTTCTCGCATGACCAAGAGGGGCTCGGCTTGATCATGCCGGTGGTGAAGGTCGAACGACTCGATTATCTGCTGACGAATAAATAGGCTGGTCGACGCACACTGTCATCCGTATACATATTTTTTCTTGCGAGATCCTGTCATCGCCACGGGCATTCCTGAATAGTCGTGGCTCACCACCCAGCGGCCATTCTGCAGGGTTTAACCGTGATCCGACAAAGGACCTTCCGAAGAGGTCCGTAATAGTGCCATCTTCCGCGCGATACAGGTAGAGAGCCTGCGTAGGGCGCGTTTTCACGGTTACTATCCAAATCGTAGTCGACGTGCGTCAGGTTATGGGGCAATCATTTCGTTGAAGGTTGAGTCTGCACGAGAAAGGTCATCGAAGGTTGAACAAATCGGGTGGCGCGTGCCGGGACGAGTTCCGGGGCGCACGATGTGAGCGGTCTGCAGGCCCGCGGCGACTGCGGCGTCCAGTTCCTGCTCGGTGTCCGACAAGAAAAGCATGTCCTCAGATCTGAGAGCCATACGGTCGGCAATGCGCTGGTAGGAGGGCATCTCGGTTTTTGCTCCTATGCGCGTGTCGAAGAAGTTGGAAAACAGCCTCGTGAGATTGCCGTCGGTTGTATGCTCGACGAGCAGGCGTTGCGCCTGTTCAGATCCCGAAGAATAGAGGGCGAGCCGGAGACCGTTCCTCCGCCAACGGTTTAGCGCAGGAGCCACATCGTCATACAAATCTGGAGCAAAGGCGCCCGTTCGGTAGCCTTCATGCCAGATCATGCCTTGAATGGCCTTCAACCCTGGGTGTTTGCGGTCCTCTTCGATCCACCGACCGAGGATACCGGAGAGTTCCTCGTATGGGGGTCTTTGTCCGTGCTCCTGCATCACAGTGTCCTGACAGGCTTCCGCCCATTGGCGAATAGCCGGCTCCTCATGCTGCTCTCGCAGGAAGGCTGCTAACCGACGCTTTGCGTATGGAAACAGAACCTCGCGGACGAACGCCACCGAGATAATGGTTCCTTCGATATCCATGAGCACGCAGCGAATCATAGTCCGACGTTACCGATACCATTGTTCAATGCCGGACTCGGTGTACCGGGGCACCCAGCCTGCCTGGCCGGTAAACACTCTGATCGCACAGACGTTCGGGTGGTCGCCGAGGTCGAACCAATGTTTCGTGTCGGCGGGAACAGAAACCAGGTCCCCTTGCTCGCAGAACAAGGCGAATACTTCATCCGCTACGCCTTCCTTGTGGAACCAGAACACTCCTTGGCCTTCGACGAAGTAGCGTATCTCGTCTTCTGAATGGGTGTGTTCCCGCAAAAATTTGTCCCGGATGGCAGAGAGATTCGGAGTGTGCGGCATGACTCGTACGACATCTGCAGTCCGATACCCGTTTTTCTCCATGAAGGGCTTGAGCCACGGATTGCAGGCTGCGAGCACTTGCGTGTCGGTCGCGTCGCTCGGAAGGCCGGCGTCTGTCGACCGCCGTTGGTAGAAGATTCCACGCTCATCGAGAAACTGGCGGATCGCCTGCTCGTCGGTAAGCACCATGTTCTTGTCAGGCATTCGCAGGGTCGCCATAGCGTCATACCTCCCGCTCGCATTGCAAGAGAAACTCGAACACTTCCAGATGACGTTTCGCAGTCATGAGATCCTTTCCCCATGCGTAGAGTCCGTGTCCGGCCAGGAGGAATCCATAGCAGGGTTGCGTACGCGGGAGATGAGACTCGATGTGATCGGCCAGTGCCGGTATGTCCTGCGAGTTCGGAAACACTGGCAGGACCACCTCGCAATCGTGAGTCTCAATCCCGTCCAAGCCTTTGAGTAACTCCCATCCAGAGAGTTTCAGACAACCGCTTTCACCGGCTGATCGGGAAAGCAATGCTGCGGCCATCGAATGCGTGTGCAACACCGCACCGGCCCCCATTGCACGATAAAGCATGACATGCAAAGGCGTTTCCGCAGAAGGCTTCAACGTACAGCCGTTTACCGGTACGCCAAGCCGGTCGACAGCAAGGACCCTATCGGGGTCGATGGTTTCTTTATCCACACCCGAACTGGTGATGACGCAAAACGCAGGTGTCGCATGTTCGGGCAACCGCACGCTGTAATTCGTGCTGGTTGCCGGAGCCCAGCCTTTGCGGTAGGCCCACCGCGCGATGTCGGCAAGCTGGTCGGCGAAGACCTTGAAATCCTGAGAGTCGTCCATGGCTGTTTATCCTCATCGGGTGCAGAGCCCATCGACATCTGTATATATCTGGAGGCAGGGCAAAACATACTGGCGGATTCGCCAGGTAGACGCCGGATGTCGAGTGAATGGCCGCGTTCGTGGAATGGCGCGCCTAGGTTAGAACGAATCTTTGGCGCAGCGGAATCCGGTGCCGCTGGGGCGGCTGTCCATGGTGCCCCAGTCACGGTCGCTCGCACGAAGACTGATCGCCGGCTTAAGCCAGGACCCGCCGCGCATCGCTTTGATCGCTCCGCGAGGAGGTCCCTGAGGGTCTGAGAGGGGGGCCTCTTTGTAGTAGTTTGGGTTATACCAGTCCTGGACCCATTCAGCGACGTTGCCTGCCATGTCATGGAGTCCATACGGGCTGACACTCTCGGGAAAGCTGCCGACCGGCATGGTGAGCACTTCGCCTTTGAGGCCTTTTTCTTTTGAAATCTTCGCTCCCTCGCCCTTGATCCAGAAGGCATCCCAGTCCGCTCCGCTCTCAAAGTTGATGGTTCGGCCCGCCCAATAGCTGGCGCTGTTGGCCTTCGTGACGTTCCACTCGTTTCCCCAGGGGTAGCGGCGTCCATCGGTGCCGCGCGCGGCCTTTTCCCATTCTGCTTCAGTCGGTAAACGCTTGCCGGCCCATGTGCAATAGGCCATCGCATCCTCCCAGCTGACATTCACCACAGGATGGTTGCCGATGCCGGAGATCGGTGCATGGTTTTCCCACAATGTAGAGGCGGGGTTGGAGTTCGCCGGCGCGCGATGCCCGGTCGTCTGGACAAATCGCGCATAGGAATCGTTCGTGACTTCGTAGTTGTCGATCCAGAACGAGGCGGTAGAGACGAGGCGCTGTGGCTGTTCGTCGGGAAGGCCATCGCTGCCTGCCGGATTTCCCATCAGGAATTCCCCGGTAGGAACCAGCGTCATGTCGTCGGAAGGAGGGGAGCTGATGGCCAATGGCGGATGGCTGATGGTCAGAATAAGGTACACGAATGCGAGATAGATCAACCAAGGCACAATTTAGGTCTTTTTCAGTCCACAGGCCTTGGCGACTGCATCGCGATACGCTTGCCAGAGCGTCAGGGATTTCTTGAGGCAGCTCAACACGGCCTGTTGTTGGGTGCGTGTCGTGGCGTAATTCACCACCATGGCATAGGCATCATGGCGGTGGCCGGCTTCGACCAGTTGGTGCGCACGAATCAGATCCATGGAATCGGGGGAGAGGCCGTGGTATTTCACCAGCGGGTGGCGTTGGACGATCGCTTCAATTTCTTCGGCGGTCTTGGGCTTGGAGGGGTCGGCGATTTCGGCGCGATCCTTCACGCTGCCCTCAACGAAAACAGTCAGGGCCGCTGCTCCGATGACCCAGTCCCGGTTATTCGAGACACGGTCCAGCCAGGCGCGGTAGCGTCGACTGGCCGGCAAGAGGCGCACCGTGTCAAAGTCACGTGTCGGCAATCCAAGCCCTGCCATCATGGTCAGGAACAATTCCGGGTGCGACTTTCCCAATGAGAGCCCGCCGGTGTCTTCTTCGTAAATATTATCGGCGAGCATCCGGCGAACCGGGGCCGGAGGATTCTGTCCGTGAATGCGTGCCAGGAACACAGGAAAGTCACGCACGTACACGCCGTATTCTTGTTGAAAGTGGCGCTTGAGTTGATCGACGGTGACCGTTCCGTCGGCAAATGAGGGCCAGGCCCAATGATGCTTGCGGTCCATAAGACGCAAGAGTTCTTCTCGGAATCGGCTTTTTGTCATGGGACGTGTCATGTCGGTTGCCTTCCTGATGAGCGGCTCGTTACAATTCGATGGCGTGGAGGTCCTTCAATGAATCAGCTGACGATTCAAAATCCAGAAGACATTCTCTCGATGCTTGCAGAGGTGTCGCTTCAAGGGTCCGGCTTCGTGACCGACTGTCTCCTCGACTATGTGTTGGAAGAAGGGTTCACTGAACCGATTTTTCTCAACGCCAGCGGGGAAGACCCTGACGCTTCTTTTAAAGGCCAATCGCCTGCCTGGGCGGTGTATCAGATCCGAGAATGGAAACGTGTGTTGACCATTTCGGGCGGCCCAGGAAAACTGCGCCGCGTACAAATTACGGAAACCCCCTAGCCCGTCGATGAGTGTAAGAGGGATACGAAAAAAAAGCAACGAAACGAAGGGGTGTACTTGCCGGTGGCCGGTTTGAGCGTGGAGTGTGTGGCATGCCGATGATCCGTCTCACTGAGCCGCAGAGCATGGGCGAGCTGGCGATGATCACGAGTTTGCTGGAGGGCAGTGGCATCGTCTACGTGGTTCAGAACGAACATGTGAGCAGCTTGTATCCCGGACTCCCCATTCTCAACTCTCGTGTCATGGTCGACGAGTGCGATCAGCTCCGTGCAGAAGTGCTCCTCAGCCGACTACGGTTGGCGGTGCGGGACGTCTCGTTACAACCATAAGCGCACGCTAGCGTTGGGGTCTTGGGGTGTGCGGGTTCGATGGGGACTGAATGGGGAGCCGTTCGCCTGAACCTTGGAACCATCCGCCGATGAGACGGCCTTCTTCAAGGTAGAGATAGCGGTGCTTCACCGTCGCAGCATTTTCCCAATCTTCAAAAATCCATTCTTCGCGACGGATGCCTTCTTTGGTGAAGGTCGTGTTGATCGTTTGTGGTCCTCCCCACGCCTGTAACACCTGTTCTTTCGACATGCCGACCATGACGCGATGTTCTGCGATATGTTTTTGAAAATCCGGGTCTTTGAGCTGCGCGATGAGCGGCCAGATCACCATGAGGAGGACAAACAGTCCAAGCCCGGCGTAGATGATGAGCCGAACCGGGCGTCGGCAGAGGAAGGGGGTCGGTTCTTTGAGATCAGTTGGGGAGGCGTTCATCGGTTCTTGGGTCGCCGCGGTAGTGTGATGCATGATGGATTGTATCGTAGCAATGTGAATCGAAGAGAGTCAAGGAAGCGAGACCGTTTGCTTCAATCTAATCAACGAGATGTGAAGGGTCTGTATAGTCGGTATACTTATACCGATGTGCACATTCGAAAATGAGATGATTCCCGGAGATCAACGAGGTCGCTTCCGGCTCAATGGCAGTGCCGTTGTCGTGTTAAGCATCCTGCTGCTTTGGATCAGCAGCCTCCTGTTGCCGGAGATTGCTTCTGCCACGACCATCTATTCCTATATTGATGACCGAGGCACTCCGGTCTTAACTGACAATTTCGAGAGTATCCCCGAACGGTATCGTGCGAAGGTGCAGACGACGGAGCAGGCCCCCAAAGGCCCATCCAATCATTCCGCTGCCGTACGACTACAGCAGAAGGTTTCCGGCTGGGCACATAACATTGGCGCACGACTCGGCACATTCACTCCGAATATTTCCGGGTTGACTCCCTATCAGTCTCAAGTGCTCAGCTTCGGCGGCGTCATCGCGGTGATCTGTCTCTTAGCCAGGTTTTTTGTGCGCAGCCAAGTCATCCGTTTCCTGTCTCTCTGGTGCTTGATCATGTTGGGTTTGACCGTGCCCGCCTTGCTCTTTACCTCGCAAGATGCCCCGCTGGATCTATTGAGCGGTCAGGCGCGAAAGATCCAGGAGAAACAGCAGGACCGCCTCCAGCCCGCTCCTTAGCTTCTCCTGATCATCGCTGTGTCATGAACTCAAACGTGGCTAGTCTGCGTACTTGGGGACAGGAATCTTCTTGGTCGTGGACGGCTGAGGGGCGATTGCGTGCTGTGAGAATTCTCGTGAGTAGGGATTGAGGATGGGGTCATGGGTGTGTCGCTGGCGTTGTTTCACAAGATCGATACTTTGCGTGCTTATTTCCACTCGATCGACAGTGGCCTTGGTCGTCAGAGGGTCCGGCAGACCTTGCAGCGAGAAGAGCTGGTAGGCCAGGGTCCACTCCAGCTTGTCCCTGGTTGCCTCTTTCACTATAAACCGAGCCCGTGGTGACGCAGCGCCCTTAAACAACAGCACCCGAATGTTCGAACGGAATGAGGGGGCCGTGGGTTCCTCCGAAGGGTGAAATTCCGGAACGAGTGAGGGGATCTTGGCAAGAGGAACAGCCGGGGAGAATTCAATATCGACGAGCCGAACGACTAAGGTTCGATTCTCGCTTTCATCGTTGGGATCGACGGCGTAACTGAACGAGTAGCGAACCTCGATGCCCTCACGTTTAAAGGTGTAGACATCTTCGCCATTTTCCGGCGAGACGAGCTTCTGGAAATACTTTTCCCAATCGGTGATGGCGTAGTAGGTAAAGACGCGCAGAGCGGACTTCCGATCGCGCACAGCCTGCGGCATTCCGAGTTTTTGGTGTAATTCCGTTTGCGTCAGCCCGAGGTACCCATCTTCAAAGTAGGATGCGGCGAGGACCGCAGAAGGCTGGAGCCAGATACCGGTGGTCGATACGAGAAGCAGCAGAGACGAGAGGATGGAATGGATGGAAAGACGCAGGGGCACGGTTTCTCTCCAACTGGTACGGATATCGTATCGGCGGCGTTCTCTCCTGTCAAGGCGCGAAGATCTGGATTGCTTGCTGGCGTAAGAACCTCTCAGTTATGATGGCCCAACTTCCTTCACAATCACAGCGGATTTGATCGCGGAGACAGGCCTTATGAGTGCATCGTTCGAAGCCTTACTGCAACAACGTATTCTCGTCCTTGACGGGGCTATGGGAACCATGATCCAGCAGCGGAAGCTGGACGAAGCAGCGTTTCGCGGCGAGCGGTTCAAAGATTGGAAGAAGGATCAAAAAGGGCACAACGATCTGCTGAACCTCACGCAGCCGGCCATTATCGAGGAGATCCATCGCCAGTACTTCGAGGCAGGCGCCGACATCGTGGAGACGAATACGTTCAACGCGCAAGCCATTTCCCTGGCCGACTACGGGATGGAGTCTCTAGCCTACGAGATCGCAAAAGCCGGAGGGGAATGTGCCAGGCGTGCGGCGGAGCAGGTCACGCTGGCAACGCCTGGTCGGTCGTGTTTTGTGGCCGGGGCGATTGGACCCACGACGAAGACCTCGTCTATTTCAACCGATGTCAACAATTCTGCGGCACGCGGCACCACCTATGACGAACTGGTGACGGTCTACTACGAGCAGGTTCGTGGCTTGGTCGACGGCGGAGTCGACATCCTATTGGTCGAAACGATTTTCGATACGCTCAATGCGAAAGCCGCGTTCTTTGCCATCGATCAGTTTTTTGAGGATCGCCACATCAGGCTCCCCCTCATGGCCTCGGTGACGTTTATACAAGCAGGCAGCAATCGCGGGGTGACGGGCCAAACGATCGAAGCCTTCTGGAATTCCATCTCCCATGTGCCCCTGCTGAGCGTCGGCATCAACTGCGCGTTGGGCCCCAAAGAAATGCGCCCGTTGATCGAAGAGCTCTCGCGCCTGGCCCCGATCTCCGTGAGCTGCCATCCGAATGCCGGACTGCCGAACCCGTTGCTGCCGACGGGATTTCCGGAGACACCTGATAGTCTGGCACCCCAATTAAAAGAATGGGCCCAGAATGGCTGGCTGAATATCGTCGGTGGCTGTTGTGGAACAACACCCGGACACATCAAGCTGATTGCCGAAGCTGTTCGAGGTCTTTCTCCTCGCGTCCCGCCGTCCGTCGAGCCGCACACCAGGTTGAGCGGACTGGAAGCGGTCACGATTCGGCCGGAATCGAACTTCGTGAATATCGGTGAACGGACCAACGTCACCGGGTCACCGGCTTTCTCCAAACTGATTCTGGCAGGCGACTATGAAACTGCTCTCTCGGTGGCGCGACAACAGGTCGAGGGGGGTGCCCAGATCATCGATATCAACATGGACGAAGGCATGCTCGACTCCCAGGCTGCCATGGAAAAGTTCCTGCGATTGGTGGCCTCGGAACCGGATATCACTCGCGTCCCCATTATGGTGGATAGTTCCAAGTGGGAAATTCTAGAGACGGGTTTGAAGAACATCCAGGGCAAGCCGGTCGTCAATAGCATCAGCCTCAAGGAAGGCGAAGCCAAGTTCCTCCAGCAGGCCAAACTGGTTCATCGTTATGGGGCTGCCGTAGTGGTAATGGCCTTCGATGAGCGCGGGCAGGCCGACACGTACGAGCGCAAGATCGAGGTCTGTGAGCGGGCCTATCGCCTCCTCACGGAGCGCATCG
>ERZ1292630.5036-Hain-H41-02um-R3-5036-length-11008-cov-5_pt1 | contig 11008 bp, 8 predicted proteins | sample MGYA00564408_ERZ1292630 | MGnify/ENA primary metagenome ERZ1292630 (study PRJEB36523, sample SAMEA6512641) | groundwater metagenome | collected 2019-01-08 | study: AquaDiva: Metagenomics assemblies of 32 groundwater samples
ATGGCCCAACGCCTGGCGCGACGTCTGTGCCCGCATTGCAAAAAACCGATTGATATTCCCAAGCATGCCCTGCTCAAGGCCGGGTTCAGAGAAGAAGATCTGAATGGCCTGGTAATTTACGGCGCCGTCGGCTGCGATGCCTGCAATGGCGGTTATAAGGGGCGCGTGGGTATCTATCAAGTCATGCCGGTAACTCCCGCCATCGGCGAGATCATCATGCGCGGCGGCAATCAGCTGGACATCCAGAAGCAGGCGGAGAAAGAAGGTGTTCCCGATTTGCGCCGCTCGGGTCTGAAAAAGGTCAAGGACGGCGTTACCACGCTGGATGAAGTCGAACGGGCAACCAACGAGTAAAATTATGGCAGAAGCGGCGATCAAGAAACCAAAATTTGATGCTTTCCTCTGGGAAGGCATCGATAAACAGGGAAAGAAAGTCAAAGGCATCATGGAGGCGGCCAGTATCGCCTATGTGAACGCCACGCTTCGTCGCCAGGGCGTCAATCCCGTCAAGGTGGCCAAACAGCGTAAGGTTGCCTTCAAGTTTAAAAAGAAGATCAAGACCAAGGATATTGCTGTATTCACCCGCCAGCTGGCCACCATGCTGACGTCGGGTATCCCTATGGCCCAGTCCTTCGACATCGTCGGCAAGGGGCATGAAAATCCTGCGATGCAGGAAATTATCCTGTCCATCAAACAAGACGTGGAGTCGGGTACCCAGCTGACCCAGGCGCTTGGCAAGTTTCCGCTTTACTTCGACGCCTTGTACTGCAACCTGGTGCAGGCGGGTGAACAGGCGGGTATCCTGGACGGCATCCTTGATAAGGTCGCCACCTATAAGGAAAAGATCGAAGCCATCAAGGGGAAGATCAAATCGGCGCTGTTCTACCCGACGGCTGTCCTCGTCGTCGCATTTATCATTACCGCCGTATTGCTGGTATTCGTTATCCCGCAATTCGAGAGCCTGTTTGCCGGATTCGGCGCCGACCTGCCGGCCATGACCAAGATGGTCATCGATCTTTCCAAAGCGTTCCAGGATTGGTGGTGGGCCATTATCGGTTCAATCGTCGGCACCGTGGTATTCCTTAGCTACTCCTACAAACGTTCGATAAAAATGCAGCACAGCCTCGACCGCGCCTTACTGAAATTTCCGGTGATCGGCGATATCGTCAAGAAGGCCACCATCGCCCGCTTCTCACGCACGCTGGCAACCATGTTCGCCGCCGGCGTGCCACTCGTCGAGGCGCTCGATTCGGTCGCCGGTGCGTCGGGGAACCGCGTCTATTATGACGGCACCATGGCCATCAAGGCCGACGTGAGCACCGGCATGCAGTTGCAATCGTCAATGAACGCCACGGGGCTATTCCCCAACATGGTGGTGCAAATGGTCGCCATCGGCGAGGAATCCGGCGAACTCGACAAGATGCTCAGCAAGGTTGCCGATTTTTATGAAGCGGAAGTAGACGATGCCGTGGCCGGGCTGTCCAGCCTGCTCGAACCGATCATCATGGCATTCCTGGGCATCGTTATCGGCGGTCTGGTTGTCGCCATGTACCTGCCGATCTTCAAGCTTGCGGCCACTGTTTAATCCCGGTCGAAGGTACCGCTGCTTGCTGGCTTTCGGGCATAATGCCGCCCGATGAACGACCTGTCCGCTTTTTTCGCCGACTACCCCGCGGCTTTTCCCTGGATGGCCGGCCTGTTCGGTCTGGCCATCGGCAGCTTCCTGAACGTCGTCGTCCATCGACTGCCTGTCATGCTCGAGCGCAGCTGGCAAAACCAGTGTCGTGAACTTCTCAATCCGAACCAGCCGCAAAGCGATGCGCCTGAACGTTTTGATCTCATCATGCCCCGTTCACGCTGTCCGCACTGCGGACATGCGATCACGGCGATGGAAAACATCCCCGTTCTGAGCTTTCTCTGGCTGCGGGGAAAATGCTCCGCCTGCCACAAGCCCATCTCCTGGCGCTCCCCTCTCGTCGAATTTCTGACCGGCTCCCTCTCGGTACTGGTGGCGTGGCAATTCGGTTTTAGTCTAGCAGCGCTGGCCGGCCTGGCCCTCACCTGGGGCCTGATTGCACTCAGCTTCATTGACGTTGACCGGCAACTTCTGCCCGATGATCTCACCTTGCCGCTACTGTGGGCGGGGCTGCTGCTCAATATCTTCGCCGTCTTCGTGCCCTTGTCTTCGGCAGTCATTGGCGCCGCTGCCGGTTACGTCTCCCTCTGGCTGGTGTATCAACTTTTCAAATTGACGACGGGCAAGGAGGGCATGGGTTATGGCGACTTCAAGCTCCTTGCTGTTCTGGGTGCCTGGCTGGGATGGCAGAGTCTGCCCCTGATCATTCTGATGGCCTCGCTGGTGGGCGCTGTGGCGGGAATCAGCTTCATCGTGTTTTTCGGCCATGACCGCCGCATGCCGATTCCTTTTGGTCCGTTTTTGTGCGCCGCCGGCTGGATTGCTCTCCTATGGGGTGAGCCCCTGACCCGCCTCTATCTGCAATTTGCACGGATTGCCGTTTGAGCACCAGTCCCATGCTGCGGATTGGCCTTACCGGTGGCATTGGCAGCGGAAAATCCACGGTGGCGGCGCTCCTGACCACGCGTGGCGTACCGGTCATCGACACCGACGAAATCGCGCATCGCCTGACCGAACCCGGGCAACCGGTATGCGACGAGATCGTCCGCGTCTTCGGGCAGGATATTCTGGATGCCACCCGCAGAATAGACCGGAATAAATTGCGCGAACGCGTATTCGAGAACGCCGGCGAACGTCTGCAGCTTGAGGCGATCCTGCACCCTCGCATCCGCGAAGTGGTCCGCGAAAAACTGGATCTACTTCACGCACCCTACTGCATTCTCGTGGTACCGCTGCTGATCGAGTCCGGGTTCATCGATCTCGTGGATCGGGTTCTGGTGGTGGACGCCTCGGAAGGCGCACAGATTCAGCGCACGGCCGCGCGCAGCGGATTGACCGAGCCGGAGATCCGTAAAATCATGGCCGCCCAGGTAAGTCGCGCGCAACGTCTGCAAAAGGCAAATGACGTGATCGACAACAATGGCGATCGCAAACATCTTGAAAAAGAAGTTGAGCGTCTGCACCAGTGGTATCTCTCTCTGGCGGCAACCACAAGGAAAAACTAGTTCTAGGCGAGAGCGGTAACGGCCTGCTCGATCGAATTCGCACCCCAGATCTGGCTGACCATCGCCAGTCCCTGGGCACCCGCCTGACGCGCCCGCGCGAGATCCTGCGCGCGCATGCCTCCCAGGGCATACACCGGCAGGTTCACGCCCGCGCACAATCGGGAAAAGGCCTCCCACCCGAGCGGTGCCGCGCCGGGATGCGAGGAGGTCGGCGCCACCGGCGATAACACCGCGAAATCCGCCCCCAAGCGCTCCGCCTGACGCAGTTCCTCCGCGTTGTGGCAGGAAGCCGCGACCCAGAAATGATCATCGAGAGGACGAGATGAATACTGCGCCAGACGCTTGCTGTTCAGATGCACCCCGTCGGCATCGCAGCGCGACACCGATTCCGGTTCGGCATTGAGCAGCAATTGAGCGCCATGGCGATGGCACAGACCGGCGATCAGCCTGGCATAATCCTCGAATTCATCGGGCGGCATGTGCGGCTCGCGCAGCTGCAACAGCCGTGCTCCCGCCTTCAACGCGCGCTCCAGCGGCGCAAGAAATCCGTCCTTCCCGAAGCGCCGTGAATCGCTGATGAGATAAAGCGGTGGCAGCCAGAGCCGGCGCAGGATCGGCCGGTCGGCTTCGGGAAATTCCAGTTGCGGAAGCTCGGCGCAGGCTAGCCATTTCGCCTCCTGGCCTTCGCGCCCGTGCGGTGTGCCCTGGTAGCGGGAAATACGCCAGACATCGAGCAGTACATCCCGGTCAGGGTAAGCATGCCGAACCTGCATCCAGGCGCGAGCGTCTTGCACATCGACGCCCAGCTCTTCCCTGAGTTCGCGCTTCAAAGCCGACAGCGTATTTTCACCCGGTTCAATCTTGCCGCCGGGGAATTCCCACTTGCCACCCTGATGACTGCCGGGAAACCGCCGGGTGATGAATACCTTGCCGCCTTGCGTCAGAATGCCGACCGCGACGCGCAGCGGCGAACTAGCTCCGGTACTCGGCGTTGATTCGGACATAATCGTGCGAGAGATCCGATGTCCAGACGCGTGCCGAGGCATATCCAGCGCCCAGGTCCACTCCGATACGGATTTCCGGAAGCCGCATGACGGCGAGCCCCTTGGCCTCGGTGTAATCGGCATCGAGGGCGCCGTTACGAACGACACGCACCTCGTTGAGATGTATCGCCACCTTGCTGACATCGAGTTGTGTAATCGGCGCACGCCCGATGGCCGCCAGGATACGGCCCCAGTTGGGGTCGCTGGCAAAAAATGCCGTCTTCACCAGCGGCGAATGAGCGATAGTGTAGGCCACCTCGAGGCAGTCGGATTCGCTGCGCCCACCACGTACCTCGATTGTGATGAATTTGGTTGCGCCCTCCGCGTCGCGCACGACAGCCTGCGCCAGCTCCGTGAACACCTCCGTGACGGTGTGCAGAAGGGCCGCATGGGCCTCGCCTTCCACACGATCGATCAAGGGATTCCCCGCGGCGCCGGTCGCCAGCAGCACGCAGGCATCGTTGGTGGAAGTATCGCCGTCCACGGTAATGCGATTGAATGACTCATTGGCCGCGGCGGAAACACAGGCCTGGAGGACTGCCGGGGTCACGGCGGCATCGGTGGCGACAAATGCCAACAGGGTCGCCATGTCAGGCCGGATCATGCCGGCACCCTTGGCGATGCCGGTCACTGTCGCCGTGTGCGAACCGAGGCGAGTCTGGCGTGAACACCCCTTGGGCACGGTGTCGGTGGTCATGATGCCGTGCGCCGCTTCCGCCCAGCCTTTTTCATTGAGAGCGGCCTGGCAGGCCGGAAGCGCGGCAATGATCCGTTCCCGCGGAAAACGCTCGCCGATGACGCCCGTGGAAAAAGGCAGGATTTCTTCGGCGCGACAGCCAATCTGCCTGGCCAGGGCTGCGCAGCAAGCGCGCGCATCCTCGAGACCCGGTTCGCCGGTACCGGCGTTGGCGAAGCCGGTATTGATGAGCAGCGCGCGCGGAACAGCTTTGGCCAGATGCTCGCGCGCCACGATAACCGGCGCGGCACAGAAGCGGTTCTTGGTAAACACGGCGGCGGCATGCGTGCCCGGTGCGCACTCGATCAGCACCAGATCGCGCCGGTCTTTCTTGCGGATGCCGGCAGCGGTGGTTCCGAGGCGAACGCCCGGTACCGGATGCAGGGTGGGTAAACCTGACAACCCTACTGGCATAGTAAATGCTCTGGAAAGTGAGGGGTAAAGAGTAAGGGGTTAGGAGTAGAACCTAAAACCACACCGTGGAAGCTGCTGTTACTCATCACGCCTTACACCTCACTCCTCACGCCAGTTTCCCATGGCAATGCTTGTACTTCTTCCCGGAACCGCAGGGACAAGGCTCGTTGCGCCCGACTTTGGGTTGACGGCGCGTCATCGGCTTCTGCGCGGCGGCCGCGCCGGCGGCGTCATCGCCCGCTTCCGGCTGTCCACCCGTATCGAGCGAGGGGTGGACGAAATGCATATCCTGGGGCTGGCGATTCTGGCTTTCCAGCGCCTCGACATCCTGCGGCGCCTGCACCTGAACGTGAGCCAGAAGATTGATCACGTCATGCCGGATGCGGCCCAGCATGTCGGAGAAAAGCACGAATGACTCGCGCTTGTACTCCTCCTTCGGATTCTTCTGGGCATAACCGCGCAGGTGAATGCCCTGGCGCAGATAATCCATGGCCGCGAGATGATCCTTCCACTGCGTGTCCAGCACCTGCAGCATGACCGCCTTTTCAAGGTGACGCATGACATCAGGCCCGATGGCTACCGCCTTTTCGGCGTGCTTGCGGTCTGCCTCGCTGATGATACGTACACGAAGTTTTTCCTCTTCCAAACCTGTCTCGTCCTTGAGCCACCGGGCAACAGGCAGTTTCAACCCGAACTCGCGCTCGAGACTTTCCTCCAGCCCGGGCACATCCCACTGCTCCTCCAGACTTTCCGGGGGAACATGCTGGTTCATCAGCTCGTTGACGACATCAAGACGAATCGACGTAATACTTTCGGAAATATCGTCCACGTTCATGAGCCGGTTGCGCTGTTCGTAGATCACTTTGCGCTGATCGTTCGCCACGTCGTCGTATTCGAGCAATTGCTTGCGAATATCGAAGTTACGTCCCTCGACTTTGCGCTGGGCGTTCTCGATCGCGCGCGATACCCACGGGTGCTCGATCGCCTCGCCTTTCTGCATGCCCAGCTTCTGCATGAGACCGGAAAGCCGGTCACTGCCGAAGATGCGCAGCAGATTGTCTTCCAGCGAAAGATAAAAACGCGAGGAACCGGGATCGCCCTGCCGTCCGGAACGGCCGCGCAGCTGATTGTCGATGCGCCGCGACTCATGGCGCTCGGTGCCGATCACGTGCAGTCCGCCCGATGCCACGACCTGCTGGTGTCGCTTGTCCCACTCGGTCCGGGCCTGCTGCCGCTTGGGGGAATCATCGCCGATTTCCTTGAACTCCATCTCGAGATTGCCGCCAAGCACGATGTCGGTGCCGCGGCCGGCCATGTTGGTGGCGATGGTGACGGCCCCGGGACGGCCGGCTTGCGCCACGATCATCGCTTCACGCTCGTGGTGCTTGGCATTCAATACCTGATGGGGAATCTTTTCGTTCTGCAGCAGGCCCGAAAGAAGCTCCGAAGCTTCGATGGTCACGGTGCCGACCAGCACCGGTTGGCCGCGCTGATGACAATCGCGGATATCGACCAGGATCGCCGTGTGTTTTTCCCCGGCCGTGCGGTATATCTGGTCAGCCATGTCCTGGCGGACCATGGGATGATGGGTCGGTATCACCACGACCTCGAGACCGTAGATCTGCTGGAACTCGAAAGCTTCGGTGTCGGCGGTGCCGGTCATGCCGGCAAGCTTGCCGTATAACCTGAAATAATTCTGGAAGGTGATCGTGGCGAGCGTCTGATTTTCGTTCTGTATCTTGACGCATTCCTTCGCTTCCACGGCCTGGTGCAAGCCATCCGACCAGCGCCGTCCCTGCATCATGCGCCCGGTGAACTCGTCGATGATGATCACCTCGTCGTCACGCACGATGTAATCCACCTCGCGCTTGAACAGGGAATGCGCGCGCAGCGCGGCGTTGAGGTGGTGCATGAGAATCAGATTGGTAGCATCGTAGAGACTTGAGCCCGCTTCCAGCAGGCCCGCCTGAGCCAGGAGTTTCTCGACCTTCTCGTGCCCGGCCTCGGTGAAGATAGCCTGGCGCGCCTTTTCGTCCACGCTGTAATCCCCCGGACCGTTCTCGGTCTCCTGCTTGATAAGGCGGGGAATAATGGTGTTGACCTTGACGTACAGATCGGCACTTTCATCGGCCGATCCGGAAATAATGAGCGGCGTGCGTGCCTCGTCGATCAGAATCGAGTCCACCTCGTCCACGATGGCGTAGTTGACACCGCGTTGTACACGCTCCTCGGCGCGAAACGCCATGTTATCGCGCAGATAATCGAAACCGTATTCGTTGTTGGTGCCGTAGGTGATATCGGCGGCATAGGCGTCGCGTTTTTCCTGGCGGTCCTGACCCGGAACAACGACACCCACACTCATGCCCAGAAACCCGTATATCTGACCCATCCATTCGGCGTCGCGGCGCGCCAGGTAGTCGTTGACGGTCACCACGTGCACGCCTTGGCCGGAAAGGGCGTTCAAATACACAGCAAGCGTGGCCACGAGCGTCTTGCCTTCACCGGTGCGCATCTCCGCGATCTTGCCCTGGTGCAACACCATTCCACCAATCAGCTGCACGTCGAAATGACGCATGCCGAGTGCGCGCTTGGACGCCTCGCGCACGCAAGCGAAGGCTTCGTGCAGCAGGCTGTCCAGGCTTTCGCCATTCGACACGCGGGTTTTGAATTCGGAAGTCTTGGCGCGCAGCTGCTCGTCGGTGAGTTTGGCGAGCTCGGGCTCGAGCGCATTGATGCGTACCACATCCTGCTGCATGCGCTTGAGCAGACGCGAGTTACGACTGCCGAATATCTTGGTAAGCGCTTTCGTAATCATAAAAATCCGTGCGCCTCGCGAGGAGGCGTATCAAAAGAGCGGCAATTATGGAGGAAAAGTGAAGAGACTTGAAGCGTAATACGGCGACGGATGACTATTTGGTGCTGGCCTGCTGGAGATACCGCATGGGATTCACCGGAGTGCCATTACGCACGACTTCAAAATGCAGATGCGGGCCGGTGGAACGGCCGGAACTGCCGACCAGCGCGATCGACTGTCCCTTCTTGACAAGGTCGCCTACTTTGACCAGCGTAGTGCTGGTATGGGCATACCGTGTGGTCAGGCCGGATTCGTGCGTTACTTCGACCAGCAGACCATAGCCGGCTCGCTCCCCGCTGTGAGACACGACCCCGTCGCCCACCGCGAGCACGGGTGAGCCCACGTGCGAGGCGATATCCACACCTTCATGCACGGACTGATGGCCATTGAACGGATCGGCGCGCACGCCGAAGCCGGAGGAAATCCACCCGCCATCCACCGGCCACCCGGAGGGTGTCACGGCGGCGTTAAGCTTGCGGTCCAGCAACAGATTCTCGAGAGCGGCCAGGCGCTCCTGCTGGCGCTCGATTTCGCGCGTGAGCTGCTCGAGCGAAGACGTCAGTTCCGGCGGGTTCGAGGAAGCACTGGCCTTTTCCGGGCCACCCATGGCCGCATCGGCGGAAAAATTGAATTCGCGCGCATCCAGTCCCGCCATGCGGGTCAGGCGGCTGCCGAGCGCATTGAGCCGCAGCACCTGCGCCTGCAACTGCCCCAGCCGCTGGGCCAGGGCGTTGAGATGCGCCTCGGCGTTGCGTTTGGCCTCGGCGACCGCAGTACGTTGCGCTGCCAGCTCGCGGCGTTGCGCGGTCAACAGTGAATCCGCGCCGTAGGCGGACAACATGTCCTGGGCGCGGTAGGCGATAACTCCCAGTAAAACAGGCAATGCTACAAAAACAACCAACGCAATCAGTATCAGATGGCGCTGGGAAAGGGTGGCGTTGCGGCCTTTGCCGTGACGGCTGTTGGGTACAAGTATGATGTTCATGCCAGTCGCTCCCCTGTCAACTCACCGATACACAGAATACGAAATCGTCGCTTCCCGCCGTGCGCCGGTCAGACAGCCGGAACCGTGCGCACGAAGGCAATGGGTGCCTCGTCGTTTTCGTTATAAGTGATGAGTTCCCACGCCTCCTGGTTCATCACCAGTTCGCGCAACAGACGATTATTGAGGGAATGCCCGGATTTGTGAGCGCTGAAGGCGCCGATCAGCGGGTGACCCAGGAGATACAAATCGCCGATGGCATCCAGCACCTTGTGCTTGACGAACTCGTCTTCGTAACGCAGACCGTCGTCATTCAGAATCCGATATTCATCGAGCACGATGGCGTTATCGAGGCCGCCGCCGCGCGCCAATCCTGCCGCGCGCAACGCCTCGAGATCGCCCATGAAACCGAAAGTGCGCGCACGGCTGACTTCTCTTACAAAAGAGGTTGTGGAAAAGTCGACGCTCGCGTTTTGGGTCGAGTTGCGGAAGGTAGGATGATTGAATTCGATGGCAAACGAGACCTTGAACCCCTCGAACGGCTCGAAACAGGCCCACTTGTCGCCCTCTTCCAGACGAATCTTCTTCTTGATGCGCATGAACCGCTTCGGTGCCGACTGCTCGGCTATGCCCGCCGATTGGACCAGGAATACAAACGGCCCTGCGCTGCCGTCCATAATCGGCACTTCCGCGGCCGTCAGGTCGACATAGGCGTTATCGATACCCAGTCCGGCGAATGCCGACATAAGATGCTCCACCGTGGAAACTCTTGCACCGTTACACTCAAGTGTAGTCGAGAGGCGGGTATCGGAGACGTTTTCCGGGCACGCCCGGATTTCCACCGGTTCGGCGAGATCGATGCGTCGGAAAATGATTCCAGTGTCGGATGGTGCCGGCCGCAGAGTCAGATAGACCTTTTCGCCGGTATGCAGCCCTACGCCCGTGGCACGGATGACATTCTTCAGAGTTCGTTGCTTAATCATCTAGTTATTCTAACTGTCCCTATCAAACGTATTGCGGCAGAATGACTGCATCTCCGGCAGGGCAGGAAACACACTCGCAAAATTTAACTGCGGCATGCAACCCCGCATGCTGCTTAATGATTCTCAGGAGCCGATGCCCGGGATCCGGAAAAAACTCAATCCCTCTATGTATTTAAGGATAAAACCACACCCCTGTCCAGCCAATTTTCCGCCCGTTTGGCGCTATCGGGGCATCACCCCCGATAAACGGCCCTGGATCGCACAAATTCCATGTCGTCCATAGCCACTGGATCTGTCGCGCCGGGTAACTCCCTTCCGTAGTGAAGCATTTTCGAAGCGAGCCCACAGGCCGCTCCAAGCGACGAGCTTCATTGGGTCACCTGGTCGCCTTCGCCGAGAGCGCTATCGCCTCGGGCGCTCGGGGCTAGTCGGCCTGTTTCCTCAAGAATGCCGGGATGTCCAGGTATTCGATGGCTGCCTCGGTCGGCACAGCCATCGGCCGTTCCGTACGCCGGTTGCGAATGACGGTGGGTGTTTCAAGATCCTCGTAATCCGTGGTGCCGGTACCGGTTTTGACCACCTTGTACGGCTGCTTGCTGCGCTGCTTTTCCTGGCCCAGGCCGGTGGCCACGATGGTGACACGCAGTTCTTCGCGCATCTCCGGCTCGATCACGGTTCCAATCACCACGGTGGCATCATCCGCGGCAAATTCCTTGATCGTATTGCCAACCTCTTCGAATTCACCGATCGACATATCGAGACCGGCCGTGATATTGACGAGGATGCCGCGTGCGCCGGAGATATTAATATCTTCGAGCAGCGGGCTTGAGACCGCGGCCAAGGCCGCCTCGCGCG
>ERZ1292630.5037-Hain-H41-02um-R3-5037-length-11008-cov-4_pt1 | contig 11008 bp, 12 predicted proteins | sample MGYA00564408_ERZ1292630 | MGnify/ENA primary metagenome ERZ1292630 (study PRJEB36523, sample SAMEA6512641) | groundwater metagenome | collected 2019-01-08 | study: AquaDiva: Metagenomics assemblies of 32 groundwater samples
GCAACCAGAGAAGTCGAAAGGGATCAGTCGGATTCGCGAAAGCAGCCAGCTGACTGGCTCCCTTTCTCACGACTCCCGAAATCGTGTTCTGTGGCGCGAATGGAAGCGCCGTTTCAGCCACGCCGCCACGCTGCAGGGTGTCGTGAAATTCGGCTAACTCAACAGGGTCATCCTCCTTTGTCTTGATCTCCAGGAGGAATCGCTGCTCATTTTTCTCAAGCAGAAGGTCCGGCGTCTCAGTCGTGGTTTCAGGAATCTCGGTGACCTGAAAGCCGCGATCCCGAAATGGATTTCCGACGCGCCGCTTAACTTCGGCTTCTGTCATTGGCCCAGGGATCTAACCTACTTGTTGATCTCTTGAAGGGAACGCGCTCAACGTGGTGACGATGCGGACTTCTCGCACCACGAGACCGGCACACTGCGCCCCGCATCTGCCCGAGTCCATTGGCAGTTCGATTGTAGCTGGGTTTCTGCGCAGGTCTGGACCGGACCGACAATGTCGGACGTAATCCGAATCGGAAAGGCTTGGGCAGGCGGCGGGGGAAGCGGCTGTGGCGAGGTACGGCCACTTCAGCTCACGGTGCCGTCCTCGTGCACAGTCCAGATGTCGCCGCTCTTGTGGAGCTGGCCGAGGGAGCCTTCGCCTTTGCGTTCTTTTTCGTTGATCGCGCACCGGGCCGCCTGGCCGGGTGTGCTGTGCGTCACTGCCGGCTGGCAGGCGTTGACTTACGGCCGGGCTCGCGATGCGCGGTGTGGGGATCGCCCTGCCGCCGCTGGCCCGGCGGGTGGTGGGGATTGCCGCCCTGGCGGCGGTTTACTTCGTGGCGGCCAAGCTCGGCTTGCGCTTCGCGTTCGTCCATCCGAGCGCCACCGCGGTGTGGGCGCCGACCGGGATCGCGCTGGCCGCATTTCTGATCTCCGGCAACCGCGTCTGGCCGGCGATCTTCGTGGGCGCTTTCCTCGCCAACCTCACCACCGCGGGCTCGGTGCTTACCTCTCTCGGCATCGCGGCCGGCAACACGCTCGAGGGATGGTCGGGAGCGTCGCTCCTGCGGCGCTACGGCGGCGGTCGCGGGGCGCTGCAGACGCCGCGCGGGGTCTTCACCTTCGCACTCCTCGCGGCTGCACTGAGCACCACCGTGAGCGCCACCATCGGCGTCGCCTGTCTGACGCTCGCCGGCCGGGTCGACGCGACGGACCTCGGGCCGGTGTGGCTGACCTGGTGGCTCGGCGACGCGAGCGGCGATCTCGGCGATCTCGGCGATCTCATCGTGGCGCCCGTCATCCTGGCGTGGCACAGCCGCCACGATCTCCAGGGCGCCAGCGGCACCTGGCAAGCGGTGTTACCCTCGCTGCAGCAGCTCTTCCGCCGTGACTCCAATATCGCGAGCGATCTTGCGCAGCCCACTCTCAGGCGACTCGGATCGTCTGGAGCCCCACGAACTCGGACTCGAGCCGGGGCTCGCCGTCCTCGAGAAGCATGGCGATGACCTCGCGGAGATTCGCTTCCAGCTCGTCCAGCGTCTCTCCCTGAGTGTGCGCTCCGGGCCAACCCGGAACGGAGCCGACGAGCACGCCGGTCTCGGGGTCGCGCTCGACGATGAAGTTGAAAGTGCGCATGCAGCAGCCTCCTCGGTACCGTCCTCCCTCTACTCTACGGTCAACCCGGGAAGGCAGCAACGGCGCCCTCGCGGCGACCCTCTCGCCAGGCGCGCGACGAAGCTCGCCCGCAGGGCGGAGGTCAGCTGGCGCGCTTCAGTGGCCGAGAGCGGCTGCGGTGGCCCGCGAGAAGGCCCGCGACGCTGAGATCCTCGTCCAACGCCGGCCAGTGGATGCCTTCGCCCTCACCGAGGAGGAAGAGCTCATCCCAGGCCTCCTGAAACTCCGGAGCATTCTCCTCGACCAACTTGCGGACCGCGTTCAGATCCGGCGCGCCGAACCCGACGGAGCTTGCCAATTCGACCGGATTCAACCAGAACTTCGCCAGCATCCGTTCTCGCTGGACATGCACATGCTGTGGCTGGCTCGCAATGTTTCGACGAGGGCTTAGCCGTGAGCGGCCGTGGTCCGGGTGAGCGCCCGTCCGAGGTCTTTGGGCGTCACGCCGAGGGCGAAGAGGGAGCGAACGAGGAGATCGACCGACACGGACGGATCGGCTGCCTCCATCTTGGCCACTCGCGACTGGCTCGACCGCAGCTGCTTGGCGAGGGCCACCTGGGTCAACCCTTGCTTCGTTCGCCGCTCGCGCAGACTCCGGCTCAAGGCGAGCTTGAGCTCGATGAGCGCCGACTCTTCCTCGGTGAGCCCGAGGAACTCGGCGACCGTTCCGACCTTCCAACCGCGCTTCTCCAGCGCCTCTCGCTTGCTCTTCTTCATTCGATCCTCCGCAACCGCTGGCGCCGTCAAGGCGCGCGCCCCAGGCCGGGCCTAGAGCTTCTCCCAGTTCAGCGGCGCTGCTCTACAATTCGCCGAGCATCGAGGCGTATTCGGCATGCGAACCCACGAAGAACCAGACCCACTCATCCCCTTCGACGACAGCCACGGCACGGTAGTCCCGCGAGATTCGCGCTGAGTAGATGGGGAGGTTCGGGTGGACCTTCTTGACCTGAAGCGAGGGGTGGCGTGGATCTTCGAGGAACCGCTCATACGCTTGCCGCGCCTGTAGCTTGACCTGCTCCGGCAGTCGCGCGAGTGCCTTGCGAAACCGTCGAGTGGTTCGCGACTTCACCAGGACTTGGGATCGAGAGCTTCGGTCTCGCCGCGGCGATGCTCGTCGAGCGCCTCCGCCGAAAGTTTCGCGAGACTATCGGCCGAGCGAACGAATGCTTCCTCCCACCGGTGCTCGGACTCCAGCTCAGCCAGCAGCCATTGCGCGAGCGAGTTCTGCGCCTCGGGTGGAAGCTCGGATGCGCGCTCGAAGGCCTCCTCAAGCAGCTTGGTCATGATCGTTCCGCCGAACCGAGGATAACACCCACCGCTAAGAATCTCGTGTCGCTCGCGTCCAAGCTCGTTACCCGCATCTTTCGGCGATCCATCATCGCCGCCTCCAGGCCTACGGCGCGGCGCATGGCCTGACTAGCATGTGGAGGAACGCGGGCTCCGCGTGTTCCCCCTGGGCCTGAGAGCGCTTCCGGGACCATCAGGTCCACCGGGATTCCCGATGGGTTGATCCACGTTCCGGGCTGGGGCTTCTCGGTGCGAAGTGCAAAGCCCGCGGCGCGCATCGCTTCTTCAATCAGGGGTTCCGAAGCGAGCGTCCTCGAATCAATCGCGAGGTCGCTGTCCTTGGTCATCGCAGGAAGAGCGACTTCCAGCTCCCCTGTGTGCAGGTAGATCGCCTGCGCTCCGATGAGCACCACGGACTCTTGGTGCTCACGCAGCGCTTCGAGAGCATCGAGTAGCGCGCGCCTCGACCGGATCAGGAGGTCAGGATCGCCAATCGCGCTCATTGGACTCCATCCAATCCATCAGGGCTTCACCCTCGCTGGGCGACCGGCCCGGCCCGGAGAGGAGGTCGACCGCAATCTGACTCGGAGCGGCCAGGCGAACTCCGTCGAGCTCACCGGCCCGCACGAAGGCAACCTCGTCGCGATCCACGGCGACCAATACGTTTGCACCGGCGTCGACCCTTCGAAGGTCGAGCTTTCGAATCACCTCTTCGACATCGTCCGCATAGAGCATCGCGAAGCGCGTGGCCGCGTAGGCCTCGTATCTCTTGGCGGCCAGCGAGCCGGTCAGGACGTAGCGCAGGGAAGGTTGGGCTCGCAATGTCTCGACGAGGGCGTCCAATCCTCGCGGAAACAACAGCGACTCCACCGGCTCAGTTCGCTGGAATCCGAAGTCGCGACTCCCGCGTTCGAGGAGCGGCCGCCATTCGACGCTCGTCACGGCCCCGCCAGGCGCCCGCTCGATGAGCCCCTCTTCCTCGAGGAACCGGAGGACACGGTAGGTGGCGCCGGTCGACGCTCCGCTTCCTCCAGCGATCTGAAGCGCGGTGTAGGGCGGCCGGTTATCAGCGAGCCAGCGGGCAACTTTGGCGGCCGGCGCACCTTTGAGAGTTCCACGAGGTCGCCCCGGGCCGCGCCACGGATCCCGGTTCTCACCCGCACTGCGCACGAACAGAGCTGGCTGCTCGAGTGTCAGCAGGCGATTCCCGGTCGCATCCGCATAGGACACCCCGAGGCCTTCCAGTCTCTCCCGCGTGGACGGCGGCAGGTACCGTCCGACGAGCAGCGGGATCGCATTCTTGAGCCCCGCCGTCGCGATCTTCTTTTCGATCTGCGCCAGCATCTGTGAGACGTCGCGGCCGAGGACGAGTCGCTTCGCCTCCACGGCGAGCATCGCCTTCTGGCCGCCAGGTGACTCGATCTCCACGATCGCGTCGAAGCGCCCAGGCACGGACTTCGGCCGTTCTTCGACTTGCCATCGCCAGTTCCTGGGCAGATCGCCTCTAAGGCCCTCCAGCGAATAGCGGAGCACATCCTTCTCGCGGATTGGTTCCATTAATTCCTTCATTCCGTTGTCATCCGAATCATAGAATTACGAGAATCATACTGAAACCAAATCGCTTGTCAACAACACTCACGCCACTCAAAGGGGCAAGTGTGCTGTGCGCCACTGCCGGCTGGCATGCGTTGATCTACGGTCGGGCTCGCGATGAGTGGTGTGGGGCACGCCCTGCCGCCTCTGGCCCGGCGGCTGCAACAGTTCAGCGCTCGCCGAGGAGCGCGAGGGCCGCGGCCACCACCGGATCGCTCTCCTCGGTGAAGGTGTCCCAGTCGGCGCTGGCCTCGACGTCGGGGCGGATGCCCTCCTCCTCCCAGTCGGCGTGCGAGACCGCCGGGTCGAAGGTCTCCTGGGCGATCCAGAGGCGCGATCCGCCGGCGAGGTCATAGCCGTGGAGCGTCTCGATGTTGCCTTTCGTGGTGCTGCCGACGACGCCGGCCCGCCCGCCGTCGCGCAGCACGCCGGAGAAGATCTCCCCGAAGCTCACCGTGCCCTCGCCTACCAGGACGACCAACGGCACCGTCTGGGAGTTGTGGATCGCCTCGGCGATCACCACCAGCGGGCGCCGGGCAGCGCGGCTGACGAAGTGGCCGACGGTGCCGTGGGTGAAGAGACTCAGCATCGGACCGACCACCAGGCTCGAACCGCCGCCGTTCATCCGGTTGTCGAGGATCAGCCCATCCAGGGGTCCCCACTGGCGAAGCACCCGTCGCACCGCGTCCACCAAGGGCAGGTCGAAAAAGGTGGGGAGGTAGAGGTAGCCGATGCGCACGCCGTCCACCGCCGGCAGCAGGCGCGCCGGCACCGGCATCGCTCCGGCCACCGGGTGGCGCAACAATTCCACGTCGCGCGGCGGCTCACCCGGCGACTGCACCGTGAGCGTCACTCGACTGCACTCGAAGCCCTGCAGAAGCGACCGGTCGAGGCCACCGTCGGCGATCACCGGTTCACCGTCGGCGGCCAGCACGCTGTCGTGCGGCCGCAGCCCGCCGCGCTCCGCCGACGAGCCCGGGAAGACCAGGAGCACGGTGGCGCGGCCCTTCTCGGGCAGCGGTTTCAGCGACACTCCAACACCCACGAAGCGGCTGGCGCCGGCCAGCTCGGTCTGCGCGGCGACGACCTCGTTGGGCGTCTCGAGCTTCGAGTGCTCGTCCCCGAGGCTCTTCACCAGCTCCTTGGCCAGGGCGTAGAACTCCTCGGTCTCGACTCCTGCGCCGAGCTCCGCCCGCCGCGCCGCGACGAGGGCCGGCCAGTCCTTGCCATTGAACGTGGGATCGACGTAGTGCGCCTCGATCGCGCCCGCCAGCTGGTCGAAAATCTCGAGCTGTTGCCCCGGAGCGAGCGGCCGCTCCGGCCCCAGCCGTCCGGTCCTCGGGCCCGCCAGGCGAGCCGCGGCGGACGGCGTCAGGTCGCGGCAGCCGGGGGGCAGCCAGACGCCTGGCGCCCCCCGGGCAAAGCGGATCCAGCGCACCGAGCCGCGGTCGAAGCTCTCCGCCTCCGTCGCCACCTCGCCCAGGCTGACGCCGAGGATCGGCCCGGGGCGCACGGAGCCGTCGGCGAAGTGGATCTCATCGCTGCCCGGATCCACCGGCACGGGTGGCTCGCCCGCGGGCGAGCCGAAGCCGATCCAGGCGAGCTCGCTGCGCAGGACTGCAACGTTCCCACCCGGCGGCCGCCGTCACTCAGGATCACCAGGTCGCTCGCCCGGGCGGCTGGGGCGGCGCACGCCAGGGCGAACGCGAATAGTGCGATGCGGTGACCGAGGCGTGCCACGGCGAGACTGTACCAAGCCCGCCCGATGCGCGGCGACAGGAAAAGGCCGGTCGCTATACTCGACGGATGAATCCGTTCGAGTGGCGCGGCGGGCGGCTGTGTGCCGACGACGTGGCGGTCGAGGCAATCGCGGCGGCGGCGGGAACACCGACGTACATCTATTCCGCGACCGCGATTCGCGCCTCGTACCGGCGGCTTCATGACGCCTTCGCGCCGCTCGGCGCGCACCTGCACTACGCCGTCAAAGCCTGCCCGAACACGAATCTGCTGAAGTTGCTGCGCTCTTTGGGCGCCGGGATGGACGTCGTCTCCGGCGGCGAGATGGAGCGCGCCTGGCTCTCCGGCACGCCGATGTCGGAGATCGTCTTCGCCGGCGTCGGCAAGACCGAGGCCGAGGTGCGCGCGGCGCTCGACGGGCGATTCAGCCCGGTGAAGGAGGACGCCGCGCGCTTCGGGCGGCCCGATCCGGCGGAGCGCGGCCCGGTTGGCATATTCAACATCGAATCGGAGAGCGAGCTTGAGCGCGTGGCGGCGATCGCCGAAGAGCTCGGCCGGAAGGCGCGCATCTGCTTGCGGGTCAACCCGAACGTCGATCCACACACCCACGAATACACGACCACCGGCAAGAAGGAGAACAAGTTCGGCATCGACGCCGTCGAGATCGCCGCCGTCGTCGACCGCTGGGCTGGACACCGCGGCCTCGAGTTCCAGGGCCTGCACGTGCACATCGGCTCGCCGGTGCCGCAGGTGCAGCCGTACGTCGAAGCGATCGGCGTGCTGCTGGCGCTGATCGACGATCTCGCCATCCGCGGCCACAAGACCGCGGTGCTCGATCTCGGCGGCGGCTGGCCGGTGCCCTACACGGAGGGTTCAGTGCCGCCGCTCGAGGCTTACGCGGACGCGATCGTGCCGCTGCTCCGCGAGCGCACCCGCGCCGGCCTGCAGATCGTGCTCGAGCCGGGGCGATCGATCCTCGCCAACTCCGGGCTGCTGGTCACCCGCGTCCAGCACATCAAGAAGGGGCGGGCGAAGACCTTCATCATGTGCGACGCGGGAATGCAGACGCTGATTCGTCCCGCTCTTTACCGCGCCTTCCATTTCGTCTGGCCCGTCGCCTGGAGCGGCCCCGCGCCGCGCTGGCTCGAGGAATCGGACCTCCCAGGGCTCTCTACCTGCGACGTGGTCGGTCCGATCTGCGAGACCGGCGACTTCCTAGCCCGAGATCGCCGCCTGCCGGAGATGAAACAGGGCGACCTGGTCGCGATCTTCTCTGCCGGCGCCTACGGCATGTCGATGGTCTCGGACTACAACGACCACGGCCGGCCGGCCGAGGTGCTGGTGGAGGGCGAGCGCGTGACGCTGATCAACGAAAGACAGACTCTCGCCTCCCTGCTCGCCACCGAAGCGCGCCCGCGCGCCCTCGAGCTCGACCACGCCGCCGTTCCGGCCTGATGCGGCGCCGGAGCGTCGCCTTCGCCGCGATCGCTCTCGCCGGCTGCGCCTCGATCGGAAACAGATCGGAGCCGGCCGGGCTCGCCGATACCGGGGAGCCGCTGCGCTCGCTGCTCCGTTCGCGACCCAAGCTCGTTCGAGCTCTGCATCAGGCCTCCGCGCAACGAATCCAGATCGTTCTCGGTTTCGTCGAACCCGGCGCCGACGGAAAGCCCACGCTCAGTCAAGTCGGATATCGAAGTGGGGCCGAGTACTTCTACCCGGCGAGCGCGGTCAAGACCTTCGCCGCGATCGCCGCGCTCGAGCGCCTCGCCGAGCTCCGCGCCGAAACCGGCCTGGCGATCGACCGCGACACGCCCATGGCGCTCTACCCACTGTTCGAAGGCGAAAAGCTCGAACAAGTGGATGAAAGCCATCGCGCGGGCGGAACGATCACGGTCGGGCACGAGATCCGGAAGCTCGCCCTCGTTTCCGACAATGAGGCGTTCAATCGCCTCTACGAGCTCCTCGGCCAGGACGGTCTCGCGCGTTCACTCACGCGCGCCGGCCTTGCCGAGCCGCGTATCGTCCACCGCCTCTCCGAATCCCGAACCGCCGAGCAGAATCGGCGCTACCCGCGCATCGACTTCCTGGGAACCTCCTTCCAGCACTCGCTCCCGGAGCGAGAGTCACCAGCGCTCCAGGATCCACCCCCCTTACCGAAGCTTTTCGTCGGGAAAGGCTATCTGTCGAACGAAGCGCGCATCGACAAGCCGATGGACTTCAACTCGAAGAATCGAATCTCGCTCGGCGATCTCCAGCGCGGTCTCTGCAAGCTCGTCCATCCCGAAGCCGACTGCGGCGGGTCCGCCTTTCGGCTCGAAGAATCCGACCGCGCCTTCCTCCTCGAAGCGATGACTCAGGTCCCGCGCGAGTCGAAGGACCCGATCGTCGACCCGGTCGCCTATCCGGACGAATGGGGAAAGTACCTGCTTCCCGGACTCCTGAAGGAGATCCCGATGGCGCGGCTGCGCATGGTCAACAAGATCGGCCGGGCGTACGGCTTCTCCACCGAGAACGCCTGGATCGAGGATCGCGCGACCGGACGCGGCCTGTTCCTCGCCGCGACGATCTACACCAACGAGGACGGCATTCTGAACGACGACCTCTATGAGTACGAGCAGCAGGCGCGCCCTTTCTTCACCGAGCTGGGGCGGGCGATCGGCCGCTGGCTGGTGGCGCCTCAGCCGAAGAAGAGATAACAGACGAGGACGGCGGCGACGAAGCCGGCCACGTCGGCGAGCAGGCCGCAGGTGAGGGCGTGGCGCTCTTTCTTGATACCGACCGAGCCGAAGTAGACGGCGAGCACGTAGAAGGTCGTCTCGCTCGAGCCCTGCACAATGCTGACCAGCCGGCCGGCGAAGCTGTCAGCGCCTTGCGTCTTCATGGTCTCGATCATCATGCCGCGGGCGCCGCTCCCGGAGAGGGTGCGCATGAGCCCGGTGGGAAGCCCGTCGACCCAGCGGGCGTCGACCCCCGCGGCGGTCACCCCCCAGCGCACGCCATCGAGCAGCAGGTCGAGCGCGCCGCTGGCGCGCAGCACGCCGATCGCCACCAGCATCGCGACCAGGTAGGGAATGATCCCGATCGCCACGGTGAAGCCCTCCTTGGCGCCGGCCACGAACGTCTCGTAGACCGGCACCCGCTGGCGCAGGGCGAGGGCGAGAAAGACCACGATGATGGTGAAGATGATCAGGTTCGAGACGATCGAAGACTGCCGCTCCAGCGTCTCCTTGTCGAGTGAGCCGAAGTACCAGGCCATGCCGCCCACCACCGCGCTCATGCCACCGAGGTAGGCGAGGACGACCGGATCGAGCAGCCGGATCGGCTGGAAGAACGATGTCACCACCAACCCGGCGAGCGTCGCGAAGAAGCTGGAGATCAGCAGCGGCACGAAGATATCGGTCGGGTCGGCCGCCCCCATCTGCGCGCGGTAGACGAAGATCGCCACCGGAATCAGGGTGATCGAGGCGGTGTTGATGACCAGGAAGAGCACCTGCGCGTCGGTGGCGCGATCGGGCTCCGGATTCAGACCCTGAAGCTCCTTCATCGCCTTCAGTCCCAGGGGCGTCGCGGCGTTGTCGAGCCCGAGCATGTTGGCCGACATGTTCATCACCATGGCGCCCATCGCGGGATGCCCGGCCGGCACGCCGGGGAAGAGCCGGCGGAGGAGCGGTCCGAAGAGGCGCGCCAGGATCTCGACCGCGCCCCCCTGCTCCCCCATCCGCATGATGCCGAGCCAGAGGCACATCATGCCGGTCAACCCCAACGCGATTTCGAAGCCGGTCTTCGCCATCTCGAACGCCGACTGAACCATCGCCGCCCAGACGGCGCTGTCGCCGGCGAACAGCCACCTCCCAGCCGCGGCGAGAAAGCCGATCAGAAAAAACGAAGCCCAGATCCGATTGAGCATCGCTCGCGAAACCCTCGACTACCGCTCGAGGACGGCGAGCGCGTTCAGCGCCTGGAGCGCGGCGCCCCAGGCGAGGCACTCTTCGTCGACGTCGAAATGGTCGTTGTGCACCGGATGCACGATGCCGCGCTCCTCGTTGCGCACGCCGAGCGAGTAGAACGCGCCCGGCACGTGCGTGAGGTAGAAACCGAAGTCCTCGACCCCCATGTTCGGGCGATCGAAAACGGTGATCCGCTCGGCGCCCAGGAGCCGCTCGGCGCTGGCGCGCACCAGATCGACCATCGCGTCGTCGTTGATCACCGGGTCGTAGCTCGGGTCGATCTGAACTTCGGCACGCGCGCCGAGGCCGCCGGCGACCCCTTCCGCGACCTCGCGGATCCGCCGCAAGACCAGCTCGCGGATGGCGCGGTCGAGGGTGCGCACCGTGCCGACCATGCGCACGCGCGGCGCCACGATGTTGCCCTGCGTACCACCCTCGATCGTGCCGATCGTCAGCACGGCGCTGGCGCGCGCGTCGACATTGCGGCTCACCACGGTCTGCAGCGCGGTGACGACCTGCGCCGCGACCACGATGGCGTCGACCCCCGCCGCCGGATAGGCGCCGTGGCAGGAGCGGCCGTGAATGGTGATCGCGACGTCGTCCGACGAGGCGTTGCGCTGGCCGTACTTCAAGCCGACCTGGCCGACGGGCAGACCGGGATCGACGTGCGCGGGGGGACGGGGGCCGATCCGGGCAAGAGCAGCCAGATCGCCGCGGACGATGACACCGCTGGCCGGGGGGTGTTCAAGCTGGTCGGCGGGGTGTTCTACGTCCTCGGCCGTCTG
>ERZ1292630.407-Hain-H41-02um-R3-407-length-45570-cov-28_pt2 | contig 11006 bp, 15 predicted proteins | sample MGYA00564408_ERZ1292630 | MGnify/ENA primary metagenome ERZ1292630 (study PRJEB36523, sample SAMEA6512641) | groundwater metagenome | collected 2019-01-08 | study: AquaDiva: Metagenomics assemblies of 32 groundwater samples
TTTAGCATGGACTATGTGGATCGTGCAGGCAATGTATTTGAAGTACTGCACTGGGAGTATGATGGTTTTGATTACGCAGAAGTCGCCGAACGTAAACGCCAGTTAGAGGTTAAATTCGCAGCCACCGATTGGGATGATGCAGCAGCCAGCATACTGAAACTGAAAGACCAATGGCATCACCTGGATTTCTTTGCGCAAAGCGATTGGAAGTGTAACTATTTTGGCATTGTTAAAGAACGATTTAAGATGGTGATTTGGGAGTAATAATCTAAGATTCTAGGAGCCATCAAACATGTGGAGGTTGAAATGTCGAATGCGAAAGAGAAAATGACTGAGGTTATCCAGTCGCAACCGGAAGATGCTACTTATGAGGAAATCATGCGTGAATTGGCTTTTGAAAGAATGGTGGTTCGCGGACTTGATGATTCACGGCGGGGCCAAGTTGTGTCCAATGACGAGATGGAGCGACGAATTCGCACATGGTTGAAATAGTCTGGACTGAAGAAGCTGAGCGTTGGCTTCAAGACATCCATGATTACATCGCCGAGGATAATCCTGCGGCAGCTTCAAAGGTTATAGCAGGAATTTTTGAGAAGACCCAGGTTCTGCAACGTTTTCCAGAAATTGGACATAAATATCGCACTGAACCGGAAGGGGAAATCAGAATTCTGCTCTACGGTCACTATCGAATTGCTTACTTGCTACGGCCATCGCAGGATATTGATATTTTAGGTGTATTTCATGGAGCTCTGAACATCAAAAGGTATCTTCTGTGATGTTGGACTTAGTAAATCGTACCAAGAGATCGCGTACAGTGGATCTAAACCGATTTGCTCTAATGAAATTCGGAACAGTCAATATTCTGGAAATGTGGGGCGTCATGGAAATAATGTGAATAAAGTGAGCAGACGACGTATATATTTCGTTTTAAATTAACAAAATGTCAGCAGAAATCTAGATTTTTATACATTATCGAAGTTTATTTCAGTTCAGCTAGCTTATATGGCTCAGTTCTATGACTCATATACATATATTGCTGCGTCAATGCGGCTTGACAGCGTTTGTGCATGGCTCGAAGATTTGGGTATAAATTACTCGCCAACTCGAGTAGGACGGTATCGGAAGATTTTTTCCTCCATTGCACGACACCAAGATGCAAATACCTTGAACACTTTCTTCGAAGAGTATTCTCGCGCATCCTTTGTCAATGCCGCGCACGAGGTTGCTGAGCTTGTACGAATATTTGAGGGCCTCAGCCAAATCCGAGATCCAAGCTTTGTTTCTCGCTTGCGCGATGCACTTAAGGGTCATGAACTATTTGTGTTGGATGATAACAATCGTTCAGGGCGAGATCTCACTCTTGAGCTTTCGATCGCTGCTAAGTTTGTTCGTGCTGATTTGCCGGTGGATTTTGGTCACAATGCTGATCTGTGTACTCAATTTCAAGGTCACGAATTCTTTGTAGAGTGTAAGCGCCTCAAGTCTTCCAAGCAGATTGAACGGCGTATCAAAGAGGGTTTCACGCAGTTGAAGCAGCGTTATGCTGATTCTGAAGATCCTCTTGCGGCGAGAGGTATTCTGGTGCTTGGCACAACTAAGCTTGTTAACTCTGAATTGGGCGTTCTTAAAGCAGAAAATCAGGAATCCCTGGACGAAAAGGTTTTTGCCTACAACCAAGCATTTATCGAGACATATCGTAGTTTATGGCAATTGCAGGTAGATGCAAGAACTCTTGGAACAGTTGTCGTTCTTGATGCTCCGGGTTTCGTCGGAATAACTGAAAAACTCATAACATGCCACGAAGTAGTGATGAATAACTCCGTGCCCATAAATACAAAAAGCTACGCGCTGCTACGTGAGTTAGCTGACCGTGTTTTTAAAGGCAAACCCAATCGTTCACTCTAGCAAATTACTTACGTTGGTTGCTGGAACCACACGTAGAGCATAGAAGAGCAAAATAATCATGCCCTACAAAGAGATTCTGAGCATCATCGCCATCGCACTTACATTGATGGCGTTTGTTCCCTATATCCGCGCAATTTTTCACGGTATCATCAGGCCGCATGTGTTTTCCTGGGTCATTGGGGGAGCAACAACCTTTTTTCTGGTACAACTCGAAGACAGAGGCGGCTTGTTCACGGTGCATAATCCGCTTGTCATGATGGCGCTTGAGAATCACTCGGTTACAACCCTATCATTTCCAGCCGTCATTGCGGCAGTGTGCCGTGTTTTGATTACGTTCATGGTGAACTTGTCGAACCTGGACGTAATCGACTTATTCAGAGTTTATTTAAGACTGCATCTTAGGAATATTTTATGCAAGATTGGTTACGCTTAATTTTATCCAGCACGGTTTTTGCTGCACTGATGGTTGTCACTGCTTTATTCATGCATAACGCCAGCGCCGGGAAGATTTGGAATTGGAGCTATACGGGGAGCAACGTTGTTGCCAGCGGGACGTTTATCACATCCGAAACCATCGATTCGCTGGGTTTTTATCAAATCTCAAGTATCGCCGGTCATCGCAATGGCGATCTCATTACCGGATTGCACCCCGCCGGAAACGCAATTCCAGGCAATGAGCTCTATGCGCTTGATAATTTGATCCGTATCGGCACGCAAGGTCAGATCACAGCCTATGGATTCGGTTTCTTCACTGCATCAGGCAACTATGCCAACGCCTTTTTTGCCGATTCTCTTGCGACGCCGGGTTATATGGAAGTGTTTACAACGTCATTGAACTATAGTGAATTACCGATCACCTTTACGGCCACACCAGTGTCCGAACCTGAAATCAAGGTAGAGCCGCCACCTGCGGAATCAGAGAATATGGATAATAGTGTGAAAAAATCTTTTTTTGATCCCCTCTGGGATATTTTGTACCTTCTTGTCGGAGGAAGAAGGTGATTTCTGTATCCTTACAAAGCAAAAAGAAGAATTTGCTATGAAAAAGCTACTCCTGATATGGCTAATAACCATTATGGCGGCATGCGCCACCTTTGAGCGCAACGACTTCGACCGCTACCAGAAAAAATGGCAGGAAGCGAACATTTCGCATTATCGCTTCGAATTGAACATAATCTGTTTTTGCACGTTCAGAAACCGGATGCCGTTGCAGATTGAAGTCCTGAACGGCCAGATTGTTGCGATGACGGATGCAAGTAGCCATCGCATTGCGGCAACAGATCCCAATTACGGTTATTTTTCCCGCTATGCTACCGTGGATCGCCTGTTTTCAGAGTTGCGATCCAACTTAAAGGGCCAAGCGGATCAGGTCACAGTTGCCTATCATCCCAGCTATGGTTTTCCAACCCGGATTAGCATTGATCGTATCAAGGGCGCTGCGGATGATGAGTTGGGATTGATTGTTTCGGGTTTTGAGCGGCTTCCTTAGGAAAGTGCCAGCACTTTCCGGATTGCCTCGGCTAATTCTTCAGCCACAAATTTGGCGACGTAGGCATCAGCGCCTACCGACTTAACGTGATTCTCGTTGGTTTCACCTGTTAACGAGGAATGAATCACCACTGGGATTGATTTGAATCGCTGATCGTTCTTGATGTTGCGGGTGAGTGTGAATCCATCCATTTCCGGCATTTCCAGGTCGGTCAGTACCAGGGCGACTTTGTCCTGAATGGTTTTACCCTCGGCGATGGCTGCATCCGAAATGGATTGGATTCGGGTCCAGGCTTCAAGCCCGGTCTTAGTCATCACAAAGGGAACATCGAGCGCTTTGAGCCCATTTTCAAGCATGCTGCGCGCGAGCGGTGAATCATCGGCAGCCAGGATAACCGTTCCAGCAGGAAGTTTTATCTTGGGGCCCATTTCTGGTATCAGATTTTCGGTCGAGCTGGGCAGCACATCGCGCAGGATCTGCTCAACATCGAGTACCTGTGCCAATCGAGAGCCTTCTGTATCACCATCGAGGCGTGCAATGCTGGTGATCAGATTGCCGCCCTTGCCTTCTGCGGCGATCACCTGATTCCAGTCCAGACGCGCAATTTCATTGACCTCTTCGACCGCGAAAGCTTGGGTCGAACGCGCATACTCAGTGACGAGGAGAATCGAGGTTCCCTTTTTCGGCGTACAACCCACAACCCTGGGCAGATTGATGACCGTAATGACTTGGCCGCGAATATTGGCTACGCCCATCACGTTGGCGGGAGCATTGGCTATTGCGGTGATGGTCGGCATGACCAGGATCTCGCGTATTTTGAAAACATTAATGCCAAATAACTCCCGGTGGTCGGTACCGGGGGCTTCGCCTAATCTGAACAGCAATAATTCGAACTTGTTGTTGGCTGTCAGGTTAGTGCGCTCGTCAATTTCGTGTAATGCTGTGTTCATGGAGTGCCCCTCGCTATCGCTGAGTAGGAAAATTAGCAGTGTATCGTAGTAATTAAAGATGCAAAGACTTTAGAAGCGCAACAAAATGGCTGCTTATCTGAGTTATTCAAGAAGCAAATTGCATTGCTGCCAATCAAGCGTAGATGTGTTTCTGATTGAGAATATTGCGCGAGAGATGGGAGTCAATTAACTGAATAGCCGGTTTGATCAAATATTCGGTTTTATGTATATTTCGCTTTAACAAAAAAGTTGTTTATCTTTTTTATATACATCCGGGTGTCTCAATTTTTATAACAAGACTGCACTTGCTTGCAAAAATGATTGGCACCTGTCTCATGGGAATAATGAAAGATTCCTTTACTGTTCAATAACTATCTTTCCGTTTTATCTTTTCAGTTCACATGTCTACCATCCTTGCCTATTTGCGGGAATATGCTTCGGCAATTGATAGAGGGTTGCTGTTTTTTTGCATTGTTTGGACAGGTGTTCTGATCACCCTGAACTATCAACTGAGCATTGAAAAGGAGCTGATTGCTGGTCTTGATTCCCGGTTGGATCAATGGCTTGCGCTTTTCCTGGTTTACTGCAGCGCTTTCATTATTCCGTATTTATTTGCCATGGTAGTCAGAAAACAGTGGATGACTTTCACGCCCATGTTTTGGCTGCTGCTTTTTATTGCACCGGCTTTATTCGCCCTCAAAGTGAGCATTGCCAATCCGCTGGAAAATAGCATGGACGGAGTATGGGGGGGTTATCTGACGATTATTACGACGCTTCCGTTTAAATGCCTGGTCGTGTTGGTTCCATTGGTCATTTTATATCAGATGCTTCCCGCGCAATCCAGTTTTTGGGGCATGACATTGAGAGATGTTCGATGGCGGCCTTATTGCCTGATGCTGGCTTTGATGGTGCCGCTGATCATTTTTGCCAGTACGCAGGCGGATTTCTTAAATGCTTACCCCCGGTTAAAGCAAGTTGCTTTTATTGAGCCGTATACCGGCAATTTGCTGTGGTATCAACTGCTGTATGAAATAAGCTATGGGATTGACTTTATTACGGTAGAGCTATTTTTCCGGGGATTTCTGGTGTTTGCGTTTATCCGTTATGCCGGACCGGCAGCTCTTCTGCCCATGGCAACTTTTTATTGCAGCATTCATTTCGGCAAACCTTTGTTTGAGTGCATTTCCTCTTTCTTCGGGGGATTGATACTGGGCATTATTGCCCATAGAACGCAATCCATCGTCGGCGGTTTGGCCGTGCATCTGGGTATCGCCTGGATGATGGAAATAGGCGGTTATGCAGGAAACTTATGGATGAAATAATTTCAGACCGGACAGTAAATGGTTATTAACCCGTTGTTACGTCGCGTGCTTTTACATGATTTCATGAATCAACTCATCAATTTCGTTGTATTGTCTGATACTCGATATGGCCTATCACACCTAGGGCACAGTGTATCTGAGTTTCATAGCGTTCGGTTGCCGGCGGGTAGTGATAACGCGATTATGTGCGGCGAGTATAACTGCAAGCTTGCGAATCCCCTTCACAAGCCTATCGTCATTTTGTCTTAACACATGGACAGACTAAGGTTTATGATTGGATTATTTTACGCAGAAAAAGTAATGGGTTTTTGCATTTAATTGAGAAATATTTTTAACTGCTTGATCATTTTTGATGATGATATTGTTTTCAACAATATCATCATCATGATTTAGATAAGCACTGTTCGATTCATTGACTAGAAAAGTTAAATCATCTTTATACCCAGGAAAATTATGATTATCTATAGTTATTCCACCTGCATAGTCTCCATATGAATGAATAGCTCTGATCTCATCAGCAGTAGGTAATCTTCCGCCACTTTTTTTGCAAGCGCTATCTCCTGCCGTCCATCTTACCTTTTTATGTAAACTATTTGAGGGCGTGCCAATGATTGTTAATTTTGATCCATCAGCATTTTTAATCGTTGAGGGAAATTTCGTTTTCTGAAAATGATCAAATAACTTTCTAGCGACATCATAGGTTACTTGATCTGGGGTACCTACTGCATCGAATATAATGACATTGCCGTTTTTCGTGCTCACCAGGTTCAGTGAAAAATGAATTCCTGAACGGCAATTAGCTGCAATACTGTAAGAACCATAAGCGAGATAATCAATTTTCTTTTTATATTCTGCCAATACATATCCAGACCGCTGATTTTGTGTCAACGTTTGAATAAACGATGTCATTTCTTCGGGGCTTCTAAATTGAACTTTTCTTTCCCTTGGATTAAAGTAAGCAAAGTGATTTTCAAGATTTCCTTTAATTAGAAATTCTAATGTCAAGTCCATTCCCTGGGTTGCTTCTTTACGATGTTTGTCGTAGAGAGAATCAAATTCTTTTAATAGGACCAACACTTCTTCTCCAGTCGCGCCTTTTTCCAATAGCTCAGAGGAGTGTTTTATCATTCCCTTGATATATTCACTGCGGGTATTTGAGTAAACGTCCTTGAAATTACACAAATCGGCGCCCTGCAGAGAAGGAATGGATGCCCAAATATATTCGGTTTTAGCAGAAACCAACAGCGGTGCACTCATAACAAAGGCCGCCAGAATTAAAAGCATTTTCATAAAAACTACCTTAAGGATTTTCTGAATAAGTCCCCAGTTCAGTTTTTGTAAAATAAACTGATCATCACTGATGATTTCCAAATCATCGGCACCACCTGAGTGCGGAAATTTCATGTGCGATGAGTATAATGTAATTCTGGATAGGATGGGCACCGATGGTGGAATGCAAAGGCACTCCTGTTACATTATCGATGTGCCGTGTAAACAGTGTAATGCGGCTCTTCTAATCCTTAATTACTTGCAGTGAGGCTCTTCATAGTATCGGTGCTGGTTATGTCATGATAGTTTTAAATCTATCCGTGGTTCTGATCAATGCTGTTTGGATGCCTGGTTCCCATACCGAGTGTCCCGCATCGTCGATAATGATGTACTCCGCTTGTGGCCATGCATGATGTAAGTCATCGGCGCTGACGATCGGACAGACTGCATCATAACGGCCCTGTACGATGGTGGCAGGAATGTGATGCAATTTGTGTATGTTATCCAGTAATGAGTTTTCCGGCAGGAAGATATCGTGGCTGAAATAATGCGCTTCCATGCGGGCAAGCCCTAATGCGACGGTATCACTGGCAAAATAACTGACTGTTGCCGGATTCGGCAATAAGGTTGAGCAAGAGCCCTCATAGGTGCTCCAGGTACGTGCGGCGGGCATGTGGATGGCCGGATCAGGATTCATTAAGCGTTGGTAATAGGCGGTAAGAATATCACTGCGTTCTGCCAGGGATAGTGGGGCCACGAATTCATGCCAGGCTTCCGGGAATAAATGGCGTAATCCATACAGAAACCAGTCAATTTCCTGTTTGCGGCAAAGAAAAATCCCGCGCAGAATAAAACCCAGACAGCGTTCAGGATGGGCCTCCCCATAGGCAAGCGCCAATGTGCTGCCCCAGGAACCGCCGAATATGAGCCATTGGTCAATTTCCAGGTGCCGCCTGAGTAATTCCAGGTCATTAATGAGGTGAGGGGTCGTATTATCGCGGATTTCGCCAAGTGGCATTGAGCGCCCTGCGCCTCTTTGATCATAGATAACAATACGATAGCAGGCTGGATCAAAAAAGCGCCGATGTGCAGGTGTTGACCCGGCTCCCGGCCCGCCATGAAGAAATACAACGGGGATGCCGGAAGGATTGCCGGATTCTTCCCAGTACATTGTATGTAATGGATCCAGAGATAATAATCCTTGCCGGCAGGGCTCGATTTCGGGATAGAGTGCGGTATGTAATTGATTGTTCATGATAGGGATATTAGAGCTACCGGTTAATTTGTTTTAAAAATAATGGAAAAGAGCGGCAAACAATGCTGAGTTCAAAATTTAAATGGATTATAGTTCTGGTATATTGTGACAGGCTGCATACTGTATCAATGTTATAAGGAATAATCACATGCCGGATACTATACTGAAAGAGCAAGAAGTTTCCATGTTACGTGAAGAAATGGAAATATTAATGAATGAGCGTCAATGCTTGTTGGATACCACAGGGGCAGCAGCAGTGTTTGTGGCTAACCTGGATAGCACTTTGTTGCCGGATTCCGCTTGTCAGGCGGCAAGGATATTATCCAGTTCTTTAAATAACTTGCCTGAAGAGACTTTGCGGGATGCGTTGGAGAAGGTGAAATCAGAGTTTGTCGTTCGTGCATGAGCAAAAAACAAATATAGCTGTGCCCAGGGTTGGTCTTGTTCTAACCGGAGGAGGAGCCCGCGCTGCCTATCAGGTAGGCGTATTGCGGGCTATTGTTGAATTATTGCCGGATAAGACACGCAATCCTTTTCCGGTTATTTGTGGAACTTCGGCAGGTGCCATCAATGCAACCAGTATCGCCGTCTCGGCTAATAACTTTGCTGAAGGTGTCGCGCAGCTCGAATCTGTCTGGTCAAATTTCCATGTAGACCAGATCTACCGATCGGATTTTATGGGCGTGATACATAATACGTTACGCTGCTTAATTTCTTTAGTATCGAGTGAATACGGCCAGCATAATGCGATTTCCTTACTGGATAACTCACCCCTGGAAATATTATTGAAAAATCGCTTTCCATTTCGCTCTATTCAGCATGGCATACACTCAGGCGCATTACATGCCTTGGGAATTACCGCCTGGGGCTATACTTCAGGGCAATCAATCACATTCTTCCAGGCAGCCAAAGAAGTTACTCCCTGGAAAAGAGCGCAGAGATTAGGGATTGCGGCTAATATCGGGACTGAGCATTTGATGGCTTCTTCCTCGATACCCTTTATCTTCCCTGCCGTAAAATTGAACCGTGAGTATTTTGGGGATGGTTCAATGCGTCAGTTTACCCCTATCAGTCCGGCGCTTCACCTGGGAGCTGATAAAGTGCTGATTATTGGGGTACGTAAAGCAATTATTGATGAGCCTAAGCGTGTCAGTGTAACGGGTTATCCTCCCTTTGCGCAGATCGCAGGTCACGCGCTGAACAGCATATTTGTCGATAGCCTGGATATTGATCTGGAACGTTTGTTGCGCATTAACGAAACACTTAAGTTGATACCTCCCGAGGTATATAAAGAGAGGAATATAGTGCTGCGCCCTGTTGAGGCGATGATGATATCCCCCAGTAAAGGCATTAACGAAATTGCTCAACAGTATGCGCAAACCCTGCCGTGGATCATGCGTTATCTGTTTCGCGCCATTGGCGCGACAGGGCCCAATGGATCCACCTTATTAAGTTATGTGTTGTTTGAGGCATCCTTCTGTCAGGCGTTAATAGAGTTGGGTTATAACGATACAGTGCAGCAGAAGGATGAACTGCTGAAATTTATAGGCGTTCAAGAGACGGGATAAAGAATCTCGCTGAAGTTATGAGCAGGTTTTATCGGATTGAAATTTTGTCAGGGAAAAATAAATAAAATGGGTTTTGATAGTCCGCAGTTCTGGATTGCTGTATTGCAGATCATTGCGATTGATATTGTGCTGGGGGGGGACAATGCCGTTGTGATTGCGCTTGCCTGCCGGCGATTACCAGAACAGCAACGTAAGCTTGGAATCTTCTGGGGTGTTTTTGGCGCGATTGCGCTACGTGTGGTGTTGATCTTTTTTGCGTTGAGTTTGCTGGCGATACCTTATCTGAAGATTGCCGGCGCGATTTTATTGCTATGGATCGGTGTCAAGCTGCTGCAGCCTGAGCCGGAGGGGGCGCATGAAATCGATGCCAGCACGACTCTGGTAGGCGCCATCAAAACCATCATCGTGGCGGATGCCGTGATGAGTCTTGACAATGTGATCGCTATCGCGGGCGCGGCCAAGGATGATATCGGTCTGGTGATTTTCGGCCTGGTGATCAGTGTGCCGATCATTGTTTGGGGAAGTCAATTGGTGATGAAAGTCATGGATCGTTATCCGGTCACGATTGTGATTGGCGCGGGGTTATTGGGATGGATTGCAGGCGATATGGTAGTGACTGATGTGGTCACCAAGGAATGGGTGAATACTCAGGCAAAGTATCTGCATTGGATTGCCCCGGCCGCTGCTGCAGTGTTTGTCGTTGCCGTGGGGAAAGTGATAGCGGCCCGGCAACAAGCCAAAGTCAAGCCAGTGATTGATCTGATTGATGAAACAACGCCCAAACCGTAGTTGCCTATTTATCTAAATAAGAACTGAGAGATTGATCATGTTAAAAATCCTGTTACCCATTGATGGTTCTGAAAATTCCAGCAAAGCAGTAGCTGATTTCATTCAATTGCTGGATTGGTACAAGGAAAAACCGGAAATTCATTTGTTGAATGTGCAATATCCGCTGGACGGTAATGTTTCATTGTTCATCAATCCGGCCGATATCAAACAATATCATCAGGAAGAAGGTTTAAAAAGCCTGCAACATGCCCGTGATTTACTCGATCAGGCGGGGATTACCTGCCAGTATCATATTATTGTCGGCGACCCGGCTGAAATGATCGTTCGCTTTGCCACAGAAAAGCACTATGACCAGATCGTGATGGGGCCGCGTGGAAAAGGAGGTATACAAGGTTTGCTGCTGGGATCAGTGACCAACAAGGTGATGCAATTATCAAGTATTCCTGTGCTATTGGTTAA
>ERZ1292630.5039-Hain-H41-02um-R3-5039-length-11003-cov-22_pt1 | contig 11003 bp, 13 predicted proteins | sample MGYA00564408_ERZ1292630 | MGnify/ENA primary metagenome ERZ1292630 (study PRJEB36523, sample SAMEA6512641) | groundwater metagenome | collected 2019-01-08 | study: AquaDiva: Metagenomics assemblies of 32 groundwater samples
CGTGTCGGTGACGGACGGGACTTTCAGTGACACGGCCGCGATCACGATCAATCTACTGAACGTCAATGAGGCGCCGGTGGCAGGCGATGACACGGCTACGACCCCACAAAATACGGTAGTGACCACCGGCAACGTGCTGGGTAACGACAACGATCCGGAGTCGGTGCTAATCGCCGGTAACATCACGGCCTTTGATGCGGTGAGTGCCAACGGCGGCATGGTCGTGAATAACGGCGACGGCACCTTTACCTATACCCCGGCGCTGAACTTCACCGGCATGGACACGTTTACCTATACGGTGAGCGACGGCGTCTTAACTGACACCGCAACCGTGACGATTACGGTGACGCCAGCGGGGGGGAATAGCGCCCCGACTCTTATGACGAACGCCGGCGCGATCGTCCTTGCAGGATTCTCTGATCCCATTACGTCAGATCAATTGCAAGTCACGGACGCGGATAACACACCGGCTCAATTGGTTTACACGGTGACGACTGGGCCCATGAACGGCCGACTCGAACTGGCCGCAGCCCCTGGCGTAGCGGTTACGAGCTTTACTCAAGCGGATATCAATGCGGGCCTGTTGTGGTATGTCCCCATCGTACCTCCCAGCACAGGTGACAGTTTCACGTTCACAGTTAGCGATGGCGCGGGGGGGACAATAGGGGCAACGACGTTTAATCTTACGGTTATGCCATTTTTCCCTCCCCCGCTTGGCTGGCCCCCAGCCCCAGGGCCTGCAGCCGTTCCTTTTACGGACCTTCCTGGGCCACCTTCCGTGGGTGTTCTGATGCCTGTGCTGGCACCATCTTCGGAGGTGACGTGGTCGCCAGGTCGACAGAACCCTGATGTAGTGCAGGCAAAAATCGTTGATAAACACGACGAACCAGCGCCGCGCGAGAAAATGGTGAGTAAAACGTTCACCAGCGTGGAGCACGTGGAACCTGAGGATATCGCGCTCCAAGAGCCGTCGGACCTTCCGCCGGATCCGCTGTCGCCTCTGGTCAAGAAGGTGTTGGCCGTGGGCCACAATTTCGAAGAGCGTTTGACCAAGGAAGCCGACATTCTTGAACAAGCGATTGAAGAGCGTGTCATCGTGACAGCGTTGTCTGCAGGACTCATGGTGTGGCTCCTCCGCCGTGGATCCTCCCTGACCAGTTCTTTTACCTCGATGCTGGGGCGCCGTAAGGATGATGAACAGGGGAACGGGTAATCCCGTGCCTGGATCGGGTATTGGGTAAGTCGGCCAAGTAGTCAAAGATGGGCTGTGTGACGGGACCGAAGTCATCATGCGAGTGACGCCGCTTAACCTGATCGATCACGCGGACAGGCTCTCTATACGGCGAGGAAGTCGGGTGGAGTTATGTTATGACTCTCGATCCGGCTATCGCGGGGCGGACGTTTTCGATCAGTTTGAGCCGCAAGATAGACAAATCACTACAGCCGAAGTTCACTTTCATGGCATTAGTATGTGGGTGCAGACTCTGAAGTGAGTCGTTACATAGGCTACGACTTTGCGCCTCTTACCTTAAATACATAGCAGCTATCCGCACAACGGCCGCTGAGGAGAGTGAGATTTCTGGTTGGCCGGGAGATTCTCCGATGAACCCCACGTTCCTCTATACGAGGCTTCCGCAGAGAACCGTTGATTTCTTGACAGAGAGGAAGAGATCGTCTATCGGTGGTCAAGATGCCGCCAAGTTCGAGCATGGGAATGAGAGGGAACAGATGATATGGGGCGTATCCTAAACTGTCCACAGTGCCGGAAGGACGGCCTCCTACGGACACAGCCGCAATCGCCACGAGAACATTTTGCCTCTTTCCTCTTTGTGTCGCCGTTCCGCTGTCCATCGTGCAGTCACCGCTTTCTGGCGTCCCGTCTTTGGCTGGACCATCCCACCCATCCAATCGATCGCCGCGAACACCTCCGGATTCCCGTGCGGCTCTATCTCTCATTCTCCGGGGGCAAGGTTCGCGGTGAGGGAACGGTGCTCGATCTCTCGATGGGCGGCTGCATCATCAAGAGTCAGACCCAGGTCCATACGAACGACATCTTCTATCTACAATTGTCCCTTGAAGACAGCGAACCTCCTCTTGAAGTGGCCGCGATGGTCCATTCTGTGAGCGCTCGCGGCATCGCCTTCAAGTTCCTTCGAGCCGCCCAGGAAAGCAAGCGCCTGCTTGCCTTTGTCCAGGCACAGACATCAGATCATTCGGCTAAATCCTCGCTCCACGCCGGTGTGGCCGCCTGAACAAGCCAGTGAATCTCTTGCCTCCCATACCATCCCCACAAAATAGGGTTTGATGCGGTTAGCAGGCTAGACCTTCGAGTATTCGCACGTCTGAGACAAGCCCTGTCTGTCTGGTTCATCTGGTTTGTTTTGTTCATTAGTGGGTCTCGTTTAACCAAACAAACGAGACCCACCAAATAAACCAAACAACGGTCTTCTTATGCTGGCAGACCTTTCCCGCTTCCTGTTAGATCGGAGTTTCCCAGGCAGAATGAAGCGGATGGTTATTGATTAGTTCCTCATGTGCAGCAAGGTCATAGGGTTCAATGGTGAGATCCTTCTCGTCAAACGGCTCCGGGCAGGCAGGGGAGCAGAGGTAGGTGCGATAGGATTCAGCTTTCTCCTTCGTGGCAAATCGGCACAGCCCATATTCCGGCATCCCGGATGAGGGATTCCAAAACGCCAGCTCAATCGCGCTCCCCTGGTAGATTCCGAGGGTGCGATGTTTGATCTGAAACCCACCGGGTAGATGTGAAGAGGGCTCAAGCGACATGGATGGCCTTACCTCCGTATCATAATGGTTTTTCTCATGATAGCATGGGTCCTACCCAGCGTTATAGATCGGTGCAGGGGGAAGGAGGATGACTATGGGCAGTCGCATTTCTGTATTCGCCACCATCGCGATCACGGTGTTGCTCGTCGGACTCCCAGGGTGCGGCTACAACGATCTCCAAGGATTGGATGAAGACACTAAGGCCGCCTGGAGCGAAGTGGTCAATCAGTACCAGCGGAGGGCCGATTTGATTCCGAATCTGGTCGCTACCGTCAAGGGCTATGCCGCGCATGAGAAGGAGACGCTCGAAGGGGTGGTGCAGGCGCGTGCACAAGCCACAGGGATTCAAGTGACGCCTGAGACGTTAAAAGATCCTGCCGCCTTTGAACAATTCCAGAAGGCGCAAGCCGGTCTCACCTCGGCATTGGGCCGCCTTATCGCCATTGCAGAGAATTATCCCAATCTGAAAGCTGATCAGAACTTTCGCGATCTCCAGAGTCAACTCGAAGGGACAGAAAATCGTATTGCCGTCGCGCGCAAGCGCTACATCGAGAAAGTGGCGGAATATAACAAAGGCGTCCGCTATTTCCCCACGAACCTGACGGCCAAGTTCCTCCTCAATATGGAAGAGAAGCCGAACTTTACCGTGGCGGACGAAAAGGCTGTGGCGAAGCCGCCAGAAGTGAAATTCTAGGTCTAGGCTGAGGTTCAGGTTGAGGGGCAGAGTTCAAAAGCAAACAGTCAGCTTTGTCCTCGCCTGCATCTTATCCTTAGCCTCAGCCTTCACCTCTCTTTCTTTCGCGCTTGATGTGCCGCCGCTCACAGGTCGTGTCGTGGACCTCGCGCAGGTACTGCCGGCCACTGTCGCTGCTTCGCTCGTCCGTGATCTCGAAGCCCATGAGTCGAAAACCAGCAATCAAGTTGCTGTCCTGATTCTCTCCTCACTCGAAGGCGAACCGCTTGAATCCTTCACTCATCGCGTCGCGACCACCTGGAAGCTCGGCCAGAAGGGGACCGACAACGGGGTCTTGTTCTTGGTCGCCATGAAGGAGCGCAAGATCCGTTTTGAAGTCGGCTATGGTCTGGAAGGCACATTGACCGATGCACGGTCGGCGCAGATTATCAGAAGTGAGGTCATCCCGCGGTTTCGCGACGGTGATGCATCGGGCGGGGTGGCCGCAGGGGTAGCCGCGATTTTGAAGACGATTGAAGGAACCTACCAGGCCTCTGACAAGACGGCTCCTGGGCTGGACAGCGATGCCATGGGGCAGGCTGTGGTGGCGGTGATCGTTGGATTAATGGTCGGGTTGGGCCTCATGAGTGTCAATCGCCTCCTCGGTCCGATCGCTGGCACAGGACTCTCTGTATTACTAGCGCCTTGGCTGGTGCCCGCCCTGATTACCGGAGGAGTCACCCTGTTGTTGCTCACGTTGATCAGTGTGGCCAGTGCCGGTGGAGGAGGGCGAGGACGGCATCGCGGGGACGACTGGATTTGGTACAGCAGTCGCAGTGGGGGATGGGGCGGCGGCTCGATCGGCAGCGGTGGAGGTGGTTTCAGCGGCGGCGGGGGCGGTTTCGGAGGAGGAGGCGCCAGTGGAAATTGGTAGCAGGCTGGGGTTGACCGCTGAAGATCGGGAGCGGATCCGGCTGGCCGTACAGGCGGCGGAACGACGAACGAAGGCAGAAATTGTTCCAATGATCGTGGTGCGATCGGGGCTGTATCGCGAGGTCCGACATTGGGTCGGTCTTGGACTCGCGCTCTTGGCGCTCACTGTTCTGCTCACGATTGAATCGCACTGGCTCCCGTGGGGTTGGCATGCTTCGAACGCGGCCTGGCTCCTGCTTTCGACGCTGGTGGCTTATGGATGTGGCGCGTGGCTGGGAACTTTATGGCCGGTGATTCGTCTGTGCATTTCAGCCGAACGGATGCGGCATAAAGTGAAGCTCAGGGCCGAGCATGCATTTTCCCGACATGCCCTGTCACACACGCGCGAGCGCACGGGCGTGCTCATCATGCTATCGATCTTGGAACGGCAGATATATGTGTTGCCGGATCGATCGCTGGACGGCCTGGCTTCGACCGATCAATGGGCGCAGGTCGTCCAAGTTGCCGTCGAACAGTTACAGGGCGGCGACATCGTCAGCGGGCTCTGCCAGGGAATCCAACGATGTGGCTTGCTACTTGCCGATATCTGTCCGGGTCGTCCGGATGACAACCCGAACGAATTACCGGACGAATTGATTCAGGAGCCTTAATCGCCAGCTTGATAGACTGCCCGACATCGTTCCGCTAGAATCCCTCTATTCATGTCCGATCCTACGGCGGTATCCCCAGCTCCGGCGAATGCGCAGGATGAGACTCGCTCGGTGGTCAAAGCAGCCGGAGTGATCGGCGCGGCCACCTTCTCCAGCCGCATCCTCGGGTTCGTCCGCGATATGGTGCTGGCGAATCTTTTTGGGGCAACACCTGCTGCAGATGCCTTCTTCGTAGCCTATCGTGTCCCCAACTTGCTTCGCGAATTGTTTGCGGAAGGGTCGATGTCTTCCGCCTTCATTCCGGTCTTCACGGAATATCAGACGCAAAAGTCGAAAGGGGACGCCTGGGAACTGGCGAGCGCTGTTTTTACAACGCTGCTTACGATCGTGACCGGGATCACAATTCTTGGTGTTATCCTGGCGTCCGGAATCGTCTGGCTCCTGGCGCCGGGGTTTCATGACGATCCGGCGAAGCTGGGTATGACCACGCTGCTCACGCGGATCATGTTCCCCTACCTGATCTTTATCAGCCTGGCGGCGCTGGCAATGGGCGTCCTGAATTCCATGCGCGCCTTCGCGGCACCGGCGTTCTCGCCGGTGTTCTTCAACATTTTCATTATAGGCTGCGCGTATTTTTTATCGCCGATGATGGCGGAGCCGATCCATGGTGTGGCTATTGGGGTGGTGGCGGGAGGCGCGGCACAATTTGCCATGCAGTTGCCCGGTCTGCGTCGGCGCGGCATGTTATTCGGGTTTCGATTCGCACCGGGTCATCCAGGTGTGCGGCGGATCGGCGTGTTGATGGTGCCCTCGCTCCTCGGTCTCTCTGTGACGCAGATCAACATTACTGTAAGCACGATTCTCGCCTCTTTCTTTGCCGGTGGGCCGACCTATCTTTTCTACGGCATGCGGTTGATCCAGTTTCCGCTTGGGATTTTTGGCGTGGCGCTGGCCACAGCCATTTTGCCGACGCTCTCGGCCCAGGCCGCGCGCGGAGATTTGGATGAATTGCGGAAGACGTTGGGATTCGGCCTTCGCATGATCCTCTTTATCATCCTGCCGGCGATGCTAGGCCTGATGCTCTTGCGTCAGCCGATCATCCATTTGTTCTTCGAGCACGGGACCTTTACGGCGCACGATACCGCTGAGACCGCACTGGCAGTGCTCTGCTATTCCGTCGGTCTCTGGGCTTTTGGAGGCGTCCGCATCATCGTCTCGGCCTTCTATTCGCTGCAAGATACGCGCACGCCGGCTATCTCTGCGGGCATCGCCGTCGCGGCCAATCTCGTCTTCTCGCTCCTGCTGATGTCGTCTCTTGGGGCGGCCGGCCTGGCCTTGGCCACAGCCCTGGCGGCAATGGTCAACGGAGGTATCTTGGTCGCGGTGCTTCACCGGCGGCTAGGCGGCGTGGACTGGGGCTCTGTGGGGAGATCGTCGTTGCGTGTGCTGGTCGCATCTGTGCCGTTGGTTGCGGTCTGCGCCTGGGTGGCGGCGGCGCAGCTCTGGACCCATCCCGGTGAATGGATCGAAAAATCGGCTATGCTCTTCGTAGCCATTGGATTGAGCGCGAGCGGTTATCTGGTTGTCCATGCCCTGCTGCGGTCAGAAGAACTGGGTCTTGTCTGGGGAATGGTCAGACGGAAACTGAAACGAGGAACGGCTTAGTCAATGGGCAAAAGATCATCTTCAACCTTACCCCTCACCACTTACCCCTCACGTCTCAAGGCTTGCGTCTTCCGCACGCCCTGGGGCTGGATGGGTCTGTCAGAAACGACGAAAGGGATCGATTCTGTAGTGTTGCCGAAGGCCTCGCGGCAGGCTGTGCTGTCCGAGTTGCAAGTGGCCTCAGCAGAGCTCCTAGAGGGCAGAACCTCCTCACGATTGCAAGAGGCGCAGGCACAATTGACCGGCTATCTGGCTGGAAGACGCAGGTCCTTCGATTTGCCGTTGGACCTCTCACGAGGGACAAGTTTTCAGCAGAAGGTCTGGCGGACTCTTCGAGGTATCTCCTACGGCCGTCTTCGATCCTATCAATGGGTGGCACTTCGCGTAGGGGGCGGACAGTATGCTCGCGCTGTCGGCAATGCGGTGGGGGCGAATCCTCTGCCGATCGTGATTCCTTGCCATCGCATCGTGGCGCAAGATGCGTCGCTCGGGGGATTCTCGGGCGGCTTGCCTACGAAACGAAAGCTGCTCACTCTTGAAGGAACCCTGGACAAACTTCGACCGGAACGGCCGTAACCCATGAAAGCCGTGATTCAGCGGGTGACGAGTGCGTCGGTTCGCGTTGAGGGCAAGACCGTGGGGCAGATCGAATCCGGTCTCCTGGTCTTGCTGGGAGTGGCGAAAGGCGATGGAGAATCGGATAGCCGGTTTCTTATCGAGAAGATTCGCACGCTCCGGATCTTTTCCGATGAACAGGGGAAAATGAATCGCTCGTTAGTGGACATCGGAACATCGGTCTTGCTGGTGTCTCAGTTTACCCTACTGGGCAGGACAGTGAATGGCCGCCGTCCAAGCTTTGACGATGCGGCGCCCTCGGATGAGGCAAAGCGACTATACGAGCAGGTTGCGGCAGGGCTGCGAGACCAGGGTACTCATGTGGAGACCGGAGTCTTTGCCACACATATGCAGGTTAAGTTGCTGAACGACGGGCCGGTGACCTTTGTGCTCGATAGCAGGAGAGAAGAGCGTATAGCTGATAGCTGATGGCGGGAAACGAGAGCTGATAGCGAATGGCTAATGGCGTATAGCACGAACAAAGAAAGACCTGTCTTTTCCGCACATGCTATCGGCCATAAGCCATATGCTCTTTTAGTTCAGACCCGTACTCAAGTCTGGCTCGTGAAGACCGAAAGAAGGATTAGGGGGAGCCGATTTCGGCACTTCGACCATCATCTGCTATACTGAGTTCATACGTGTTTGAATGTGAGAGAGGTGGATATGGGAACGCAAGTTCCGCCACGGCATCCGCTCCGTCAGCTGTTCGGCGCTTTGACCGAGAAGAGTTTTACGGAACATCTCGGGTGGCCAGACCCCAACGTCACCAGTTACCTCACCAACCTGCTCGTCGACTTTACCCACAGCGACCAACTGTATAAAATCAGAAATCAGCAAGACCAACCGGTCGATACGGTGGTGGACCTCTTGTTTGAGTCGGAAGTGTTGCTTGCGGCCCAGTCGATGGATCGTGAGCGGGACGTGCATCAGCATATCGGCGATTTCACGCTCTTCATGGCAGGGCTGTTTCCGGAATATCTGCGCCGCCTCAAAACGGCCGGGTTGATCTACCACAAAGATTTCCTCGTGGACTATATGAAAACGGGAAAGCGCTCCTACGGGATTGTCGCGCGAATGGCTGACGGTCCGTCACCAGAGGAACCGCCTCTGTTCAGAAAACTCTCCGACAACTTCGAGCTTTGCGTCGCCGGTCTGGGGTTCGTGCGATCCGATCTGGATCGCATGAAAGATCCGACGTACCGGAAGGCTCAGAATCTTCTCCTCAATTGATCAGTTCCCATCCTCTTATTCTTGCTCATGGCGGCGCCGGTTCCAGACGTATGACGCTGCTACAGGCTGCTTGTCTGGCCGATGCGCTTGAGGCCGGCTACGGCATCCTTGCTCGGGGAGGCCCGGCGCTGATCGCAGTTGAGTGTACCATCGGCCTTCTGGAGCAATCAGGACTGTTCAATGCAGGACGAGGAGCGAAGCGCCAGCTGGACGGGGTGCAGCGAATGGATGCTGCCATTATGGAAGGAACCCACCTCGAAGCCGGAGCTGTAGCCTCGATCGAAGGGATCCTGCATCCGATTACGGCGGCCCGCCTGGTTATGGAAGCGACGGACCATGTTCTATTAGTCGGCCCACTCGCCAGCAGATTTGCGCGGCATTACAAGCTTGATCGGCATCGTTCCACTGGCGTATCTCGCCGCCTCTCTTACGACGGGATTCTCGTGAGGCAGAAACGCGCACCAACAGAACGACACGGGACCGTCGGCGCTGTTGCTCTGGATCGGTCCGGGACGGTGGCAGCAGGAGCCTCTACCGGGGGTATCGATTCGATGTTGCCGGGGCGGGTCGGCGATAGCCCGCTCATCGGCTGTGGAGTTTACGCCGACAATCACAGTGGTGCTGTGTCGATGACGGGAATGGGCGAAGGCATCATCCGCCTTGTAATTGCCAAGAGCATCTGCGATCGTCTGGCTATGGGAAAGAGCCCTGCGGTTGCCGCACGACAGGTGTTGCGCATGCTCGTGTCTCGAATCCGTGGATCTGCCGGGGCCTTAGTCCTCTCGCCGGACGGTAGATTTGCCATCAGGCATGTGACTCCCCATATGGCTGCAGGTTGGTGGAACGGAACTGGTTTGCCGACTGTTCGAGGGGAATTTCTATGAAAGACGTACTCTTTCACCTGGCTTTCCCTACGCATGATGTGGCTGCAGCGAAGCGCTTCTATGTCGAGGGACTTGGTTGTACTCTGGGTCGGGAGTCGAGCCATGCTGTTACGTTCGGGCTCTCGGGGTATCAACTCGTGGCCCATCTGACGACGGAACCCCTACCGCCGCAGCAAGGCATTTATCCTCGCCATTTTGGCTTGGTATTCTTGTCGAAAGACTCATGGCAACGGTTCTTGGAACAGGCTCAGGAGAAAAAACTGTCCCTCTATCAGCAGCCGCGCGTCCGGTTCCCTGGTACCAGGATAGAGCACCTCACATTTTTCCTCGAAGATCCCTCCCACAACCTACTCGAATTCAAACATTACACGCATGAATCGGCCATTTTCGGCGAGCGAGATTATGGTGAGGTCGGCGACTCGTTGTAGCCTCCCTTCTGCTCCTGGCCTGGAGGCTCTGCCGAATGTTGGTCTGGTTCTGGGTCTGATTCTCGTTCTGAGTCTGGCTCCAGCTTTGGCTCTGGTTCTAGCTGGGGAGGTTGGGGAGATCCCCGAGTAATCCATTTGAGGATCCGGTCGTGGCGACGAGTGAGAGCGGTCGTTTTTCGTAGTGGATCGTATCGACGTGGCGACGGCAAGATGGTCGCCAGCCAGGCTGCCTCGTCGGCTGACAGGTCGCGCGAGGATTTTTTGAAGTGATGACGCGCCGCTGCCTCAGCCCCATAGATGCCCTGCCCCCATTCAACGACATTGAGATACAGCTCGAGGATACGTTCCTTTGTGAGATGCTGTTCGAGAGACCTCGTAATCAGCGCTTCACGCGCCTTTCGAAGCAAGGAACGCTCAGATGACAGGTACAGGTTTTTGGCCAGCTGCTGCGTAATGGTGCTCCCCCCACGCTTGAGTTTGCCCGCTTCGAGGTTATAGAGAGCCGCGTCTTTGATCCCTTCCCAATCGAACCCTTCATGGGTGAAAAACGACGCATCTTCCCCCGCCACGACTGCCTGGCGGAGGTGGGGCGAGATACGTGAGAGCGACACCCACACCCATTGGCGTTCGATCTTGCGGCCTTGCGCCTGAGCCCGCCGAGCTTCCATCAGGGCTGTCGTGGTTGGATTGGTCGTGCGTAGGGCCGAGACGTCGGGCATGATGAGCAACCAGATGAAGAGGACCGCGCCGACGGGAAGGCAGAGGCCGATGATCAGGAGGGCCTTCACACGGCGAGAATGTGCGGTTGACTTCGGCATAGTTCGATGCGTATGAAAGGTATGAGGCGAGAGGCTAGGGGCAAGGGGGCTGATAAGAGCCATGCATTTGCCCCGCGCCTCTTGCCTATGGGGTGACCATTGAAAATCCTGAATGCAGAGTTTATCAGAAGTTGTGCGGGACCAGAGCAGTTTCTGCAAAGTGAACTCCCGGAAGTCGCCTTCATCGGGCGGTCGAACGTCGGAAAGTCGTCTCTCATCAACTCCCTCTTGCAGCGCAAGGGCTTGGCGAAGGTGAGTCGCACGCCGGGAAAGACTCGCTTGGTCAACCTCTTTCGGATCACCAGCGACGATCCTGGGTTGGC
>ERZ1292630.5042-Hain-H41-02um-R3-5042-length-11000-cov-8_pt1 | contig 11000 bp, 8 predicted proteins | sample MGYA00564408_ERZ1292630 | MGnify/ENA primary metagenome ERZ1292630 (study PRJEB36523, sample SAMEA6512641) | groundwater metagenome | collected 2019-01-08 | study: AquaDiva: Metagenomics assemblies of 32 groundwater samples
AGGTAAAGCGCAGCCGTGCAGGTTCACCGCACGGCGAGCCACGAACGGAGCCCCCTCTCCGAGGCGGCGTAGCCGAAGGCTGACTAAGGTGTTACGGGCGCCCATATTGTGAAAGGTCCGCTTGACTTCGGGGGGGGCGGCAGGTAATTTTCTTGAATATGCGCGGACGTTTTACCGATAAGAGCGGTACATCACGCCTTTCGGGCGGAGAAACGAGGTGCGGACGATGAAGCGTGCGTCGGTGAACATGGGGACGTTCGCGATGGTGGGCATGTTGATCCTCCCGATCGGCGCGTTCGCGCAGCAGCCGCCGGCGGAAACGTCGAAATCGTCCGAGGGGATCGTCCACACGGTGGTCGCGGGGGACTCCCTCTGGGATCTTTCCGCGAAATACCTCGGGTCCCCGTGGAAATGGACGGAAGTGTGGGAGCGGAACCGCTTCATTTCCAATCCGCACTACATCTACCCCGGCATCCAGGTCGTGATCGTCCCGCCGGGGGCGAGGGAGATCGCGCTCGGGCAGGAGTCGGCGTCCGCCTCCGGGCCCGCCGAAACGGTCGCCCCGGTCGCTCCGCCCGCGGCGGCGGTGAAGCCCGCGGTTCCGCCCGTTGCGCCTCCCCGCGTGCCGTACCTCGACATTACGCCGGCGGATTTCGTCCGGGCCGGGGAATTTTTGAAGGTGGCGCCGAAGGGGATCGGGCACATCCAGGGAGGGAAGGAACCGAAGGTCGGATTCGTCGAAGGCGACACGGTCTACCTCTCGCTCCGGAAGGAGATCCCGGCGGGCCAGTTGCTGGGTGTCTACCGGGTCCGGGGACCGATCGATAGTTCCGGAAAACGTTCGGTTTCCGGATATGTGAAATACCTGATCGGGGTGATCCAGGCGGGGCCGAAACTTGACGGGCAACCGACCGCGAGGGTCCGGCAATCGTTCGAGGACCTCACGCGCGCCGACCTGATCTCGGAGGAGATCCCGGCGTACACGCCGGTGCGGATCGACCCCGGAGCGGACGGCATCCCGTCCTCGGTGATCACCGGGCGCCTCGAGAACAAGGAGCTCGCGCAGGGCGATTTCATCTACCTTGACCAGGGCTCGTCCGCGGGCGTGGCGGTGGGAAACGTCTTCCGCCTGTTCGTCCCGACCGGGTCGGCGGCAGGGGCGTCGTCTTCCGCTTCGGGCACGGTTCTGTTCGAGGTCGCGAAGGCGGTCGTGGTCCGTGTGTCGCCGGACTTCTCCACGGCGTACGTCGCCAGCGGCTCGGAGTCGTTCGCCTCGGGCGTGTCGGCCCGGCGGGGGATACCCTCGAAGTAGATTTTCAGCAGTGGGAGGACACTCCTTCCCAGCAGTGGGGGACACACCTTCCCTGCTTCCCGGGTTTACACCAGGTATGTCCCCCCTGGCAGGCATGTCCCCCCTGGGGACGGCACGACAATTGAAGCATGGCGGGGGAAACCGGCCAGGGGTTCCCCCGTGGATGATTCCGCAAGCGCCGCTTCCCTCCTCGACACCTTCCTGCGCCTGTCGCTGATCGAGGGGTTCACCGTCGACCACCTCCAGCGCCTCCGGGCCTCCGGGGCCGGCGGTTTCCTCCCCGGCATGACGCCGCTGGGTGTTTCCCTTCTCGGGAAGGCGAAGGCGGCGCTCGGCTCCGCGGAGGCGGGCCGGCGGGCGGAAGCCGTCCGGGAGGCGTGCGAGCGGCTGGGGATCGCGATCCTCCCCTGGGGTGCGAGCGACTACCCCGTCGCGCTACGGGAGATTCCCGGGGCGCCGCTGCTCCTGTACCGGGCCGGGAAGGCATGGGACGGCGGCGAGGCGGTGGCCGTGGTCGGGAGCCGCGCCCCCACCGGCCCGGGGCGGGAATTCGCCCGCATCCTGTCGGGGGAGCTCGCCGCGGCCCGATGGACGGTGGTCAGCGGGATGGCGCGGGGGATCGACGCGGCGGCGCACAAGGGGGCCCTCCACGCCGGGGGGACGACGGTGGCGGTCCTCGGATGCGGCGTGGACGTGGCGTACCCCCGGGAGCACGCGGAACTTCGGGACGAGATCCTCGAAAAGGGGGCGATCTTCTCGGAATACCCGCCGGGATCGTCGCCACTGTCGCACCGGTTCCCGGAGCGGAACCGAATCGTGAGCGGGTTGTCGCGCGGGGTGATCGTGGCCGAGGCGCCGGAGCGCAGCGGCGCGCTGATCACCGCGAGGCTCGCGCTCGAGCAGGGGCGCGACGTGATGGCCGTGCCCGGGAACCCCTGGTTTGCCCACACGGCCGGGAGCAACCGCCTGCTTCGGGAGGGGGCGACCCCGGTCTGCTCGGTCGCGGACGTTCATGGAGTTCTCGGGTGTCCGCCCCCCGTCGCTGTCTCGGGTGTCGCGGAGCGGGTGCTCGCCGTCCTGTCCGGGGAGTCGCACGTGGGGGAGATCGCGGAGGCCTCGTCCGTGCCGGTCCATGAGCTCCTTCCGTGCCTGATGGAAATGGAACTGGCGAATCTGGTGGAAAAAAGGCCGGGGAACTACTATAAGAAGTTGTCCGCACCCGGGAGCTGACCCCGCGGTTCGGTCAGGAGGCGCAATGGCACGTTCGTTGGTCGTCGTCGAGTCGCCCGCGAAGGCGAAGACGATACAGAAGATCCTGGGGAAGGGGTTCGAGGTCCTTTCCTCCATGGGGCACGTGAAGGACCTCCCGAAAAGCCGCCTCGGCGTCGACGTCGAGAACGGTTTCACCCCCTCGTACGTCGTCATCAAGGAGCGGAAGAAGGTCCTCGGGGACATTCTGGATTCCGCGCGGTCGGCGACGACCGTGTTCCTCGCGCCCGACCCCGACCGGGAGGGCGAGGCGATCGCCTGGCACATTGCCGACGCCATCCGGGCCGATGCGGGGAAGAAACGGAAAGGGTCGCCGAAGAAAGCGAAGGCCGCTTCCCGCGGAAAGAAGGCGAAGGCCGCTTCTGCGGATGAGGAACGGGCCGCCCCTCCGATCGAGCGCGTGCTTTTCCACGAGATCACGAAAAAGGGGATCACCGACGGGATGGCGCATCCCCGTCCCCTCGATCAGCACAAGTTCGACGCGCAGCAGGCGCGCCGCATCCTCGACCGGATCGTCGGGTACACCCTCTCCCCGCTGCTGTGGACGAAGGTCCGCCGGGGCCTGTCGGCGGGAAGGGTGCAGTCGGTGGCGGTCAAGATGGTCTGCGGGCGGGAAAAGGAGATCGCCGCCTTCGTGCCCGAGGAGTACTGGTCGCTGACGGCGCGGCTGGAGGGGAGGACGCCTCCCCCGTTCCCGTCGAAGCTGGTGGAGGTCGGCGGGAAGAAGGTTCGCCCGCGCGACGCGTCGGAGACCGCGGTCCTGCGCGCCGCGGTGGAGAATGGCCCCTTCATCGTCCGCGAGGTTCGAAAGAAACAGCGTCGCCGGCTGGCCCCCGCGCCGTTCACGACCTCCAAACTCCAGCAGGAGGCGTCGAAGGCGCTGCGGATGCAGGCGTACCGGACGATGATGGTCGCCCAGTCCCTCTATGAAGGAGTGGAGATCCCCGGGGCGGGGCTCGTCGGCCTCATCACCTACATGCGCACCGATTCGGTCCGCGTCGCCGACGAGGCGATGGCCGCCGTCCGCGACCACATCGGCACGCAGTATGGCGCTGCGTACCTGCCGGAGACCCCCAACGTCTTCCGGAACCGGAAATCCGCCCAGGACGCCCACGAGGCGATCCGTCCCACCTCCCTCGAATATCCTCCTGCGTCGCTCAAGGGGATCCTCACCCGGGACCCGCTGCGCCTCTACGAACTGATCTGGAAACGGTTCGTCGCTTCCCAGATGGCGGCGGCCGAGTTCGAGCAGACGGCGGTCGACATCCTGTGCGATCCCGCCGGGGCGCCCGCCGGAGGCTACCTGTTCCGGGCGAGCGGTTCCGTACCAAAGTTCGCCGGTTTTCTCGAGGTGTACGAGGCCGCCGTCCCGGAGGGCCGGAGGGAGGGAGGGAACGGAGAGACAGGCGAGGAGAACGGCGATGCCGGCTCCAACGGGGAGAAGCCCGAAGAGAACGTTCTGCCGCCGCTTGCCGAGGGGGAGGTTCTCACTCTGCGCGAACTCACGGGGAACCAGCACTTCACACAGCCGCCGCCCCGCTTCTCGGAGAGCTCCCTCATCAAGGAGCTGGAGGAGCAGGGGATCGGGCGGCCTTCGACCTACGCGTCGATCGTCAAGACGATCCGGGAGCGAGGATACGTGAAGGTCGACGAAGGGAAGTTCCTCCCCACCGGGCTCGGGACGATCGTCACCGACCTTCTCCAGGAGAGTTTCCCCAAGGTGATGGACGTGGCGTTCACGGCGCGTATGGAGGAGGAGCTCGACCAGATCGAGGACGGTGAGCGGGAGCTCGTCCAGACGATGGGAAATTTCTACCGGCCGTTCTCGGAGGAACTCGAGCGCGCGAAGATCGCGATGCCCACGGTCAAGGAAGAGCTGATCGCGACGGGGATCCCGTGCTCCGCCTGCGGGGCCGAGATGGTGATCCGGTTCGGCCGCGCCGGCCGGTTCCTCGCCTGCCGGACGTACCCCGCCTGCCGCAACACCGCGGATTTCCGCCAGACGCCGGAGGGGAAGGTGGAGATCGTCCCGCCCGAGGAGACGGGGACGGCGTGCGAGAAGTGCGGCAATCCGATGATCGTCCGGAACTGGAAGGGGGCCCGGTACATCGCCTGCTCCGGCTACCCCGACTGCCGCAACAGCAAGCCGTACCCCGTGGGGGTCTCCTGCCCCGAATGCGAGGGAGGAGAGGTGGTCGAGCGCTCCTCGCGGTTCGGCAAGATCTTCTACAGCTGTTCCCGGTATCCGGATTGCCGGTTCGCGTCGTGGGGGCGGCCGGTCGCGCAGAGCTGCCCCGCCTGCGGCTACGCGGCGATGGCCGAGCGGGTTCGCAAGGATGGGTCGACGCACGTAGCGTGTCTACGGAAGGGGTGCAAGGGCCGGGCGGGGGAGCCGGTTCCCGCCAAGACCGAGGAGGCCGTTTGAAGGAGTATGTCCTCGTCGTCGACGACGAGCAGAGCCTTCGGCAGGTACTGGAGCTCTTCTTCAGGAAGGAGGGGTTCGAGGTCGACACGGCCTCCTCCCTCGCCGAGGCGGAAGCCGCGATCGCGGCGAACGCGTACGACCTCGTCCTCACCGACCTGCGGATGGCGCGGCCCGATGACGGGTTGAAGGTATTGCGCGCGGCCGTGCAGAAAAATCCGTGGACCCAGGTGATCGTGCTGACCGCCTACGCGACCGTCGAGACGGCCAAGGAGGCGATCCGGTACGGGGCGTACGACTACCTCACCAAGCCGTTCGACAACGCGAACCTCCGCAAGCTGGTGCGGGCCGCCCTCGCGCGAAAGGAAGACGACGCCGGCCGCCGGAAGGCGCTGCGCGAATCGGTCCGGGGGACCTCCGCGTACGAGGGGATCGTCGGTCGAAGCGAGGCGATCCTGGGGGTCTTCGAGCTGATCGACCGGGTCGCCCCCACCGACGCCAACGTGATGATCCTCGGCGAGAGCGGGACGGGGAAGGAGCTGGTGGCCGCTGCCCTCCACGCCCGCAGCCCCCGGAAGGCGTTCCCCTTCGTTCCGATCAACTGCGCCGCCATCCCCGAGACGCTGATCGAGAGCGAGCTGTTCGGGCACGTGCGCGGCGCCTTCACCGGGGCCGTGCAGACGAAAAAGGGGCTCTTCGAGACGGCGCACCGCGGGACCCTCTTCCTCGACGAGGTGGGCGAGCTTCCCCAGCCGATGCAGAGCAAGCTGCTGCGCTCCCTCCAGGAGCGGTCGTTCCGCCGGGTCGGCGGGAACGAGGACATCTCCATCGACATCCGGATCGTCTGCGCCTCGAAGCGGGACCTGCACCGGGAGATGGTCGAGGGGCGGTTCCGGGACGACCTCTACTTCCGCCTCAACGTCATCCAGGTGTTCGTTCCCCCCTTGCGGGATCGCCGCGAGGACATCCCGGCGCTGGCCGCCCATTTCCTCGCGAAATTCTCGGAGAAGCACGGCAAGCCGATGGCGCGGATCGACGGCGAGGCGATGCGGGCGCTGCTCGCCTACGATTTCCCGGGAAACGTACGGGAACTGGAGAACCTCCTCGAGCGGGCGACGATCATGGAGACAAAAAATGTCATCTCGATCGGCTCCCTCCCTCCGAATGTGACAAAATTTGTCACCCAGGAGGCGGTAGGAGCACGGCAGAATCAGGAATTATTACCGGCAGAGGGGATCTTTCTCGACACGGAGATGGACCGCCTGGAAAAGATCCACCTGTTGAACGCCCTGGAAAAAACGGGGGGAAATCGCACGGAAGCCTCGAAATTATTGAATATTTCCCTTCGGTCGCTCCGGTACCGGTTGCAGAAGCACGGGATCGAGTGAGGTTCTCCTCCAGCGGGACTAAAGTTTTGGCCCGCCCCTTGCGATGAGGGAGGCAACAAAACCGATTCTCCAGACCCGAAAGGAGGAGACAAAGCATGTTGAGCAAACTGCGCAGCAAGAAGGGGTTCACCCTGATCGAACTGATGATCGTCGTCGCGATCATCGGCATCCTGGCGGCCATCGCCATCCCGAACTTCCTGCGGTTCCAGGCGAAGTCGAAGCAGTCCGAGGCGAAGACGAACCTCGGAGGGATCTTCACGGCCCAGATCTCGTATTTTGGGGAAAATAACTATTACGGAAATTTTTCTCAAATCGCTTGGGCACCGACAGGCACGACCAGGTACACGTACTATAGCGGGGGTTACACTAACAGTATTGTCACCCCGGTCCCGACCAGTCCCGCGGACAATGCCGGAAATACTACTCCCTTCGTGGGAACCACCGCGCCTGCCGCCCGTACCGACAACACGTTCATTTCGTTTGCGGCGGGGGAAATCGATTCTGATACAGTCCGTGACGAATGGACGATGAACCAGGCTAGGGCTCTCGTTAATCTAAGAGACGACGTGACCCTCCCTTAGGTTTCGTCTGAACCTCAGGAGGGAGAAGGCGGCAGCGATGCCGCCTTTTCCTTTCTAACACTTCCCGAATAGCGAAAAGCACGATGGCTGATCTTCCGCACGGCAGAGAAAGGCCGCGGTTTGTAGCGGCACAGACCGGCGACGCGACATAATTCACCGCTATTGCCCCCCGATAAGATCGGTTGGAAAAGGCCGGAGAGTGCTTCGTACCCCTTGGTGAGTTCGGGGAACGCTCTTGCGCACAACGTTGCGCCCAATGTATCGTGTCCGCGGAGTGGATGCTGCAGGAGGTTCTCGCGGGAATGAACGAGGCTTCGAGGGGGGCGTGGGGGTGGGTGGCCGCGTTCGGGCTCCTCGTTTCCATGGGCATGTCCTGGCGCTTGCTCCCGCTGCGCGACTTGCCGGAGTCGGGTCGGCAGGTTCGGGAAGTCCCGGGATTGCTCATGGCGGTCAGCCGAAGGCCCGAGTTCGCGTTCGGCTTCCGGAACGTTCTGGCCGACGTCGTTTGGCTCCAGGCGGTCCAGGTGGCCGGGAACCGGAAGTTGACCCCCATGGAGTACGACCGGCTCTACGTGCTCCTGAACGTGGAAGCGGATCTCGACCCGAAGTTCGAGATGCCCTACCTCCTCGGGGGCCTCGTCCTCGGGGAGTCGCCGCAGCACGGCCGGGAGGCGCTCCTGGTTCTCGAGCGCGGCAGGCGGCAGTACCCGGCGGAATGGCGCTTTCCCTTCTACATCGGCTTCACGCACTACTTCTCCCTCGGCGACGTTACAGCGGGAGGAGTAGCGATGGCGGAGGCGGCGCGTCTCCCGGGGAGCCCGGCGTATCTGCCGGGACTCGCTTCCCGGATGCTGTCGGAAGCGAGGGAGCCTGAGGTTGCCCTCGCTCTGCTGGCGCCGATTGTCCGGCAGGAGAGCGACCCCGCGCGGCGGGCGGTGGTGGAGCGCCGGATCCGGGAAGTTACCGTCGAGCGGGATCTCCAGGCATTGGAGGGGGCAGTGGAAAGATACCGGGAGAAGATGGGCGTTGCGCCGGGAGATCTGTCCGCCCTTGTACGGGAGGGAATCCTGGAGGGAATCCCGCCGGAACCCAACGGGGGGAGTTACGTCATCGACCGCGGGGGGAAGGTGCGCAGCGACCGGGTAGCGCAACGCCTGCGGGTGTTCCAGCAGAGATGAAGGACAGGGGCCGGATTCTCGCCGTCGAGGGGCTCACGAAGTCGTACCCCACGGGCTTCTGGCGGAAGCCCGTCCGCGTCCTGTCCGACCTCTCCTTCGAAGTCCGCGAGAACGAGATCGTGGGGTTTCTGGGCCCCAACGGCGCAGGGAAGACCACCACGATCAAGATCCTCAACCGCCTCGCGTTCCCGGACGCGGGGGAGGTGACCCTGTTCGGCGGGCAGGTCCGGGACGGGGCCGACGTTCGCCGTCGCATCGGCTTCATGCCCGAGCAGCCGTACTTCTACGAATACCTTACCGGCGGGGAGTTCCTTCGCCTTTGCGGTCAACTGTGCGGGATGTCCCGCGCGGACACGGAGTCCCGCTCTTCGGAGCTCCTCGTCCGGGTCGGGCTTTCGGGGGCCCGGGACACGGCGATCCGGAAATATTCGAAGGGGATGATGCAGCGGCTGGGGTTGGCACAGGCGCTGCTGCACGACCCGGAGCTCGTCATCCTCGACGAGCCGATGTCGGGGCTGGACCCGATGGGGCGCATGGAGGTGCGCGGCATCATCCGGGATCTCAAGGCGGCGGGGAAGACCGTGTTTTTCAGCTCCCATATCCTCTCCGACGTGGAGGCCCTCTGCGACCGGGTCATCATGCTGCACAAGGGACGGAAGGTGGCGGAGGGTCGCGTGGAGGAGTTGATCGGGGCGGAGACGCTCTACATCGAACTGGTCGTCTCGCCGGTTCTCCCGGCGGACCGCCTCGTGGCGGAAGGGATTCCTCCCGAGACCGGATACGCGCAGGGGGACTTGCTCGTTCTGAGAGCGCCCAACAGCGGGGAGGCGAACCGTTGGATGGCGTCTCTTCTCCGCGCGGGGTGCACGGTTCTCTCCTGCGTCCCGATGAAGAAGAACCTCGAGGAGATCTTCATGGAGCGCGTCGGGAGCTCCGGCGCGACGGGGGCGGCGTCCTGACATGCTCCGGAGAATCTTCTCCATCGCCGCCAACACCTTCCGGGAGACGATCCGGAACAAGATCCTCTACGCGATCCTGGCCTTCGCCCTCTTCGTCATCGGCATGACCTTCTTCCTCGCGGATCTTTCGGTGGGTGACTTCGCCCGGATCATCGCCGACGTGGGGCTGGCCAGCATCCACGTGTTCGGGGTCATCATGGCGGTCTTCCTCGGGATCAACCTCGTCAGCAACGAAGTCGACCGGAAGACGATCTTCATCCTCCTCTCCAAGCCGGTGCGGCGCTACGAGTTCATCTTCGGGAAGACGCTCGGATTGAGCGTCACCCTTCTGCTCACGACGCTTGCGATGGCGACGGTCCTCTTCCTCGTGCACCTTTCCTACCGGTACGGCGGGAGGGCGGAGGTCGGCATCTTCATCGCCTCCGCGGGGATCTACATGGAGCTGGTGCTGCTCACGTGCCTGGCCTCCCTCTTCTCGACGTTCACCACGCCGGTGTTGAGCGCCATCTTCACGCTCTCCCTCTTCTTCGTCGGCCATCTGACGAATTACCTCTACGTCCTGGGGGAGCAGTCGAAGGGGACCGCGGTGCGGTGGGGGAGCCGTTTCCTGTTCTACCTCCTGCCGAACCTCGAGAACTTCAACTGGAAGAACGAGGTGGCGTACGGGGGTCTGAAATCGTTCTCCATCCTCGGGTGGGCGGCGGGATATCTGGTGGCCTACGCCGCATGCGTTCTGTGCCTTTCCTGCCTGCTCTTTGCGCGCAAGGACTTCAAGTGACGGGCTTCATCTTCCCGTCCGCCGCAATTCTCATCGGCGCGTGCATCGGATCTTTCCTGAACGTGGTGATCCATCGGCTGCCGCGAGGAGAGTCGATCGTGTCCCCCCGGTCGCGTTGCCCCGGCTGCGGCCGGGCGATCCGGGCGTGGGAGAATATCCCCATCGTCGGTTTCATCGCCCTCGGGGGGAAATGCGCGGGATGCGGGGGGGCGATCTCCTGGCGGTACCCGGCGGTCGAACTGCTCACCGCGGCCGGGTTCGGGGCGATCTTTCTTCTGGACGGTCCCGGGATCCCGCTGCTGCGCGACCTCCTCTTCTTCTCCCTCCTTCTGCCGATCGCCTGCATCGACATCGATCACCGGATCATTCCCGACGAACTTTCCCTCGGCGGGCTTGCCGCGGGAATCTTCCTCTCCTTTCTTCCCGGCGGCGATTGGAAGGGGAGCGTCGCCGGTGCGCTGCTGGGGGGCGGCATCCTTTACGCGACGGCGTTCCTCTACGAAAAAGTGCGAGGGGCCGAGGGGATGGGAGGCGGCGATATCAAGCTGCTCGCGATGATCGGTGCGTTCGTGGGGTGGCGCGGGACGCTTGGGACGATCTTCTTCGGCGCGCTCCTCGGTGCGGTTGGGGGGATGCTGGCGATGCGAAAGGGTGGGGAGGGGCTGAAGACGGCGATCCCGTTCGGGCCCTACCTTTGCGTGGCCGCCCTCGGAGCGCGGTTTCTCGGGGGGGTGTTCTGGGGGTGGATCCTCATCTGAACACGGAGTTGTCCGCCTGGACCGGAACCCCCTCCTTTGTGATGGTCCACCAGTCCCCCGTCATGGGGCCGACCCCCGTTGCGATCCCCAGATAATTCCTCGCATCGTTGTCGAGGACTACCGAGATGTTGTAGTAGGGGTACTTCACCGGGTCGAAATCGAGCAGGATGACGTTGTCCGTGTACCGATCATGATCGCTGTAGTAGATGGCTTGCGTTTTCGTGAGGTGGTTGAGCACCGTCTTCGCCTGCGTCATCCGCGCCTTGAAGACCATCGCGCGATACGTGGTAACGGCGATGGTTGCCAGGATGCCGATGAGCAGGAGGACGATCGTGATCTCGATCAGCGTGAACCC
>ERZ1292630.5044-Hain-H41-02um-R3-5044-length-10999-cov-8_pt1 | contig 10999 bp, 7 predicted proteins | sample MGYA00564408_ERZ1292630 | MGnify/ENA primary metagenome ERZ1292630 (study PRJEB36523, sample SAMEA6512641) | groundwater metagenome | collected 2019-01-08 | study: AquaDiva: Metagenomics assemblies of 32 groundwater samples
CCCCACCCCCCACCCCCCCCCCCCCCCCCCCCCCCCCCCCCCCCCCCCCCCCCACCCCAGATTCAGTTTGGACGACGACAACCAAAACTTGTTTGCGTCGCTTGGGGCGACCTCCGTCCTTTCACTTTCTTCATTGATGATGAGTTATCCTCCGGTCTTCGGCTGCTCGATGCTTTTTCGTTGGTTGCTCGATGCTTTTTCAAACACTGAAGCAAAATGTGTGGAAACAAAAATGAGCGGGGGCGAAAACACGCCAACGCGAAACTCACGCGCAAAAGTGTGTGTGCTGTGACTAATAATTTTTCGAGCAATCAATGTAAAGGGACGGGGAAACAGAGAAAAAAAGCTATGGACATCGAAAATAAGAGGAGGATGCGAGAGGAAAGCATACATTGCCCCTTGTTGTCGAATGCGCAGTAACTCCAATCCATGGACAGCGCGCATTGCGGCGCGGTTGATCCGACACAATTCTCTCAAAATGCCAAATCGAAAACCGGCGAAACGATAGGTGGGAGAGACCAAAAGAGAAGAAAGAATCCAACACTGCCTACCATTTTCCTCTCCAATGCCGAGCGATGTCCCAGAGAAAATGCCGGAGAAAGAAAGGGAGGGCGTGGTTTTCGGCCCCTCGATCGGGACCGAGCAGAGGGGATAGGATGGGAAAAACGAAGGGGGCGAGGTAGTGAAGGATAGGGAACGAACCATCGTTTCATTCTGCGGCGTCGCGTCCATGTCGGCGGCGCGAAGACGAACCTTGCACCTTCGGAGGTAGACACTCCGGCAGCACCCAAATCTGACCGCGAACGGCCGAAGGAGCTTCCGCGCCGAGGTCACTACTTGGCGAGTGCGCGAGAATCGTGCGAAGGGATCCCAGTGGGTTCGCGTCATGTTGCTCAGACGCCTCCAGCGCGACGGCATACGTCACCCACGCACCGTCGAACTGCAACTCAGAGTCGCGAACTTCCACGCGAAATGGTAATCCCGCGGCTTTAACGATCCGTCGCGCATCTAACAAAAGAGCGTGTTCTCGTCGTCGGTAGGATGCCACCAGGTTGCGATCACGTTCCATCATCCGTCGACTAATGTGGGCAGCAGTTGGAGCCGACGACGCGGCGGTTCCGAGCAGCAGGTGACCCGGATAGTCATCGAAGATGGCCAGCACCACACCCGCGTGCTGCATGGGTACGGCTAAGATCTCTCCGGACGTCGAAAAAGGATAGTCGACAACGACGTATTCCGCGATGCACACCCGAAACGGAGCTAGCACAATCGCAGTCTGAAAGCGGTATTGCACGACAGCGTACTTTAGTCGTGCGAGCTGTTGGGTTGGAGGCGTGGCCGCACTTCCCGGTGCGCAGAAGGAGGAGTGTTGAGAACGTGAGGTTGTTGCCGCCGCAGCGGTTAGAATCGAGTGGGCCGCAAAAAAATCCCTTGACGCACACATTGAGGCAAGTGCGGCGTTGGCCAACAGCGTCGTTGCGACTTGAGCCTGTCGCGCAGGCGTCGTCCCAGCCAGGGCACCAATGAACTGTTCTGCACCGGTGAAGGAAAAGGGGCCGGCTAGTGTGGCTGGTGGCGGCAAAGGTGACAAGGCGGCCTCCGCTGTGGAGCCTTGCGGGGACGACAACGCAAACGCTGGAAGCGGCCGGTCGCCAACGGATGATGAAAGAGCCGTCGAAACCGTCAACCGAGAGTCACTTCGGGCGAGCGGCGAGTCGCAGCATGAAGAACTGCCGTCGCTCGTAATGGAAAGAGCCGCCGCGAAGCGAGGGAGCTCGCGCGCCACCAAGGGCGATGCACTGCCGGCCATGGATCCCTGCCCTCCTGAAGGCGAGTTAACTCCTCGGCCACCGCGGTGGTCACACAGTCGAAAAAAACCACCTCGGCCGCCGCGGAAGTCGCTTTCGCTTCGCGCCAGTACCGCTTGCCCCCCATTGCATTCGAGAAAAGAAGACTCTTCTTGCCCCATAGAGTTCGCAGTTTCTGCCCCCGCTTGAGCCGTGTACAACGTACCGCTGTTGGGATGTCCCCGCACGACCCCTGACGACCACGTACTTGAGCCGCTGTTGTCAAGACCATACGGGTCATGCGCATACGTGCAACCAGCGTTTCCCTGACGCAACAGCGATGAGCGGCTAACTCCCCTCGCGATGAGCGGGGGAGACGCTGCTGCTGGTGGCGTATTGGAAATGTTGGCAACGGACTGTGGCGCCACAGGGTGGGATCGATCGTGACGCAAAATGGCGGCGGCAGGAGTGGCGTGGAGATGGAGGAGCGGTGGTGGAGCCGTGATGATCGTGCCGCCATCCTCTGTCGAGGAAACGGGCCGCATAGATCACACACTCAACTCGAGAGCGGCACACCGGCGGAGGAGAAGGGGGGGCTCTTGCTCGGTGAGACAAACCAAATACACATCATCGACTAGTCGTTTTCGACCACACATTACAATGTAGACAATTTCCCCCTTCTTCCGAAAATTCTTCCCACCGAAATGTCACTTTCAGTCGTAGCCATATGCGCCGGCGATAACCCACGCGTGATAAATCGCCTCTCGGAGATCGTCGAGCTCCACGCCATATCGCTCATAGTGATGTACAAAAGCCCGGGCATGCACGAGCTGTTCGGCTTGTTGTGCCATGCGAGCGACTCGTTCGCCGATTGCGAGCGTCGGCAGGAAAGCGCTCGTCGAAAGATGTCCATTCCGATTGCTCGACTCACGGCCGCACGGCGGGATCGAAGCAGCTACCGTTGACCAAAGAAGCCTGGGCGACGATCTGCACAAGCTCCCGGGAGCAACGTCGGTCACGAACTGCTGAAACGTACTCTCCAACGCGTCCGCTCCTTCGGATTCCGCGCGCAGCCCGCGCAGCAGGAAACACCCAGCGGCAATGTCCACCGACAACCTGTGGACCACGCGAAGAACAGGAAGATGAACACTCGCCCAGGCGACATGACCATCGCACTTGGCTTCAGTCGTCGTCACACCATCATGAGGAGACACAATGGAAGAAAATAATTTCCGGTCGCGATCGTTGCCAGTGATGTCGCCAATGAGGCGGCACAGAGACGTGCCACCCCCCCCGCACTGCCACGCCCAAGGAAGCGTTCGCGGACGGGGCGGGACGCTAGGGTGGTGGGGGCGGTGGGGGTCCGGCAGCGCCAAGAAAGGCCGCTCACTGCGGGGCAAGTGAAGTGCCAACAAGTGTCGTGTGAGCACCTGGTTGGCGGATGCGAAGGAATCCGCGGCGCCACCACCAGCCCCTGAGGAATGGCGAGACAGCTCAGAGCGTATGATATTTGTTGGTTCTGAGTATTTTGCTTCCGCAGCCGCTTCGTCGTTGGACAGAAAGTGAACAGCATCGGCCTGCTCATTCAAAACGTGCAGAGTCAAAATCGTGTTAAACGCTTGCGTGACGACTTCGCCCGAAGCGACACTCCGAGGCGGAGTCATCATGCCGACCGTGGTGTCGCTACGAGCTGAGGCTCCACCGGTGAATGGCCAGATCATCGTGTGCAACAAAGCACCGCGGCTACCACCGGCGAGGGATTCGCGGACCAGGTCGGCAACAAGCGCGCCGACGCCGGAACCGGTTCCACCCGCTGCGCCATGCACCACATGCACGCCGTCGAGTGATTCGGACGCTTCAACCTCCTTGCGAATGGCTTCCGTGATGTCTGCCGCGATGCTGCACCCGTGTCGATAGTACCCAAAGGCCCAGTTATTCGCCGAACCGCTGTCCCTAGTCACCGCCGTCGCAAGCGGCATGCGAAGCGTCCATGCGGGCGATGCCCTTCGCCCACCGCCATCCCTCCGACAGAACGCATCCCCCGCGGCTTGCAGCATCGCCTTTGGTTCCATGTCGATCAACACGGCGCGAGGTCGTAGAGGCAGTGGGCACGACGGCGCGTCGGCTGGTGGATCTGTCGCCGTATTCGCCGCAAAGTAGCGAGCGACGGCATCATCAGGCGCAACGAAATATTTTTGCATCGCCTCGTCCAAGTAGCGATGCGACGAGGCGTCCTCCTGATCGTCGCGGACGCCTGTTTGCTGCAAGCGCGCCATAGATGTTGCGGACTCGGAGGCGGCGTGGTCGCTCAAGTGGTCCACGAGACCCGCAAGGAACGAGGTTCCCACCTGATTGCCGCATTGCCCGACTAGGACGTTGACGACGGCTCCACCGGTGGTCATTTCTTTAATCAGATCGGCGTAGCGAGAAGACACGAAAAATACCACATGCCAGGTGAATTGAGTAAAAGAAAAAGAGGGAAGAAGATCGCGAACCCCCTTTCAATCAACATTGAGACCTGGGCATCCTCCTTCTGGTGACTGTGAAAGGTGAACGGATGGATGTGCCCTCCTGTGACTGTGAAAGGTGAACGGATGCATGTGCCCTCCTGTGACTGTGAAAGGTGAACGGATGGATGTGCCCTCCTGTGACTGTCAACAACACGCTTCTGTCTTCTTGCTGTGAGCCCGGGCTAGCTGACACGCCGGGCCACATCGACGTGGTCGTTTTGCAGGAAGGTGGCAACGGCAGCGTTCACCCGAGCCGCTTGCTCGGCCGCCGTAAAGGCGGTGGCAGTCGGTCCACCCGAAGTCGATCCATGCACCCGACTTCGTTCACCTTCATTGGACGCTGTCGTCGTGAAGGCCCCCCCATAAGCAGTTAAGTTCATCGACTGTATTTCCGTAATCGCGCGGTGCAGCTGTTGTTGCCTTCGCGCCACGGCTACCCGTGCCCGCAGCGTGGAGACGAGGAGCAGGAAGACGAGGCTCGTAAGAAGCACCGCGCCGGCGTGCTGCCGGGTCAGATCCAACGCTCTCAACCCGTCCGGTGTACCAAGCCAGGTGACAAAATTCACGAGCGCGGCTTCCGTCCACGAACGTCTAGGGTGGCAAACGGACGCGCAAATGTTGAGTTCCCACGCCGAAGTGACGCGCGCCATCAGCAGTGGTCGGAAATGATCGACCATGCTCCCGCAAGACGCGTCCGCCCCCGCTTGGCATAGCTTTCCGACGATTTCACTCGCGTATGACGCGTCCGTCGGCTGGGACGACACTGGAGTCTTGACCGCAACCTCATTCAATGAGGAAACATCCTGCTGCTGTTCGACATCACCGGCGATGAGATCTTTCTTGTTTGCTGTTTGAGGCGACCGTGCGGACGCAGACTTCTTCGTTCCCCCACCGCCCGCTACAAGAGACTCGCTGCCTGTCGCCGATCCACCTTCAACGTTGCCATGCGCGAGTGACGACGAAGGAGACGAAACACCTCTGCCGTTTGCTGTCCGATGCTCTTGCGGCGCGTTGGATGCGACAGGGGATGAAGATGGAGGCGGCGGATAACGCTTCATGAGGGCCTCCACTCGGCGGAGCAGCGCAGTGCAGTTGTCACACCACTCGCGACGCGTTGCATCAGACGGCGACGTCGTCCTGGCGTTTGTCGAGTTGCCGCCATAGTGCGCGAGCAGGAACCTATCGATCAGGACGTGAAGCGGGTGCTCCACGACGAGGACGATAATGAACAACGCGAAGACGGCGCCAAGCATCCAATCGTTCTTCTGTTCACCAAACCGCCGTGCGTCGAGCCGATTGAATGTCCTGTCCGAAGTCTTAGGATATGATTTGGGAGAGGCGCAACTCTCTCAAGGGCTAAGCACCAGTAGCTCTGGGAGGGGACTACTTGTCAACCTCAAAGGACCAATTTTATCATGTGGTCATCGCGCCTCACCAATGCGTTCATTCACATAAATGACACAGAGGGGGGGGGGGGGGGGGACAACATAACATCCACAGCTACACCACCGCTCCACCTCCACCACCACCTCCTCACTGTACATTGTTTGGATATCCAACCAACCAAATCGGGCCGCAGGGACGGTCTCCTCCGGCGACGATCAAACACTGCCCATTGTTGAAGGTCCCGATGATGCCGTGCGTTCGCTTACTAACAGCTGTTGGTTCATCTTGAGCTCGAAGTACAGCTTCTTTACTTCTTGCACTTCGCGGTTCAAGCGTTCGATTTCGTACTTGTACTCTGCGGCTTGCGACGCCGACATGTTCAGCTCCGACGCCTTCGACTTCATCTGCGCGTTTCGCCGTCGGAGGTCTTGCTGGTAGATGTTGAGTTGCTCGGCCACATCCGGTCCCGGCTGCCGCGAAAGGATCGCGAATAATTCGACGTAGAGTTTGTCCTTTTCCTGAATCAGGAGATCGTGCTCGACGCATTGCTCGGTCTTGGCGATCAGCCTCTTTTGAAGCGATTGAATCTTCTGCACTTTCTCGCCTGGTTTGAGGTCCTCGCCCCCAAGCTTGCGCCAGCGGAGAAAGTTTTGGGGGTTCTCTAGCTCTTCGGACAACGCGTGAACCTTGGTGCGCTCCAACGCCAACTGGCGCATCAGCTGCGTGGTTTGGATCTTCAACTCTTCGGCGTTCTTGAGCCGTGCTTGCGACATGTGAACGTTGCGCTTCAGCTCCGATATTTTCAACCTCAGCATTCGGATGTCAACTAGACGGTCGCGGTACTGAACTTCCCCGCGTGACAGGGTGGATTGTTGAATGCGCACTTTCTCGTAGAGCAGTGCGAGTTCGTCGTTACGACGGATGAGCTGCGTGCCCAACACGTCGCGTTCGTTGGTGACCGTCAAGAAATGCTGCTGCTGAAGAGATAGGTCGACGTCGCATCGATTGATCACCTTGGTCAGCTGCCGGATTTCTTGCGTCAAACTTTCGCTGCGGGCCTTCTCGTCGCGGTACTTTTCCATGAAGTAGTTGATGTTTTTCCGTTCCTTGCTGAGAGACTCGCGTGTGGTTTTGTAGTGCTTGACCGCCTCGTAGTGCTTGGTCTCCTTCATCTTCAACTCCTCCTTCAGTTGATCGATTTGATGGTCCATAATCTTGAACTTCTGCTTCATCTCTGAAATTTGGTCCTGCGCTTCGATGAGGTTCTTGGAATACAGATTGCGTTCAGATCGCACTTGTTCGTACTTCGCTTGCTGCGCTTGCAGTCGTTTTCCAGCTTCTTCGATTTGCTTCTGCAAGTCGTCGTACCGCATGCGGCTGATCTTCAAGTCCTCACAGGCCTCTTGATACTTGACCCCAGCCTCGGACGCCAACGCGGCAAACTGCTCTCGGCGTTGCTCGAGTTCGGTGACCTCGTGCTTCGTTTCAGCGGTGACCTTCATCTGCGTGTCAACGTCGACTTCCAGCTCTTTTCTGCGGTCCTCCAGCTTCTTCACTTCTCGTTGCACGCGCTCCTGCCGCTCCTTTTCGGTTTCAGAGCGCTTGACAACTGAAAGTTCATCCCGTTCTACTTGTGCAATTTCCGCTTCGCGCTCGCGAGCTTCGCCCTCCAGCACCTCGACTTGTCGTTCTAACTGCGCAATTTGGCGGACGAGCATCTCGTGCGTCTTCCGCACATCATCGCGTTCCTGGGTGACCTTCTTCAACGTTTTCATCCGTTGATCTTTAAACTTTTGCTGCTTCTGCTCGTCGTAGCGCAGTGAGGTGAGCCGTTCTTCGTACATGCTGATTTGGCGCGACAATTCGTCGAGCCGTTGCTGCGATTTCGCTAACGATTCTTGCCAGTCTTCCATCGACTTTCTGTTCTCGTCGAGTCGGCGGACGGTTTTCTCGTAATCTCCGGCTAATTGCGCCTTCTTCACGTTTTCCTCCTTGATGAGCAGATCAAGTTCCTCCACAACTTTGGTTCGCTGCGCCAGCGTGGTCGTACGCATGTCGAATTCATTGTTCCTCGCTTGCAGCACTTGCATGAGTTCGCGGACTTGGCCGTCGGCGCGCTCCTTGCTTTTCACCTCTCGATCGAAATCGCGCCGAAGGTGAGTCAGCTTTTCGGTGATACTCTGAAGGTCTTCTTCCTTCGCTGCGCTTTCGGTCTCCAATTTGCGCAGCTTGTCCGAAAGGTCCTTGATTTCGTGCAGCTGCTGCGTGATGCGCGTGTTCAAGGTGTCGCGTTCGCGAGTGAGCTCCTTATTGGTGTCGGTGAGCTCGGCTAGCGATATCTCCTGCCCGTGAGTTAGGGATGCGCCCTTTTCGACGATGGTGGCCAATGCCGCCGCCTCTTTCTTCAGTTGTTGAATGGTTTCCTTCGCGCGAGCTTCCTTTTCGTGTGCTCCGTCGACCATCTTCCAGGCTTTTTCGATTTCTTTCTTCAACGCCTCGATGGTGTTTTGGTCTTCCTGGGAAAGTTTCAGCGCCGATTGCACTTTAGCAGCGTTGGCCATAATTTCCTGACTCAGTTCCTGACATTTTTTGATCAGCTTGCGTTCCGATTCGTGACTCTTCTTGAGCGCACGATGAAGCTTTTCGTATTCCAAGCGAAACCGTTCTAAATTGTCCTCCCCGCCAAGCTCTCGGATGACATCGTCAAAGTCCCGCTCGAGCAGCTCCAACGCTGATGCGCTGATCCCCACTTGCGAACTGCTCGCCATGAGAGTCCAATTGCCTCCGCTGAAAAAGCGGAGAGAGAGATAGAGAGAGAAAGAGGGAAAACAAGCTGAGCTCGAGTGGTGGTGGCCCCCAAAGAAACACTCTTGTGTGACCAGATGCACCGCCAAGTGCCACATCCCCTGTGAGTTCCGTTTGAACCGTGTCGAGTGTGATAGTGTTATATTTCAATTTTGCATGGCGCCCCCCTCACCCGCCGTCGCCACCTTATCGTCAAAATGAATCGCCGAACGAAAATCGGGCTGCGAGACGGCAGCGATGAGCGCGCCGCGTTCCACCATGAGCCAGTCAAAAAGAACCACGCGTCGTGGCCCGGCCGACCGGTCGGCTTCCCCTCCTTCAATGTCTTGGTGCTCTGCCAGAAGTTCGAGATAAACCGGTGGACACACCGGCACGGAGTGCGCGTTGACGTAGTCGAGGGGCATCATCGCGATAGGAGGCGTGTCGGCCGTTTCAGCCAGCTTTAACGACTCCAGCAACTCTCGGCAGTTGGGTACGTCGTATCCGTGACAAGGGCCATCGCCAAGCTGGCCCCCGGCATGGACGACCAAGATGGGAGCGTTCGCTGCCCAATAAGGCATGTGTGAATGCAACGGGGCGCTATCACCGGTGGTCGCGAACCTCTGTCGCTGCTCGGACCCGTTCAGCAACGCAGGGTGCCGCTCTGCCAGTTCTCTCAGGGGGACGTTTCGCGAAGGTTCCCACGGAAACGACGTCATGGTGTAGGCTAGCCCGCTGTACGAGTCGACATCGGCCACCACAGCGTCGTCGAGATTGAAAGGACCCATGAATGCGTCCGGGGGGCTGACCAGACGCCCTCGCAGCACATACGAGACATAGGACGTCGTACGGCAGCATATCTGCCCCGCCACAATCGCGGTATAACACGCGACTTGAATGACGATGGCTGCGTCGGTGACCCCAGCGGCGTACGCCACGGCCTCTGCCGCATCGATCGCGCTGACGCCCAAAACTGAGGTTGAGTGCATCAGATCGCTGAGGCCGAGGCCGAGCAAACACTGTACGCGGCGGAACGACGGCAGCGGTGCATCGGCAACTTCTCTTGCGGCTGGCGGCATGCACTCGCGAGCCAACCAACGCGTCGTGGCACTCGACGAATCCGCAGTTTGCGGCGCTTTGGACTTCTTCACGCCACTGCGGTCGATCGCACCGGCGAGGTCGTATGTGGGTCCGTCGTAGTAGTACCATGCCGGGTGCACAACAATCACGATGGGTGCTTGAGAGACGTCGCCGGCCGAGCTCAACAGTCGCCCAAAGAGATGCCACAGGATCGTGACCCTCGAAGCAACCGGCGCGGTTGAACTCGGACCGCTCGGCGGCGTAGTGGTCGTCGCCGCCGCGCTGTCGGATGCAGCGGCGTTTGGAGGCGCGTGCCAGCAGTCGACCATCGGCAGGCTTTGCCGTCGAGCAGGGGTGTTTTCCAGCGACAATTCGAACGAATCCCAGTCCATGTAGTAGCGGTCGGTATCCAGGAGGCGCATGTGGTAAGGATCTTCCAGAAAAGCGTACGCACGACTCGGCAACACACTGACGTGAACAAGGCGTTTGAGTCCCTTTGCCGTGAGCGCAACGTAGACACCATTTGTAGTGGTCAGATAGTCTTTCGTCCTGGCCTCCACGGCCACGGGATGGGCGCTCCGCGGATTCATCGACGACGCGGTATCGTCGTCGCCGCAAACGCGGCGTTCCAAGAGTCGGATCTCACCCTCGCTGAGGCAACCGCTCCTGCCGCTAGCACTCAAAAGCCGGCGTGAAACGGCGATCAAGTCGGCGTGCGTCTGAGCTAGGCTGCGGGTGGTTAACACTTGTAACGGGAAGAACATACTGCGCGACGTGACGCTGAAGTCGTTGGCGAGCGGGGTCACTTTCATGTCGTCGTTTTCATGATAAGCGCGGGTGAGCGTGCTGGTCAGCTGGCCGAGGGTGACCACCATCGGCGCCAACGTCGCACCGTCCGAGGCGGCCGACCAGCGTCGCAACCGCGCGTAGTGCGCCAACCAATCAACCGCCACGTGTTGCGCGACGAAAACGTCGGCGCTCTCTTCGCGACCGTCGTTGCCAGTCTCTTCTTGGCTCCCGGCCACCCCATCGGAGGGAGCGGCTGCGGCGGCTCCAACTGTCGTTGTGGCGGCGCCAACTGATGCGATGCTACCGAATCGCCGGTCAATGTAGCGCCGCGAGCCTTGCAGCGTCGCGGCACGGCGCCACGCTGCCAGCGGCGGCAACCAGCGCGGTTCCACAGCGTCCGTGCCCATCGGTTCCTCCTCCCGCATGGATACAGGAAAGTTGAACGGCACGACGCACGATGCTGATTTATCGGCGACAGAGCGTTGGGTCTCGAGCAACAAATCGCGACGCAAACGTGCGTACCGTGCCTCCCACATCACGGATGCGTAGTTCAGCGCGTAGTAGGTCGCGAGGTTCACCTGCATCATGCGGACGAGGTCGGCGTCGGCCGCGAATCCGCACACCGCGTACAGCACCTCCGCGGGTAGCATGCGCAGCAGCCGC